>Ga0351942_1134_pt1 | contig 32190 bp, 29 predicted proteins | sample TotcelT113001N10_FD_206838 | JGI IMG/M metagenome (GOLD analysis project Ga0351942, IMG submission 206838) | Enriched cells from coal bed in the Powder River Basin, Montana, United States - Total cells T11 rep2 HSBNCT.T11.300.1.N10 ... | reverse complement strand
CCTTTGCCAGGTTAAAGCAACCTGTATGGCATTTTGACAGGAGCTGACATTGAGCGCATTCGCTGTCCACAATGGAGGCATTTATAGTATTGTGAACAAACCTCTTGCGCTTATCACCATACCAGACGTCTTTGATGTTGCTCTTGAATAAGTTTCCAAAACAGAGCTCTTTGTCGTCAATTAATTCGCATGGAAAAACATTCCCGTTCCGGTGAACAACAAAACCCCAGAAAATATGGGTACATGGGCGAATATTTTGCGGGACCTCCCAGATGTTCTCACGGGTGTCGAAAAAAATCACCCTGTTACTATATTGAACACTCTTTTTCCTAACCAGCAAGGCTAATTGCTGTTTTTCTTCTTCGTTCAATGAACCCCCGAAATGCCTCTTCTTTCCCTCATAAGATCGTTCACTGTAAGGGCAGATGTTGATGGCATCCACCCCCAGGTCGATCAGGAGGTCTATCAGCCCTGAAGCAGCTTCAACATTATGGCTTGTCATGACCGAAACAGTTCTGACCCAGACACCCCTGGCTTTTAGCTCCCTGATACCCGAGATAACCCTGTCAAAGGTATTGACCGATCGAGTCAGCAAATGATGCATCTTGGGGTCAGGACTGTCAATGCTGACGCCTATCGATTCAAGGCCTTTTTCAACAAGATCGGAAATTATCTCTTTATTGAGAAGAGAACCGTTAGTGGTAAAAGATAGAACCATTTGCCTATTTTTGACAGCCCGGACAATTTCGGAAAAGCCGGGATAAAGCATAGACTCACCGCCCCCGAAAGAGATCTGCACAACTCCAGCGTTCGCGGCATCATCTATAATTTTCAGCGCCATATCCCCGGGCATATCCTTGCCTCTGGAAAGATGCTTTCCGTAATAACAATACTGACATCTAAAATTACATCTTCTCGTCAAGTCCATGGTAAGGAGCAGGGGACTACTCAATAAACGGTTTAGGTCTCCAGCATTTTCAAAGCCCCGGTACAGAAAGTCTTCCGGCTCATATCGGTTTATCTTACAGATGTTTTCACGTGAGTCAACCAGATAGGAAGCGTAGTTCCCCAGAGCATCTCTTAACAGGCCTGCTGCAATTTCCGGACTTATCCCGTAAACAGCTCTGATTATATTTTCCAGCTCTCTTTCTTCGATATTCCCGTCAAGAAGACTCAGGACATATGCTTCAGAAGGGTGGAGGATTTCAAATCCTGCTCGTCGGCGATTAACAAGGACGCAGCATTGTTCCCGCTTCCTGATTTCAACGTTTGCCGCCAAAACACTTGTAATAACTGGCATTTACCTTCCTTTATATACGCATCATGCTACGGTCTTCCAGCCCCTTTGTCTTGCCGGTATGGTGAGGCATATAGATAACGTATTGCATAAACGCCTTGTGACCCGGCAGCAACAGGCATGAGCGGCTGTGCATTTTTACAATTGGCAGATCCGCAAGTTACGCATTCGTCTTTTTCATCCTGTCCGGCCCGGGACATCGCGGGTCTTTAGCAAAATAATCACCCCTTTCGATCTTGGAAAGATTAAAGCAGCCGGTATGGCAATCCTGAAGTCTTTCACACCGTTTACACTCTGCATCGACCAGTTCCGGGTTCGAGGCCTTTTCAAGAAACCTGCGGTGGTCCGGTCCAAGCCATATCTCTTCAAGGGCTGAATCCCGGACATTACCTGAGAGAAGGTACTTATCGTGTATAAACTCGCAGGGTTGGACATCTCCGTTTGCCGCAACCATCATACCTGTTGCAGGATGACTGCAAAAAACCACATCATCCGGTCCATACCATGGTTTCTCAGGATCACCGTATATGATTTCACGGTCGGGGTATTGAGCGGCCTTCTCCGTAACCATTTTTTGTAATGACTCAAGCCCTGTCGGGTCGAGCTTATCAGCGCTGTTTTCACAACGGACATGACATGATCCGCTGTGCTGAGGGCCTATGGTGATTTGATCTGCGTCCATATCTGCCAGCATATCGATCAGGGAGGAGACAGATTCCAGGTTCAGGGATGTTATCACTGATCTTGTTTTTATCCAGACACCCCGGGCTTTGAGTCTTTCTATGCCGGAGATAACCTTATCAAAAGTATTGTCTGATCGTGTAATGTAATGATGCATCTCGGCAGTGGGAGCATCAATGCTTACCTGGATGCCCTTCAGACCGGCCTTCACAAGTCCGTCAACCATTTGCCCGCTGAGAAGTGATCCGTTTGTGCTGAATAACAGTGCCATTCCCCGGCTGGTTATAGCAGACACAATCTCACTGATATCAGGATGGAGAAGGGGCTCCCAACCGCCGAAAGAGGCATGGACAACCCCCAGTTTTGCAGCTTCATTGATGATGCGGAGAGCCAGGTCCTTGTCCATGTTCCGGGGAGCGGCCGTATTGACACCGAGAGAGCAATACCGGCATCTGAAGTTACATCCCGTGGTAAGGGCCAGGCCGAGCATCTGCGGTTTGGGAAGTGGATTATCCAGGTTCGGTTGTTTCTCAAATCCCGGAAACAAGAAGGTCAGAGGATCATATCTGCAGCATTCAGTGGCACCATGAGACCGCACAAGGTAATGCCCGAGTTTTCTTATGACAACCGATGTGATGGAGGCCGCTGCATCCAGGGGCATACCGTAAGTTCCGGAGAAGACCAAGGCCAGGTCCTCCTCTGTTAAGGCTCCATCGAGCAAGCTAAGTATAAACGCCTCCGAAGGGTGTATGATTTCCACATTTCCTTTCTGGTGGTGCACTACGGTACAATAATTGTCTCTTATGAAGATTTCGGCAAAACTTGATAGCGTGAAGGGAATAAGACTCATAACTGTTTATTAAGCATGCTCAGACCCGCCGCTTCTGTTGTCTTCTAATGCATCCGGGCCCGGGCATCGCGGGTCCTTTTTATAATAATCACCATGAACCCCCTTGGAAAAACTGAAGCATCCGGTGCGGCACTGGCCGAGAGACCCGCACCTTGCACAATCCGGGTCGACCCTTGAGGCATTCGTGATCTCTTTGAGAAAATGCTGGTGCCGCTGTCCGAGCCACATATCCCTGATGTCCGATCTATGTATATTACCAATTGATATCTCCGGATCATCTCCTATCATTTCACAAATGGTCACTTCACCGGATGGATGAACAACAAGAGTACTCATCGGGCTGCCGCAGGGGACAATATCTTTATGGGATTGCCACTTGAGTTCTCTATCTGTAAAAAACAATTCACAGCCAGGATATTTGACGGATTTTTCGATTATCATGTTCCTCAAAAAATCCGATTCCATTTTCCCCGTTCTGGCCATTTTTGTGTTGCCCTCAAAATTACAGGAACAGTTAGCCTGCGTGGTCAGCGAGATCTCGTCAACATTTAATCCTGACAGCAGGTCTACCAACTCGGGCACTTCTTTCCAGTTGTGTGGCATGATGACGGAACGGACCCCTACCCGGAGGCCCCTGGCCTTGAGGATTCCTATACCTGCAATAACGCGGTCAAAACTATTTTCCGACCCTGTAATAAAATGATGCAAAGATGCCGAGGGTGTGTCAAGACTGACTTGAATGCTCTCCAGCCCCGCGCGCCGCAACCTGTCTGCCATAGGCTCATTAAGCAGCGCTGCGTTGGTGGCAAGGACTACGAGCATGCCACGCTCGGTTGCCGCAAAGACGATCTTATCAATATCAGGATGGAGCAGTGGTTCACCACCGGACAAGCAAACAGATACCGCGCCCATTTCTTCGGCATCATTGATCAGGCCGATGGCGGCGCTGCTGCTTAAGCTCAAAGGGGGGCCGGAAAGGTTTGCGTAGCAGTATATACACTTAAAATTACACCTGTTTCCAAGGACCAAGGTCAAATACAATGGCGAATCCATGGGCGTTGTCATTCCGGGTAATTCGGAAAAACCGGGATAGATGAACGTTTCGGGCTGATATCGAAATACGTCCATTTCCAGGCCTGCCTTTGAAGAAAGGTATGTCTTGAGTCTTTCAATCGTACTGTTGATTGTAATCAACGCATCTTCAGGGCGGACATCATATATTCCGCTGAAGATTCCTGCAAGCTCGCTCCTGGTAATCTTTGTATCGAGAAAACTCAGGATAAAGGCTTCCGACGTATGGATGACACTGCATTTCAGTTTTTTGCGATCAATAATTACGCAGTGGTCGCGTCTTGTTAATATTTCTGCTGACGTGGCCAGCGTATAGGGGATTGGATAATGCAAATCTTTAGATAGACTTACTTGCGTAGTCAGGATATTATTTATTCTATGCTTTTGCTGCCCGCAGCAAATTACATTTTTGCTGTTATCGTATTACAGCCAACATAATATTCACCGCATTTTGCAAGTTTGACGGCATCCGGGCTCACCGGGCGGGCATCCATTTGTATTGCCTTTTTTCTCATTGCTTCAATTCTTGCAGATGAAAGGTTCTGTTTCCTTAGGGTTTCATCTTTTTGATTGTACTGGATCATCAGCGCCCTCCGTTAGATTTAAAAACTATCTGTTTATAAATATAGCACATTGTTTTCATACTGTCAATTTACTGCACTTTATGTTACCGGCAAGACAAGGCAGGCAATCCGTTCGGGCTGATAAGCGCTTCCGCAGCTTGAACAAAAGGATTTCCGTGCACTGCGGGCAGAACAGGCACGTAAATTTACCGCTGTGTCTTCTATCAGGAATCAATGGGGGATTCGAATGAACCTTCCCGCAGCAGAGCTTCGAGGAATCTATTGATTGAAAAATGTATATAATATAAGATAGTTTTATAAAGGTTGCGAAGTAATTAACTGCCCGCCGCATGCAAACAGGGCTGTTAAAACAAAAAACCTAATATCTTTCGCAGCAAACTGCGGGAAATTTGCCCGCAGAGATTAAAAGGAGGGGTAAATTATGAAGATTAAATTTTATGGACACTCGGCGTTTATGCTAAGAACAGATGCAGGAGTGAGGATTATTACCGACCCTTACCAGTCAGGCGCGTTCGGCGGGGCGCTGTCATACGGTAAAATTATTGACGAAGCCGATATTGTACTTTCAAGCCATGACCATGATGACCATAATTATATAAAAGATATTAAGGGAAAATTTACATACATAACAAAAGCCGGTACGTATAATGTTGGCGGTCTGAAAATAAAGGCAATTTCAAGTCATCACGACTCATCAAAGGGGAAAGACAGGGGTAACAACCTCATATTTCTTGTAGATGCCGACGGTCTCATAATAATGCATGCAGGTGATTTGGGCCATACCCTGGAAAAGGAAGCTGTCGAGGAAATCGGAAAAGTCGATATTCTGCTAATCCCTGTCGGTGGTTTTTATACAATTGACGCACTGGAGGCTACAAAGATCATGACAGACCTGAAGCCGGCCGTTACCATACCGATGCACTTTAAAACCGATAAATGTACTTTTCCCATCTCGGATGTTGAGGAATTTATCGGAGGTAAAAAAAATGTCAAGAGGGCAAAAACTTCTGAAATTGAAATCAAAAAAGAGTCGCTGCCGAAAGAACATGAAATAATAGTTCTGGAATATGCATTATAGGAGATATTCAATATGCTTAAACCTTTATTTACCAAAGAAGAAATTGATAGTACGGTAAGAGGCCTTGCTTTATCTATCGAAAGAGACTATGACGATGAGGAGATTTATTTTGTTTGCCTTCTGAAAGGCTCTTTTATGTTTATGTCAGACCTCATCCGGTGCATCAAAAACCCATCAAGGGTTGACTTTATGAGGGTTTCGTCCTATGGAAACGCTATGCAATCCAAAGGCGAGGTTGTTATCACAAAAGACCTCGAAGAAGACATAGGCGGTAAGAATGTGGTAATCGTTGAAGATATCATTGACTCGGGACTCACACTGAAAAGTATAAAGAAGATGCTCCTCGAAAGAAATCCCAAATCTTTGAAGATTTGTGCGCTTCTCGATAAAAGAGCGAGACGGGAAGTAGAAATAGAGGGAGATTATGTGGGGCTTACGATAGAAGACGGTTTTGTTGTGGGTTACGGGATTGATTATGCAGAACAGTACCGTAATCTCCCGGAAATATGCGTGGTCGAAAAAGACTGTGAAGAATAAGAAGTAACCGGAGGGGACGTCAGAAAAAATCTGAAAAAGCCTCAACGGGAAAGCTGCGGGGAATTACCCGCATATAAATTATATGGAGGATTAGAATGACAGCAGAACAGCATGGCAGGCAAAGCTTGATAGCAAGGGAGGATTGTGTTCTTGTCATTATTGATGTTCAGGAAAAATTGGTACCGGCAGTATCGGACAAAGAAAAGGTTGCTGAGAATGTGCTTAGGCTTGCGAGTTTCGCAAATATAATGAGACTGCCCATCGTGGTAACTGAGCAGGAAAAGCTTGGCAACACAATTCCCGGATTAAATAAAGAGTTGGAATATGCTTATAGGATAAATAAAGTTCATTTCAATTGTTTTTTCTGTAGTGATTTTTCCGACTGGATTAATAAGCTTGGGAAAAGCACCCTTATTCTTGCGGGGCTTGAGGCTCATATCTGTGTAGCCCAGACTGCAATCTTTGCGCTACCCCGCTTTAACGTACACGTTATAGGCGATGCCATTTCTTCCAGGGCACGGGAAAACCATATTATTTCCATTGAGAGGATGCGCCAATATGGGGCCACCGTATCATCCACCGAGATGTTTATTTATGAGTTGTTACAAAAAGCAGGCACCGATGAGTTTAGGGCCACCCTTCCGCTTGTAAAATAACGGTTTATCCGTGCAAAAACTCTCTCTCAAAAATCTTTTTAGCATTTCTGAAACTTGGCGCAGTCGCTTTTGGAGGACCGGCACTGGTTGAGCATAACAAGGGACGTGCTTACAACGTTTATCGGGCTCCTCTTATATGTTTCCGTCAATTTTTCCTTCGCAATCCCATGGAACACAATAAAAATAATCTTTGTGCTCCTGACATTGTTTGTCTTGTTTAAAAAAATAGATATACCCTTTATGTTGTGCTCACAGGAGTACCCGCATCAATATTATTATTCAGTTAGCCGCTAACTTTTATTGGTCCTTTTTTCAGAATTTCCGGTAGCAGCCAATGCGTATAATATTTTCTGCTTGACAAGAATAACATATTATTTTTAAATGTTCCGGTATGAATAAATTCTCAGGATTTTATGGATATTTTTATTTTTACTTTAGAAGCTTGCACCCGGGCATAAATTTGCTTTAATATAAGCAAAGAGCCATGGGTGCAAAACCCCATGGCTCTTTTTTTTAAAGGCCATGGCATTAATGTCTATGGCCTTTTTTTACTATTTAAGGAGGAAATGATGATAGTTTCAAACAAGATGAGAAGGCTTATCCGGAACCAGGAGGGATGGACAAGGAAGATGTTTGAAGAAGGCATGCAGATGAAAAAGGCCCTGGGCGAAGATAAGGTTTATGACTTTTCTCTCGGGAACCCTGATGTAGAACCACCTCAGGCCTTAAAGTCTGCCCTGATAGACATGCTTATGCAAACAACACCGGGTATGCACAAATACATGGAGAACAGCGGTTACCAAACCGTAAGGGAAGGAATTGCCGAATATATGAAGATGCATTACGAATTGCCTTTTACAAACAAGCATATTTTCATGTCGGTGGGGTGTGCAGGAGGTATAAACATTCTTTTTAAAAGCATGTTAAACAAGGGCGATGAAATTATTGTCCCAAGCCCCTTCTTCTGGGAGTTTAAAAACTATATTGAAAACTTCGGCGGGATAATGAGACTTGTTGATACCGGGGATGACTTCCAGCTCGATATAGAAAAAATAGAAGGTGCAATAAACGACAAAACAAAGGCTATTCTTATAAACAGCCCGAACAACCCGACCGGGGCTGTATACAGCGAAGAAAGCCTGAAGGAACTGGCGGGACTGCTATACAAGAAAAGAGAGGAAGGTAAAGAAATATATATTGTGGCTGACGAGGCATATAAAAAGATTGTCTATGACGACGTTATACTGCCGAATATCTTTAAGATCTATGACCTTGCCATCAGCATTACATCCCACTCAAAAGACCTTGCTCTGCCCGGTGAAAGGATAGGATACATTGCCATATCGCCAAATATAAAGGAGATTGATCTTCTTGTATCAGGGCTTATTATATCCATAAGGGCTCTGGGATTTGTGAATGCCCCTGCATTGTTTCAACGGGCTGCAGGAAAGTTTCAGGAAAACTCTGTAGACGTTCTTGAATACAAAAAAAAGAGGGATATTATATACAACACGCTTATTGAATCGGGCTTTGAATGCGTGAAACCCGGCGGGGCATTCTATCTGTTCCCGAAATCCCCCATCAAAGACGAGCTTGCATTTGTCAAAAGGGTACAGAAGGAAGAAAGGATTCTCGTTGTACCGGGAAGAGGGTTTGGCAGAAGCGGTTATTTCAGGATTGCGTACTGCGTGACTATGGAGAAAATAATGAATGCCCTCGATGGTTTCAGAAGAATAGGGAAGCGATATTCATAAGGAGGCAACAAATGGTCATCTCAAATAAGATTTCAGAATCAATGAAAAGCTCTTCCTGGATTCGGGCTATGTTTGAAGAAGGGGAAAAGCTGAAGAAACAATACGGTCAGGAACAGATATTTGATTTCACTTTAGGCAATCCGATTACAGAACCCCCGGATGAGTTGAAAATGGAACTGATAAAGGTAGTTTCGTCTGACACAAAAGGCAAGCACAGATATATGACAAATAGCGGCTATGAAGACGTGAGAGAAGAAATAGCAGCGTTTAATAGAGAGCGTTCAAGGCTTGATTTTACAAAAAATAATATTATAATGACGGTAGGATCGGCAGGCGGCATCAACGTTGCATTAAAGGCGCTCCTTGATCCTGGAGACGAAGTGCTTGTACCATGCCCGTTCTTTGTGGAGTTTATGTTTTACATAGAGAACCACGGCGGTGTAATGAAACTTGTTGACACAAAGGATGATTTTCACCTCGATATAGAAAAGATTAAAGAGGCAATTACCGAAAAAACAAAAGTGATTATTGTAAATTCTCCTAATAACCCGACAGGCGTTGTATATAGCGAGGAGGAGCTTAAAGATCTGGCCTCTGTCCTCAATGCAAGGAAAAAGAAGGGACAAAGAATATTTGTCATATCAGATGAGGCATATAGAAAGATCATCTATGATGGTATTCAGTTTCCGGATTTATTCCTCCTTTATGATGATACTATTACAATTACGTCACATTCAAAAGATCTTGCCTTGCCCGGTGAAAGAATAGGATACATTACCATATCTCCGCTTATGAAGAATGCAGGGAAACTCATCGACGCTGCCATATTTGCAAATAGAATCCTCGGATTCATCAATGCCCCGGCAATTATGCAGAGGGTTGTCGGTAAGTTTCAGAAAAATAGCGTAGACATAGCAGATTATCAGAAAAAGAGGGATTTAATATACAATATACTTGTAGACGCAGGGTTTGAAGTTGTAAATCCTGGTGGCGCCTTTTATATTTTCCCTAAATCACCGATAAAGGATGATATAAAATTTGTAACCGACCTTCAAAAACATCACGTGCTTGCAGTTCCGGGGATCGGTTTCGGTAAGCCGGGCTATTTCAGGATTGCTTATTGTGTTGAGATGGATATCATTGAGCGTTCAAGACCGTTTTTTAAGGAAGTGCTTGGCAAGGCCGGACAGTGAAACAACAATGATGTGTAGAGAAAACTGTTATCCTTTCCGAGGCTTTATTAACAATTTAATGCTGTATATTGAAAAATGAAGTTACAGCTTCTTTAAGTTCTTAGTAATTATTTTTTCAATGCGTTTAAGATCGTTCCGGTATCTATGTGCTTGGCGAACGTGTCTGCAAGCAGTTCTCTATCCATGCCTTCTTTTAATAAGCCCTTGAAGTGAGGAAAAACACCGAGTATGGGGACGTTTATATGCCATCTTAATGCTTCAGGATTAGTTTGTGCTGCAAGGTCATTTATCCCGTTGTCGTTGTTCAGGATCACACCGATGATTTTTATACCTCTCGACTGGAGGTAATTGCAGGTAAGCAATGTATGGTTTATGGTGCCCAAGCCGATTCTTGATATTATAATGGTAGGTACATCCCACTTTTCTATGAGATCAGCATAAAAAAAATCTTTTTTAATCGGTACGAGTACGCCTCCGGCTCCTTCTATTACAACAATATCGTGTCTTTTTGCAATCTTTCTGTATATCCTGTCAACAATATCTATATCTATTTGAATATGCTCGAGGTTTGCTGCAACCTCAGGTGCAAGGGGAGCCTCAAACATGTAGGGATTTATATCGTCAAGGTCGTCTGTGCTGCCTGATGCCTCTCTCAAGCATATTGCATCCCAGGGAAGCTGATCTTTGTTTCTCTTTGAAATCCCGGTTTCAAAGGGCTTCATTACACCTACATTTAAATTTTCACGAAGCGATAAGAAGGCCGCTATACTTGCTGCTATTGTGGTTTTACCAACTCCTGTATCTGTGCCGGTTATAAATAGCGTTTTCATTATCTAACGATTGTGGAGAGAAGGATTGCAAGACCGATAAAAATGCATGCGCAGATCAATGAAAGTCCGATGTTGCCTTCTTCTGAGATTTTTTTCTCGAAATCAGTTGAAAATATTGCGCCAACAATCTTCACCGAAACCAATACGATAATCATATAAACTGCCGAATAAACAAACATTTCAACAACATTTCCAAGCAGTTTCCACATACAAAACTCCTTAGTTCGTTAGGTAGTATACAAGATTGTCAAGAGCGGCTGTAAAGAAAACGTTTCTTACTTTAACAGGGTCCATGGCTCTGACCGGCGCAGGCGAAAAGTTTAAAATTCCTTGTATGTTTGCATCAACGAGGAGGTCTGCAACTTTCTGAGCTTCCTGAGGGGGCGTTGTTATGATGCCTATTTCAATATTTCTTGTTTCTATCACTTCTTTTAGCCTTTCCATAGGAAGTATCTCAACCGGCTTTCCCACCTTTTCTGATATCTGCCCGATAACCTTGACAGGGTCTATATCAAAGGCGGCTGCTATCCTATAATTTTGTTTTAAAAAGTCTTTATATACAAGGAGAGCGCTTCCCATATTTCCGATACCAATAACGGCAATCCTCCACTCCCTGTTCACGCCAAGTATTTCTTTTATGTGATACTCAAGTTCTTTAATGTTGTAGCCCATGCCTCTAATGCCAAATTCGCCGAAATATGCAAAATCTTTTCTCACCTGAGCCGCATTAACATTGCATATTGTCGCAAGAAGCGCGCTTGATGCTACTTTTTCATTTTTCGTTTCAAGGTCTTCAAGACATTTTAAATAGTTTGATAACCGTCTTACCGTAGCCCCTGGAATCTTAGGGTATTTAGCCATTTCTGCACCTTCTAAATTAAATTATCCTATATTTACTATCAGTTATTAACATAAAATGCAAGAGTAATATTTAACAAGCTACCCAATATTATGAGCACTTTATGCTGGTCAGCGGGGCAGTAAGAGAAATATTTATCAAGCAGATTTGATTTACCCTTCTTTTAACTGGTATATTTCTGCCGGGAGAAATTGTTCTTTAGCGGTTTATGTTTAACTGTTAAGGGAAATATAAGCAACAGAAAGTAAGGTTTGCTCTTTGTGATGGCTTAAAAACATGTTTCTATATAATAGTTTCACATCAGATTGGTGGAGATGGTGGGAATTGAACCCACGACCCTCTCGTTGCGAACGAGATGCTCTCCCGCTGAGCTACACCCCCATCTTTAACCTACAATGCGATTATATTATTTTATATGTGCTCCAATATCAAGATATTTATTATCCCGTTAAACCGTTAACCAATGCCCAAAAGTCTTTTTATCGTTTGCTTCATTTCACTCATGTCTGCAGATTTCACCACATATGCATCTGAAACCCAGCTTGAGAAATCCTGTTTAAATTCACCATAGGCCGAGCACAAAATTACAAGCTGATCTTTGTTCATGTTTTTAATTTCATTCAATGCTTGTATTCCATCCATTCCGGGCATTTTTATATCCATGACGATTAAATCAAACTTTCCGCCCTTCACTTTCTCAATTGCTTCGAACCCGTTTGAAGCAATCTCTATCTGGTATCCCTCTTCCTCGAGTTCTTCTTTAAAAAGAAACCTTATATTGTCTTCGTCATCCACAACCAATATTCTTATCGCATTCATAAAAACTCCTCTTTTATTGTATTTTCTTTTAAAGGGAGGTAAACAAAGAACGTGACGCCTTTCCCGGCCATATTTTTTACTTCAATTCTTCCAAGATGGTTCATGATAATTCTGTTTGATATGGCAAGACCTAAACCGGTTCCTTTTTCTTTAGTTGTAAAAAAAGGATTAAATATATTGTCTATAACTGCCGGGTCTATCCCGCCTCCTGTGTCGGTTATGGAAATTACCAGACAAGGATCGTTGTCCAGCACGGTCTGTTCTGTTTGTATGGTTATTTTTCCGAAGCCATGCATGGCTTCGTAAGCATTCACTATAATGTTTATAAATACTTGCTTAATCTGTTGAATATCGCATAATACCATTGGAAGGTTGTTGTCGGTTTTTTTCTCTATTTCTATTTTCTCCCATGCCGGAACAGATGAAAAAAGATAGAGAATCTCGTCAATACAGTCGTTCATGTTGCAGGCTTCTCTTGGGGCATGGGCTTCTTTTACGTAATCAAGGATTTCGTTAAGAACAGCCTCGAGCCTCGAAACCTCTTTAATAATTATATCCACGTACCTGTTCTCTGTCCGGTCCAAAGACAACTTCTTCGCAAGTCTCTTCGCAAAACCTCCTATGATTACAAGCGGATTTTTTATCTCGTGGGCAATATTTGCAGTCATCTCGCCAAGACTTCTGAATTTTTCCTGTTCTATCAGTCTTTTCTGTGCATTATTTAATTCTTCTATTACATCCCTTAACTTCAAATTCAATAAAGTGTTTTCAAATCCGTTTGTTATATAATTTACTATGTTGTTAACAAGGTATTGCCCGCCCTGCTCTGTGGTAAAATTCTGTTGCGATTTTATCCCGCCTATCGTTATTATTCCTATCACTCTATCTCTTGACACAATGGGCATTGAATAAATGGAAAAACTTATCGGCGGCATATCGCCCTGATCTAATAAATGATTCTTTATGATAGCTGCACTTTTCTGCTGCACTGCCTCTTTCTCAAGCCTGTTAACGTGGTTTTCCGTTGCAGGGTCCATCTCGCCGTATGTAATTCTTTCCAAATCAAACTTAAGAAAAGCATGTTCCAGTTTAATTGTAACGAATGTTGCATTCAAAGCTTTTGCCACAATCAACCCGATATTTTTAAAAAGCGCATGAGGTTCCGTGTTCGATGTCAAAAGCTTGCCGAGCTCAGAAAGGGTTACAAGCTCGCTGATCCTTTTTTTAGAAGAGATAAGCATTTCGTTAGCCTTTAAAACCCCTCCAATTTCTCTTGAAATTATGGATAAAAGGATTTTTTCTGAATCGTGTATCAATTCTCTGGTCGAAGAGCACGTTACCAGCACACCATAAAGGTAGCTGTCATCGGTCAAGGGGTGAAAGGAAAATGTTTTATATTTATCGATACATCCATCAAGCTCAGGATAAAAAAGACAACCAAACCTCAAAGGAACGTCTCTCTTTGAAAAATATTGGGGCATTCTTTTTTGTGCTATACTGCCGATTATGCCTTCACCGATATGACACCTGTACATGCAAAGTACCTTAAATAATAGGCTTTTCTGGTTCATATATTTACATGTAAGCCTTCTGTCCTCGTCGTAGGTAAAGACAATCGCTTCATCGAAATACATTTCCTTTGCTATAATGTTAAGAATTGCGTTAATTCTCGATATTATTTCGAGGTTTGAGTGGGATATTTCAATAATTTTTCCAAATAAATCAACGGGATTCATGCTTCTCAATAGCTTTTTTATAGAGCCCCATATATTCCTTTGCAGACATTTGCCACGAGAAATCCGCGCTCATACATCTTTTCATAAGAGAAATCCATGTGTCTTTGTTTTCATAAATTTTTAACGCTCTTTTTATGGCATCAAGCATTTCTTTTTTTGTGTAATCGTAGAATTTAAAGCCTGTGCCACGTTCAGGATCTTTTGTATAATCCGTAATTGTATCCTCAAGCCCGCCCACGCCCCTCACAACAGGAACTGTGCCGTATCTGAGGCTGTACAACTGGTTTAAGCCGCACGGTTCATATTTTGACGGCATAAGAAACATGTCCGCGCCTGCCTCAATCAAGTGTGCAAGCTTATTATCATAGGCTATTTTTAACGAAAAAGATTTTGGAAACTTTTTGGATAATTCCGTAAAAAGATCGTGATATTTTCTCTCCCCCGTTCCAAGAATTATATATTGTGTTCCGTATGAGAGCATTTCTTCAAGTGAAGACGCTATGAGATCAAAACCTTTCTGATCGGCAAGTCTTGATATGGTGCTGATCAGCGGGAGGTTCTCGGCCACCGGGAGCCCGAATGTCTCCTGGAGCAATGCCTTGCATATTTTTTTATTTTTCGTGTCCCTGTTGTCATAATGAGCAGGAATACTGGGATCTTTTTCCGGACTCCAGTCTTCATAATCTATACCGTTTATTATACCGTAAAGGTCTGATTTCCTTGTCTGCAACACACCATCAAGACCACAGCCAAATTCCGTTGTCTGTATTTCCTTGCTGTATTGCCTGCTTACTGTGTTGATTATATCCGAAAATACTATGCCCCCCTTTAAGAAGTTGATATTACCGAAAAATTCAAGATAATCAGGCGCAAAATACTCCCAGCCTACATTTAAAAGATGCATATCGTATTGCCAGAAAATTCCCTGGTATCCAAGATTATGAATAGTTAACAAACTTGCAATATTCTTTAAAACCGGCTCATCTTTGTATAATGTCTTTAAAAACATCGGCGCAAGTGCAGTTTCCCAATCGTTGCAGTGCAATACATCAGGCACAAACCCGGTTACCTTTATTGCCTCAAGAATGCTTTTTGAAAAAAAGATAAATCTTTCAGCATTATCAAGGTAGTCCCCATCGGGTGTACTGTACAGGTAATCTCTGTAATAATACTCATCTTTTTCCACAAGATATGCGGTAACACCGTCGTACTCGGTCAGCGCAATCTCCCCGTCAATGTATCCCTGTGATATTGGGCATGAAAATTTATAGTTTTTATATTTAATTGGGAATCCTTGCTCTTCAATCCCTTTGTGCTTCGGCAGTATTATTCTCACATCAACGCCTAATTTTTTCAACGCCTTCGGGAGCGAGCCTGTTACATCTGCAAGGCCGCCCGTCTTAATAAAAGGAAAAACTTCAGGAGATGCTATTAAAACATTCATATTACCTCCTTAAACGTTTGTTTCTTTGAGGTATGCCGCAGCCTCTTCCGGCGGGGTAGGATTGATATAAAAGCCTGTTCCCCACTCAAATCCTGCCATTTTTGTCAGTCTCGGTATAATCTCCATGTGCCAATGATAGTATGGCATGTCGCCATAGCCTGATGGCGTTGTATGAATTATGTAGTTATAGGGGGGTGAATTAAGTGCTTTGTCATATTTTTTTAAGACAAGAGAGGTGATCTCTGAAATTGCATAATAGTTATCATCTTTTTCGTGCTGGTCAAAATATGCCTCATGCTTCTTCGGCAGCACCCAGACTTCGAAAGGGAATCGGGCAGCATAAGGTGAGAGCGCTATAAATTTTTCATTTTCCACAACAACTCTGACATTATCTTCCTTTTCCTGTGTAATGATATCACAAAAAATGCACCTGTCTTTATATTTATAGTATGCCAGTCCGCCGTCGATCTCCTCAGAAACCTTTTTCGGAACAATAGGAAGCGCTATGAGCTGTGAATGAGAGTGGTCGAGGGATGCTCCCGCAATAGAACCGTGGTTCTTAAATACCATTACATACTTGAACCGTTTGTCATTTGCAAGATCCAGCATTCTTTCCCTGTAAGCTACAAAAACTCTCTGTATTTCGTAAGCATCCATTCTTGACAGAGTTTGTCCATGCAGGGGGGTCTCGATAATCACTTCATGCGCCCCTAATCCGTTCATCTTGTCATAAAGACCGATTCCTTCTTTGTCAAGTCCCCCTTCAATCCTCAATGCGGGGAATTTGTTCGGGACAACACGGAGTATCCAGTTCGAGCTGTTGGACTGGGACAAATGAGGCCTTACAGCATAGACTTCAGGGGGTGTCATGTTTTCGTTACCCTGACATAGCGGGCACATACCGGCTTTTTGCGGGGGCGTTTCTTCTGTAAGAAAAACAGGCCTTTTCCCCCTTTCTGTTGATATAATAACCCATCTGCTGGTAATAGGGTCTTTTCTTAATTCAGGCATATATTAAACCTTTCCACTATATTTTATATCGATGCTTTTGACTTGGTTTGCAACAACATGGTATGAAATACGTTAATGATACCCCTAAAGGATAACGTTCCAACGCGCATCAAACCCATTATAACAACAAGCATTATCTTTGTAAATATATTAATTTTTCTCTGGCAGAGGTTTTCTCTGACCTCTGTTGAAAGCAAGAACATATATAAATATTATGGGCTTGTCCCGCATGATTTCTTTATGGCTTTCACAGGCAAATATGAACTGCTTCCCTACAATGTTTTAACTGTTTTCACATCCATGTTCCTTCACGGGGGCTTTATTCACCTGGGCGGGAATATGTTGTATCTGTGGATTTTCGGCAATAACATCGAGGACTCCATGGGGCACGGACGATTTATTTTCTTTTATATCTGCTCAGGCATTGCTGCAGCTCTTTTCCAGCTTCTGTATGATCCTTCTTCGGTTGTTCCGATGATCGGTGCAAGCGGTGCCGTGTCCGGCATTCTCGGCGCATATCTGTTGCTTTTTCCTCATGCGCGCATAAAAACTCTGATATTCATATTTATCTTCATAAAGGTCGTTGAACTTCCGGCCGTTGTGCTCCTTACCATATGGTTTTTTATACAGCTTCTTTTTTCGCAGGGAGAAGGTGTCGCATGGTATGCCCATATAGGAGGATTTATTTTCGGACTCATAACTATTAAGATATTTGCCATGAAGAGTCCGGCAAAGCGACGCTCCACGTGAAACACTTAAAGACTCTCCTCATCAACCCGTATATTTATGATTTTTCTGCATACAGCTATTGGTCAACCCCTCTTGGTTTGTTATATATCGGCAGCATACTGAGAAAAAACGGCATAGAAATAAGCCTTATTGATTGTCTCAAAGTCGATGAAAATAAAAGAAAAGAAGACGGGAGGGCACCCTTTTTAAAGGAAAAGGTAGATAAACCGCAATCATTAAAAGATATAAGAAAAAGACTCAAAAGATATGGTATTTCAAAAAAAGCTTTAACAGAAGAGCTTTCTCTCCTGGATCAGCCGGATATGATTCTCATCACCTCGATTATGACATACTGGTATTCCGGCGTAAAAGAAGTGCTGGATATAACAAGGGATGTGTTCCCCGACAAAAAAATTGTGATCGGGGGTATATATCCGTCTCTCTGTTACGAACACGCTTTAAAAGAGATGTCAAAGGCTGACTGTATTGTCAAAAACAACGAAATAGATAACTTTTACAGTTTTGTCGAAAGGGAGTTGCCCGCCTCTCTGCCCTATAAACCGGACCCATATGACTTTGATGCGCTGCCTTATCCATGTTTTGATCTATATGACTACATACCTTTTGTCCCTTTGCTCACATCTTATGGGTGTATATATAAATGCACGTACTGTGCAACCCCGTACATGCATCCCAATATGGTAAGGAGGAAACCGGAAAGCACGGCAGATGAGATTAGGTTCTGGCATGATCACGGTGTAAACAGGTTCGTAATTTATGATGATAGCTTTCTGTCTAAAATGGATCGTTTTGCAAAGCCCTTGCTCAAATATATTATAGAACTTCCCTTTTCCGTTAAAATATATAATCCCAATGCTCTTAATGCTGCAATGGTAGATGAAGAATTGGCTTTTCTTCTTTTGAAGGCAGGGTTCAAAGACATAAGGATAGGGCTTGAAACAGTTAATCCTCTTCTTCAGAAATCAACCGGCGGAAAAGTGAGTTTGAAAACATTTGAAAATGCGTTGAACTGTCTGACCGGGGCAGGGTTTTCTGCTGACAAAATAAGTATTTACATACTTGCCGGCCTGCCTTTTCAGAAGTGGGAAGATGTGATAACAGCTATAGATTATATTGCGGATTTTGGCGTAAGGGTGCATATTGCAGAATACACACCGATTCCACACACCCCTATGTTTGACGAGTTTAAATCATTTGCCCGCTTTCCTATAGCCGACAACCCGGTTTATCAGAATAACGCTCTTTTTCCCTTTGTCTGGCAAGGATTCACAGATGAAAATATGAGTTTTGTAAAACGATATGCAAAGGGGAAGAACGGCAATATTGATAAAATAGGCTAAATGATGTTAAATTCTAATCAATCACGCGAGAGTGGCGGAATTGGCAGACGCACTGGACTTAGGATCCAGCGGGTTAAACCGTAGGGGTTCAAATCCCCTCTCTCGCAAATTCATATAGCTTGGGTTTTTATATTAAAAACAGGTCAACAAATCGTTTTCACCCTGATGTTTTATGTAAATCAGGAATATTGGCAACATTGCTGACATGTATAATGTTCATTTACTAATGTTTATCGATGTAATTTTATAAAGCTGGTGTGAAAAATGAAAATCGTTATTATTGGGGCAGGAGAAGTGGGATTTACCCTAGCCAAGAGGCTTTCTTATGAAGAACACGATCTTGTTTTAATAGATGAAAATATCGAAAAGTGTACAAAAGTCCAGGAAGCACTCGATCTTTCGGTTATCCACGGGAGTGGGGCCAGCCAAAGCGTGCTTATAGAGGCGGGTCTTCAATCTGCCGAAATGCTCATCGCCGCTTCAGGGGTAGACGAGGTCAATATCCTGGCTTGCATGGTTGCCTCGAAAATGGGGGTAAAACGAAAGATTGCCAGAGTAAGAAATCCCGAGTACTATAGCAAATCCTCGATTCTCAGCGCAAGCGACCTGGGTGTAGATCTTTTTATTCATCCTGAAGATGAGGTTACCGAAGAGATCGTAAGACTGCTCATGCGCTCGATTGCCTCGGAGATCGTTGAATTCGAGAACGGGAAAATCCTGATGGTCGGCGTTAAGGTTGACGCAAGCTGTCCGATCCTGAACATGCAGCTTAAAAACGTGGGAACAGAGAAGCAGAGAAGAAGTTTCAGGGTCGTTGCAATTCTCAAGGGCAATAAAACAATAATCCCTGACGGGAACGATTACATTAACAAGAACGACCATGTTTTTGTAGTAACAAAGGCAGAGAGTTTGCCGGAAGTGCTTTCGCTGACAGGCAAAATCGACCAGAAGCTTAATAAAATAGCTATTATGGGCGGCGGCATGATCGGCCTCGGAGTCGCAAGTAAACTTGAACAAAGCGGCGTGGATGTGACGCTTATAGAATCGGACAGGGAAAAGTCCATTCAGATTGCCGGTCAACTCAAAAAAACAATGGTCGTAAATGCAGACGGAACAGAAATAGACGTTCTCGCCAAAGAAGGTATACTCAATATGGACGCGGTGGTGGCCGTAACCTCGGATGACGAAACCAATATCATCACATGCCTGCTGGCCAAACACCTCGGCATACAGAAAACTATTGCCCTTGTGAACAGGGTTGCTTATCTCCCCCTTATGCCGGTTATAGGAATCGACTCGACCGTGAATGTCCGCCTCTCTACGGTGAACGCTATCCTTCACTTTGTACGTATGGGCGAAATCCTTTCGGTAGCGACTTTTCACGGGATAGAGGCTGAGGCTATTGAATTCGAGGTAAAAAAAGACGGCGGTTTAACCGGAAAGCTCTTAAGACAACTGAAATTGCCTGAGGGGTCCCTCGTGGCAGCCATAGTTCGGGGAAATGAGGGCTTCATTCCTTTTGGCGACAGTATAATTAAGACCGGCGACAAGGTGATAGCCTTTGCCCTCCCGAACGCTGTACGTTCTCTGGAAAAAAGGTTCGCATAGGGAGAATGGCTGATTGAAGTTTTCCAACATCATTTTTGTTCTATCGAGACTATGGCTGATCCTGGCCGGGTGTTTTATAGTACCCCTGGCTTTTTCTTTTTATTTCAGGGACGGGGTTCATTTTATATATATTTTTCAGATGGCAGGGTTAGCCTTTTTGAGTCTTGCAATGAGACCTTTTACGATGGCACCGACCGAACTGACTGTCCGGGAGGGATTCCTGACCGTCACTCTAAGCTGGGTAAGCCTTGCGCTCTTCGGTTCATTTCCTTTTATATTTTCAGGGGCGATTCCCTCCATAACGGATGCATTTTTCGAAACCATGTCCGGCTTTACCACCACGGGCTCGTCCATATTAACAAATATAGAAATAATTCCAAAAAGTTTGCTTGTCTGGCGCAATATGACACAGTGGTTGGGAGGAATGGGAGTAATAGCATTGGCAGTCGCTGTCTTTCCTTTTCTCGGCGTCGGAGGCGCTCAGCTTTTCAAGGCAGAGATTCCCGGCCCGACAAAGGATAAGATATCGCCGCGAATAAGCGAAACAGCTAAAATTTTATGGTGGGTTTATCTTATATTCACTGCTGCGGAAACGGTGCTGTTGATGTTCGGCGGTTTAAATTTTTTTGACTCTTTGTGCGTGACATTCGGTACAATGGCCACAGGAGGGTTCGCGCCTGTTAATGCAAGTATTGCCGAGTACCGATCGGCCTATGTGGATTACATTACCATCTTTTTTATGCTTGTTGCCGGTACAAATTTTAATCTTCATTTTTGGGCTTTAAGAGGAAAGCCTGTCTATTACATTCGTAACTCGGAATTCCGTTTTTTTTACTGCGTTATCCTTGCCTCTGTAATACTGATAATGGCCGCGAGATTGGTGGGCGGCATGGGTTTTTCTGAAGAGCTTTTTCGTGGTTCTTTATTTCAAGTTGTTTCAATTGTTACAACAACAGGTTTTGTCACTGAAAATTATGAATTATGGCCTTTCTTTACACAGTTTGTTCTCCTGCTGCTTATGTTTATCGGTGGATGTGCAAGTTCCACGGGCGGTGCGATAAAAAATGTGAGGATATATGTTCTTTTCAAATATATCGGTTGCGAGCTTAAAAAGCTGTTTCATCCTCGAGGAGTATTTCCAATAAAAATGGAAAACAAGGTTGTGCCCGAAAATATCGTATTAAATATTATGGGCTTTATTGCTCTTTACAGTATAATTTTCGTTTTCGGGGTCCTTACCATGACCTTCCTGGGGCTTAATCTGGACACAGCTATCGGCTCTGTCGCGGCCACTCTGGGGAATGTCGGCCCGGGCCTGGGCAGCGTTGGCCCTATCGAGAATTACGCACACATTCCTGTAGTCGGCAAATGGGTGTTGTCCTTTCTTATGATGGCAGGCCGTCTGGAAATATATACGGTTCTAGTAATCTTCACCCCGCATTTCTGGCGGTAACAGGATGGTTCGTTATCAATGTAAACATGATTGTATTTTTTCGTACATTCCTTTATGCTAATACCGGTTTCAAATGAAAAGATGGAAAAAAAGTTTTTCAAGAATAACAAGGATTGTTTTTCTTATCATCCTTTTTGCTTTCCTTACCGGCACGGGCTATTATTTTGTTTTCCCCGATATATCAAAGATGAAAAAGGAGAACCCGAAGAAGACATCCTTCATGGAATACCGCGAGAAGGAATGGAAAAGTAAAGGTAAAAAACTGAATATCCGTAAAAAATGGGTTCCTCTCTCCAATATTTCTCCATATCTTATCAAGGCAGTTATTATTGCAGAGGACGATAAATTCTGGTCACACCATGGGTTTGATGTAGAGGCAATGCAGAAAGCGCTTGAAAAGAATATTGAGAAGGGGGCATTTAAAGTCGGTGGAAGCACCATCAGCCAGCAGCTTGCCAAAAATCTCTACCTTACCCCGGCAAAAAACTTCATGCGGAAGCTGAAAGAGGCGGTCCTGACCTGGAGAATAGAAAGAACTCTCTCCAAGAGGAGGATCCTTGAACTTTACCTCAATGTTGCGGAATGGGGCGAAGGCATATTCGGGGTTGAAGCAGCATCGCTCCATTATTATGGCAAGACCGCATCGGACCTGAACCCGGATGAAGCCGCCAGGCTTGCCGTTGTGCTCCCGAATCCGAGGAAACTGCGCGTTGACGGTGAATCCCGCTATGTTGAAAAGCGTGCGAAAATCATCTACAACATTATGGTAAAAAGGGGCATAGTAATACCTGAATACGAAGATGTAATGCAAAACATCCCTGAAGAAAAATCAATAAATCATACTCCTCCCGCAAACGGTGAACCATGAACTTCAGAGGGGTTTTATTATAATGCTTACTGTTACAGGCCTTTCAAAAACATACGGCAGGCAGATTCTCTTCGACAACGTCTCCTTTTCAATAAATCCGGGTGAGCGAATCGGCCTCACCGGGAGAAACGGTTCGGGAAAGACAACACTCTTCAGGCTCATGCTTGGCGAGGAGGAGCCTGACTCAGGTGAAATCCGTATTCCAAACGGATATACGGTCCAATACCTTTCCCAGCATATCAATTTTACCAAAAGTTCGGTCCTGGAAGAGGCTTGCCTGGACTTGAAGGCTGCCGAAGACGGCAGGGATGAAACCTACAGGGTAAAGTCCATCCTCTCCGGACTTGGTTTTTCTCAGAGCGAATTTCACCGGAACCCCCGTCACTTATCGGGCGGTTTCCAGGTACGCCTGAATCTTGCAAAGATATTGGCCTCGGAGCCGAATCTCCTGCTTCTTGATGAACCCACAAACTACCTCGATATTGTGTCAGTGAGATGGCTCATACAATTCCTGCGGACATGGAAAGATGAGCTGATCCTTATTACACATGACCGCACATTTATGAACAGCGTGACCACCCACACCATGGGTATACACCGGCAAAGCATCCGCAAGATTGCAGGTTCAACGGAAAAACTCTATCAGCAGATAATACAGGATGAAGAGGTTTGCGAAAAAACCAGGGCAAACGATGAGAGGAAGACAAAAGAGATCGAGCTTTTTGTTAATCGTTTCAGAGCTCAGGCATCAAGAGCAAAAGCTGTCCAATCAAAAATAAGGATGCTTGAGAAAAGGGAAAAACGTGAAAAGTTGACAGAGCTTCCTGAACTTGATTTCACCTTTAACCCGGCGCCCTTCCCCGGAAAATGGCTTGTAGAGGCTGATGATGTATCGTTTTCCTTTTCAGACGATGCTCTTCCTCTGATTCATGCCTTCAAAATTGCCGTTAAAAAAAATGACCGTATTGCTATTATAGGCAAAAACGGCAAGGGCAAAACAACCCTCCTCAACCTGCTCGCAGGTGAGTTTCAACCCGGACAGGGCGAAATCAGATATAACCAGAATCTGAAGCTTGCCTATTTCGGACAGACCAATGTTGCAAGGCTTGATCCGGACAAAACGGTTCTCGAAGAAGTGCTTAATGCCCACCCTGCCCACAGCCTCGGGTCTGCCCGGGGTATATGCGGATCAATGATGTTCGACGGTGATAATGCGTTAAAAAAGGTCTCTGTGCTGTCCGGCGGCGAAAAAAGCAGGGTATTGATAGGAAAACTCCTTGTGAGTCCTGCAAACCTGATTCTGCTGGATGAGCCGGACAACCACCTTGATACGGAATCAATAGACTCCCTAATAGCTGCGGTCGACACATTCACAGGGGCTGTCCTGTTTGTAACTCACAGCGAAATGATACTCAGGGCAATCGCAACCAGGTTAATAGTCTTTGACAACGGAAAAATAAGTGTCTTCGAAGGTACATATGACGAGTTTCTCGAAAGGATCGGATGGGAAGATGAAAAATCTATTGCAAAAACAACTAATGAAAAGACGATAGAGCCTCAGAATAAAGTAAGCAGGAAGGATATGCGGCGGGTGCGCGCCCGTTTGATTGAAAGCCGCTCAAAGGTGTTGGGGCCGCTCCAGCAGGAAATTGAATCGCTTGAAAAAGCAATAACAAGACTTGAAAACCGGATTGAAGACGACAACCAATCGCTTATACGAGCATCTAACGTGGGCGATGGCAGGACAATTACATCGCTCTCTATTTCTATTCATAACTCAAAGATAGAGATCGAGCGGCTTTTCGATGAACTGGACAGGCTGGCCGGTGAGCATCACAGAAAATCAATGGAATTCGAGGAACAATTCAATGCGCTCGAACAAGTATGATATCGGTTTGCCTTCGATTATTCCCGCCTGTTCGTTGACCCCGGCGGACAGGTAGCTTCGTTAACTTGCCGCCACACACCTTGACGTTTATTAAGCAAAGTGTCATGCCTTTAAACTTCTAACCAGCCACGCAATTGTTTCACCCAAATCTTTCATATTTTCAAGCGCTTCGGCATCTTTCTCCACTTCCCCCTTTTCCCGTCCGACACCAAAATTCCAGTACGTCGAACCCGGCACGATCATTCTGGACATTAAAAACACATGATTAATTGAATCCATGACATTTGTTGCCCCTCCCCGCCTGTTCACAGACACTGCCGCGCCGATTTTACGAGAGAAAAGGCGGCCGTTAGCATTGGCAACAAATCCTGCGCGGTCTATCAGGGCTTTCATTTCCGATGTCATACCGGCAAAGTATGTTGGTGAACCTAAAATAATCGCATCGGATTCAATCATTTTACCAATGCATTCATTTACCATATCCGTATCAATTGCACATCTTGAATCCTTGTTTTCCTTGCATTTATAGCAGGCCATGCAACCGTGCACCTGCTTGCCGCCAATCTGGATCAGCTCCGTTGTTATTCCTGCTTCAGCAATCGGCTCAAGCACTTTTTTCAGCAGAAACTCTGTGTTTCCACCCTTGCGTGGACTTCCGTTAATTGCAATTGCTTTCATAATGCGATCTCCTTGTAAATTCAGGATTAACGATTTACATACTGCCTATGTTTTCTAAATTATTATGCTTAATGGATAGTATTGTCAATGACAATAACATTTCTGCAACAACAAACTCGGGGGATAACTCTGTACAATATCTATGAGATGGAGCTGCAATTATAAATTTTAGCGAGCAGTTGTATGCTGTTGCCTATGATAAGATATAAATGCCGTTTAATAAAAACTGTTTTACGGTAAGAATTCTCTTATCTCTCTCACATGTGTAGTCGATGTCAGCGCTTTGATGACGGCTTCCTTCTGTTCCGGAAGGAAGCGCAGGCAGACTCCACAGTCAGAGCTTATGCTTCGCGGCACCGGTATGAGTTTGTGTGGTATGCCTGCACTTTTGAGTACCTTCTCTGCCTTCATCACATGACTCACCGTGTCGAAGAGGGCCACGCAATAGTACTGATCAACTTTCATGGCTTGATAATCCTTCCAGCTGTTGACAGGACTCCAGCAATGTCATACATATTCGAAATGATGCCTGCCCCTATCTTTCCGGTTAAATCGAAAAAATTCACACAGGTACCGCATATCAGGATCTTCACCCCTTTTTCTTCGAGTATTTTCAGGTCATCAATCACGTCAGAATCAGAAGCTGCGAGCTTTACACCGGTATTATAAAAAATCATTATATCCGGCCCGTGGTCCAGATCAATGGCGGTGTGTATGAAGGCCTTCATGAGAACAGCACCCAGGTCATCGCTTCCTTGTCCCATGACGCTTGACGCAACGACAAACACGTTAGGTCCGTGAACAGATGATGGTGCTTTTTCCGGGGAATTACATGCCGGTGCCGCATCTCCTCCGGCCTTTTTATCCTGCTGTTTTATAAGATGTATCCGGAAGATGCCGCCCGGTTTCTCTGTTATGTCAACTGCGCAGCCTGAACTGGAAGCAAGGCGCTTTACATTTTCTCTTGCAGTTTCATTGTCTACAATAATTGTAACCTCGTTGTACAAATCCAAAGCCTTCTTGGTGAGAATAACAGGTTCAGGGCATGCAAGCCCCTGCGCATTAATTAAATCCGACATGTTTTCCCCTTTAATCCTGTAAATCTTGTTTTATGAAACCTTCTGTTAATATATTCCATCTGTTGCAAAAATTGTAGTAATATTCCAAAAATAACCCGTACAATGTCAATGCCTGCCTATAGCAGGCCGGTTTGATTTTTTATTTGCAGCCGTGAAGCTGGATATACCGTGACAGATAATGGCATTGAGAGGAAAATCCTGTGGTATAATTAATAAAATAGTTGAAACAAAAACCCTGAAAAGTCCGGAGGATTTTTTAACAAAAGGAGGTAGCTTTGAAAGGCATTCTGCTTTTTTCCATCTTCTGCTATGTTTGTCTGCTCTGGTTTACCGGCATCTATGTCACACGAAAGTCGAAATCCTCCGAAGCATATCTTGTGGCATCCAGGGGCCTTTCAATACCCTTTATTTCTGTGCTGATTGCCGGCACATGGATAGGCGGTGTATCCATCGTTGGAATGGCTCAGGGCGCATATATCCATGGCATAAGCGCCTTATGGTTCCAGGCTGGTATATGGGTCGCTATGTTCGTCACAGCACTTCTCTTCAACAGGATTCTCGGCGGCAAAAAGACCTATTCGATCCTTGATGTTGTAGGAAGCCTCTATGACAGCAAAACCGCGAAGCTTGCCGGAATTCTGCAACTGATTTTCTCTGTCTGGGTGATAACCATGCAGATTGTAGGAGGGGGTGCCATCCTCTCCGTTATTCTGAAGGGACAGATATCTTTTGTTCAAGGGATGATCCTTACTGCCTTTGTCTTTACCCTCTACAACATCATGGGCGGCTTTGTTGCAACAGCCTATACCAACCTTATTCACATATGCGCTATATTTATCGGCATTTTTACGGGAAGCATTTATGTTATTGTAAACAGCGAGGCATTGGGGAGAATGGCGCTGCAATCCCATTATTTCACTCCTTTCGGAGACCTCGGTGTCGGTCAGGCATTAAGCTGGGCTTACATAAACTTCACCCTTGGTGTGCTTGCCCAGCCGGTAATAAATACTGCATCGTCAGCCAGAAGTCCCGGCGAAGGCAGAAAAGGGATTATCATAGGAAGTATCATCAGCATCCCCGTTGTAGTAATGGCGGCACTCTGCGGCATTATGGCCCGGGATATTTTCCCTGATATCCCCTCCCTCGCCGCCTTGCCGTCTCTGCTGACCGTAATGCCTCCTGTTGTTGCCGTTTTCTTTCTTTTAAGCATGTGGGCTCCGCTTATGAGTTCCGGTTCACCGTTTCTGATGGGGGCCACCACCCTGGCTGTAAAAGGATATATAGGCCCGGCTTTCAATATACAAAATGACCGGGCATTGCTTCTCGCATCCAGGGTTACAACGCTTGTCATAGGCGCGGCGGCATTGCTTCTCGGGTTTTTTGTAAAGGAGATTCTCAGGGAAGTAACGTGGCTTGCTGTTTTTCTCAGTGCCATCGTCTATATTGTCTTCATCGGCTGGTCAGGAAAGAAAGTGGGCAGCGGATATGCCTTTGCGTCCCTGTTGGGAGCCGCCTTTATTGTAGTCCTCTGTTTTTTCACCGGGTTCCATAAAATCATTCACCCCATATGGATTGTAACGGCATATATAATGATCGTTATGGGTATTGGTATGCTTTCGGGAAGGAAGGCGTAAGACACAGGCCCCGTATCTCATGAGTAATTTTGCTGCTAAAACTATAGTATTCTTTGATTTCCATAATGTTATATCGAAACTATCCTTTCATTGTGACGGTTTTATATTATTTTGGCATATTCTGTAATAAAATTGCATAAATAAACAACAATGCCCGCGGCAGCGAGAGGTTAATATCTCCTGAAGAAAAATCAACAAGGCAATTTTTATTAACAGATGCGGAAGAACTTTTATTGATTTTGCATATACAGGATAATTTTACGAAATTATAGTATAATAATTCTACAAAATATTGTGTAGAATGAGCAAGGATAAGTTTTTATATGACAAAACAGAGGAGAGGGAGAAAAAATGATGAAAACGAAAAGTCTACTCCCTTCTTTATTGAAAAGGACTATAAGACACACAAAGTGCTCAAGAATTAAAACGATATAGATAATAATCTAAGGGGCAGGGTCATGAAAAAACAGTTTTTATTCACCTCTTTGTTTATACTCCTTATTTCCTTAATCTTTTCTAATGCCTTTGGGACTACAGTATATACATCAAAGCCAAAAAACGCCCTCTCGAAGGAACCGGTATTCAGGATCGAAACGGGCATGCACGTATCTCCTGCCAGGAGGATCGGCACAGACGCTGAAAACCGCTACATAGTCACCGGTTCTGACGACAAAACAGTACGCGTCTGGGAATTCAGGACCGGAAAACTTTTAAGAACCATAAGGCCGCCAATAGGCAGCGGCTATGAGGGATATATCTATTCCACAGCAATGTCTCCAGACGGCAAAACTATTGCCTGCGGCGGCTGGACCATGGGAGGAGATATTTTCCACAACATTTATTTCTTTGACCGTGAAAGCGGAAAGATGACGGGAAGAATACCTGATATAATAAATGTTATCCGGCACATAAGGTACTCAAAAGACGGGCAACATATTGTTGTAATGCTTGGCGGGCAAAATGGATTTCGTGTTTTCAAAACAGCAGATTACGCTCTTGCCGGAGAAGACCGGGGCTATGGCGACGACAGTTACGGCGCCGATTTCGACAATCAGGGAAGGCTTGTCACTTCATCTTATGACGGATTTATTCGCTTATATGATACCGCTTTCAAGCTCATTGCCAAAGTAAAAGGTTCCAGAGGGGCAAAACCATTTTCTGTCGCCTTTAGCACTGACGGTTCAAAAGTTGCTGTTGGATATCATGATTCAAAGGCAATTGATGTGCTTTCCGGAAATGACCTCTCTCATATGTACTCACCAGGGACTGGTTTTGCCGATAACGGCAATCTCGAAGTAGTATCCTGGTCAATGGACGGCGAATATCTTTATGCCGGGGGCAGATTCCAGGTTGACGCCCAGTTCCCCATCTTCAAGTGGTCCGGGGAAGGAAGGGGCAGTCAATATAGGCTTGGAGGCATCAAAAACAGTATTATGGATATATTGCCTTTGAAAAACGGGGGCATTGTATATTCCTCGGGAGACCCTGCCTTCGGCGCCTACGATAAACTTGATTCAAAGATCATGGCCAACCCCCCTGCCATTGCCGATTACCGTGGAAACAGGGAAGGATTCTTTGTATCAATGAATGGTTTCACTATTCAGTTCGATTATGAAGTTTCCGGCGAATCTCCTGCCCGTTTTTCCGTTCAGGACAGAGCGCTGAAAATTCTCTCTCCGGAAACGGCAAAAAAGCCTTCCGGCGGTCTAAAACCGCCCGTTACAACTGCTGACAATGTAAAAATTACAGACTGGGAAGACACATATCACCCCAAACTCAACAATAGCCCTATCTCCCTCAAGCCTCACGAGTTTTCAAGAAGTCTTGCCATTTCGCCGGATCAACAGTCCTTTCTCCTCGGCACCAGTTGGAACCTACGCTTCTTTGAAAAAAACGGACAAGAGAGGTGGAGTACCACAGCACCCGCAACCCCTTGGATGATCAACATCTCCGGTGACGGAAGGGTCGCCGTGGCAGCCTTCGGTGACGGGACAATAAGGTGGTTTCGCACCAAGGACGGCAAGGAAGTTCTTGGGCTTTTCCCTCACAACGATAAAAAGCGGTGGGTCATATGGACACCATCGGGATACTATGATGCCTCGGTCGGGGCTGAAGAACTCATCGGCTGGCACGCCAATAACAGCCCCGATATGGCTTCAGACTTTTTTCCCATATCAAGGTTCAGAAAAACTTACTATCGTCCCGACATGATTGAAAAAGTCATAGAAACACTTGACGAGAAGACAGCCATCAATACAGCAAACGAAGAATCGGGCAGGAAGAAGCAGGAAGAGGAAGTCAAGGTGCAGAAGATCCTCCCGCCAGTTGTCAGTATAATTTCCCCGAATGACGGCACAACCTTATCGAACAATAAGGTCGTGGTAAAATTTACTATTCGCTCCCCTTCCGGCGAGCCCGTTACAAACATCAGAGCCCTCCTCAACGGCAGGCCCGTTGCGACAACCCGCGATATGTTGCTTGATCGGTCCGATAAAGACACGAGGATCAATGAAAATCTGCTTACGCAACAGAAGGAAAATGAAGAAAAACCCGCGGCGCCGACCCCTGCCGTAAAAAACGGCAATGACATCAAAGAGGTAACCGTAACCATTCCCTCGGAAGATTCGCAGATATCCATTATTGCATCAAATAAATTTGCCTCAAGCGAACCGGCAACAATCAAGCTCAGTTGGCAGGGAGTAAGGCCTCAGAGAGGCGAGTTTGTCATTCTGCCGAAGCTCTATATGCTCGCCATCGGCGTAGGAAAATATGTCAACTTCCCACCGGAAAACCAGCTCCATTTTGCCGCAAAAGACGCACGCGACTTTGTGGAAGAGATGAAAAGCAAAAAGGCAATCTTTACAGGGATGTCTCCTTCCGGCTCCTGATCGACGATAATGCAACAAGAGACACGATCCTCGACGGTCTTGAATGGATTCAGCGTGAAACAACCAGCAAGGATGTGGCAATGGTATTTCTCTCAGGTCATGGCGTTAACGACAACACGGGAATATACTATTTTGTCCCCTCTACTTTCGACAAGAAGTCAATCAAGCGTACCGGCGTGCCTTATGCCGATATCAAAAATACGGTGGCAAACCTGGCAGGAAAAACACTTGTTTTTGTCGACACCTGTCATTCAGGCAATGTTATGGGAACAAGAAAGGCTTTAGGTGATGTCACAAGCATTGCCAATGAACTCTCCAGTGCGGAAAACGGTGCTGTCGTCTTTGCGTCATCGACAGGAAAACAGTTTTCTCTTGAAAGACCGGAATGGGGCAACGGGGCATTCACCAAGGCCCTCATCGAAGGATTAAACGGCAAGGCCGATTATACGAAAAAAGGTAAAATCAGCATCAATATGCTTGACCTCTATCTTTCTGAGAGGGTTAAGGAACTGACCGAGGGACAACAAACCCCTACTACGACAAAACCTCAAACCATCCAGGACTTTCCCATTGCTGTCATAGCAAAGTAATTGATTTTGAATTGGAATTATGCCTTTTTAACCGGTTCTGCATCCACCTCTCCACCAAAGGCATCGAGGAGGGCATCATTCAGTTTCTTTACATCTTCTTCGTTTTCAAGGACTATAACCAGTTCCCTGTCGTCCAGTACTTTTAACTTTCCGAATTTTTTTACCACATCTATTACCTGCTGCGGGTCTGTGGTGACCCACCCCTTCATCCGGCGGACGAGTTCCTCACCGTTGAATGCCCTCTCAATTGTAAGGTCTACCCTTCTTTTTTTTGCTTCCCAACCGACAAGGGCCGGCTGCACAACCACGGGGGTAACGGGGTCATGCATTGCAGCACATCTGAACCACAATTTTGCCTTAACCATATTAACTCCTTGTTAACATCCACTTTATTTTACTCATAAAATAATGGTTCACCCTTATAATGTTAAGATGCCGTAAGCCGGGTGGTTGGCGCCTATTTTTTTCCGACGGCCTTGAAAAAGGTATAGCAAAATACTCCATCGGCCTCTGCCGTTCGATATAAGTCCTTAATGCCCTTATCGAAAACATGTGGTTCAATCATTTCCGCCCTGACAGCCGATTCACGGACCCCCTCGATCATGGCGGTAAATGTTTTTTTCGTAAACCCTTCAACCAGTTCAGGCTTGCTCGAATCTACATAGACCATCCGTGGAGATACATGAATTGAGTTGTAGCCTGCCCCATGCAACAGCGGGTAAAGCTCTCTCCCTATCATTGCGTTTCCGCCGGCCCGTCTTTGCAGTTCGACCTGACAATGAATTGCCCTGTATGCTGCATCGCTGTCAGGATGAAAATAGGCGGATCCATGGTCCCCTTCAATTACCGTTATCGTTCCGCCGGGGCGCAGATAGCTCTTCAGTGCCTGCAGTGCCTTTGTCGGCATTGAAAGATGTTCCAGCACAAAGCATACAAAAATATGATCAAAAGAGTTTGATCTATAGGGTAGACTGAAGATATCTCCCCGGTGAAACTGTACATTAGTAAAACCTG
>Ga0351942_1132_pt1 | contig 33355 bp, 21 predicted proteins | sample TotcelT113001N10_FD_206838 | JGI IMG/M metagenome (GOLD analysis project Ga0351942, IMG submission 206838) | Enriched cells from coal bed in the Powder River Basin, Montana, United States - Total cells T11 rep2 HSBNCT.T11.300.1.N10 ... | reverse complement strand
GAAAGAAGGAACATGGCTCACTCAGAACGTCCCAGCATCGAAGAACTGCGAGCCTTGGCGGCCGTGGCCGAAAAGGGGACCGAGACGGCGGCGGCCGAACATTTGGGGGTGACCCAGCCGGTCGTGAATCGGCGCCTCAAACAGTTTCGCGAGCCGCCGGCTTGGATTCGCACGGTGGACAACGCCGTGGAGTTGACACAAGCTGGCAAGGACGCGTTGCCGACGGTCCAGCGACTGCTGCGGCAGTACGATCATCTCCGGCAGTTTCGGGCCGGGCGGCGTCAACGGCCGAATGTCCTGGCGATCGGCGCCGGCTCGTCGGCCACGCAGTACTATTTGGGCCGCGCTGTCGCAGCGCTGCGCGGACGGTTGCCGGATTGGGAAATCCAGACGCGGGTGCTGCGCGGCAAGGATCGTATCGCGGCGGTCGTGGACGGGACGCTGGACTTGGCTCTCGTCAGCCATAGCAGGCTGCAGATCGAGGGGATCGTGCGCTGGGCATGCGAAGCCAAGATCGAGTTGGCGATCACGGAATTAGCTCGCTTGCCGCTGTGCGTGATCGCTCGACTTCGGACGCCGGAAGGTGATCTGTTACAGTCGGTACTGGCTGCGCAGACCGTCCCGGTCGCCATGCTGAGCGGGTGGCGCCTAGCAGGATTGGACCGCGAGTCCGGGATTCGCCGACAGCTCGAAGGAATGATGTCGGGTAAACGCGAGCAACTGGCGTTCGTTCAGGAAGCCGGTGGATGGCTGGGTGTGAAGGAGTTCGTGCGACAGGGGATCTGCGCGGGCCTGATGCCGCTGGCGTTGCTGTCCCGGGAAGACCTGCAGGAACTGGTTATCCGGCGCCTGCCAGCGGAGTTGGCCATCTCGAACCGCATGATCCATCGGCGTGATGCCGAGAGCGAGATTGTGGAAGCCGCGAAGTCTGCGCTCCGCACTGCCGCCAGCGAGTATGAGCGCGAAGTGGAACGCCGCTGGCATGGGAGACTCGAAGTATCGTAGGTTGGTACGTCGTTGTGCTTGGTTCGTTGTGCTTGGTTCGGGAGGCCAGTATGCGAGAATCCACCGCCGCCGTCGCCATCATCCGCCGCGAACACAAAGGCCAGACGCTGTGGTTGGCCCAATGGAATGGCAACTGGCAGTGCTACCATTTCGTCGGAGGCCACAAGCGCGCCGACGAATCGTTTCGGCAGTGCGTAATTCGTGAAATCGGCGAAGAGCTGGAAATTATCGAAGGCCAGGGCTTCCTTGTTGCAGACCGGCCCCTGGCCCACTTAGACTATACGGCGTGGTCCGAAGACGCTCGGCAAGAAACCCACTACGTGATGGAACTGTTCGAGGTCCGGTTAGTCGGCGAGGCGGCCCGGCAGCGCATCGAAGCCGATTCGCACAACCGCTGGCTGACCGAGCAGGAGATTCACGAGAAACGCTGCCACGACGGCTCACCCATCAGCGAAACGATGGGTCTGCTGTTGGAAAAGGCGAACCTGTGTTCAGTCAGTTCGTGCCGAGCGGAATCGCCGCGATCTGCATGATTCGCGTTCGGAAAATGTTTGGGACGATCGATGGGAGGCACAAGAATTGGAAAGGCAATCCATGTCGGAAGAACTGCGTCACAAGACGGTCGCGGTGGCGGTGATTTATGACAAGGAACACGGATTCTTGCTCTGGAACAACAAACGCTGGGGCGGATACGCGTTTCCGATGCGACACCTGGAACCCGGCGACGACCCGGCCCAGGCGGCCCTGACGGCACTGAGCGATCCCGATTTCCCCCTGAGCTTGCCAAACGCCACGGCCAGTCCGATCGAATGTTCGGGCGCATTCGGCTTTTCTGAAGGCGCGAAGCAAGACACGTACTACGACTACCACGTCATCGAAATCCGCCCCGCACGGCCCCTCGATCCGGCAACTCTCGATCCCGAGCTGCGTTTTTTCCGCTACGAGAACCTGCAGGCGGCCACCAACGTGACTTGGTCCACGCGCGTCATCGCGACGTCGCTCGTCGAGGCGCAGGAAGTAGTCGTCGCCGTGATTTGCCGCCGCGGACCATCAGGCGTCGAGTTCCTGCTGGTTCATAATCGCAGCTACGGCTACTTTTTCCCGGCCATTCGCCGCAAGACCCACAGCCCCTTGGAAGACATGGCCGTCCAGGCGGTGCGATTCGATACGTCCTACGGCGGCCCGCTCGCCGCCAAGTTTTGCCGCGAGGTGGCGAACATCCATCCCAGCACTCGGTTCGGCGCCCGCGAGCGGCGGTACCGGTTCTATCTGTGCTGCGTCATGCTCGAGGAAGCAAACCCGGCCGAGCCTGGCAATGCGTTGGCAAAGGCACTCGATGACTTGCAAGCGGCAAAGAAGAACGCCGGCCAGCAATTCGGCGAGCGCGGATACTGGGGCTGGTTTACGCTCGACGAGCTGCACCGTCACCCCGGTCTGTCGTCGGACGTGGCCGACTTACTGCCCGCCGTGGCTGAAGCGGGCGAAATGTGCTTGCCGGACCTCAGGAGCTATCAGCCCAAGCCGATCGATACATCGGGCGTGCAACTCTCACCGGAAATTTTGAATCTGACCGAGAAGTTGGCCGACAACGCCCACGACATCTGGGCCGGCCAGCGGTTCGCGGACGGCTGGACCTATGGGCCACGGCGGGACGACGCGCACAAGAAGCATCCCTGTCTCGTACCATACGCCGAACTGCCCGCCGGCGAAAAGCAATACGACCGCAACGCCGCGATGGAAACGCTCAAGGCGATCATCGCGCTGGGATACCGAATCGAGAAACAAGGCTCGACTTGACGGCGGACACGACCTGGCTGAAACCGGGTCGTCGCGAGCGAACCGACGCGGGCCAGCGCGAGGAGCCGTACGATGAGTACCACCAATGCCGAATTCGACCTGTTCATCAGCTACGCTACGCCGATGGCGCCCAGGGGTGGGGCACCGCTCTGGTCGTCCAAATCGAAGCCACCCACGCCCGTTTCACCGGATAGACGCCGTTTTGGTCGCTTTCCTTCGTTTTGATGAGGAACGTCACATGTCCGTCGTCTGGCTCATCCCGGCACAGGATCAGTTGCAGAATGCATTGGCACAATCCAACAACTGCCCCGGAGGCCTGAAGGCGTTGCTGGAACAACTGTCCGAGACGCTTCGCGAAACCTTCCAGGACGCGAACGCGCAGGCCATCATCGTCGTCGAGCGGATCAATGGCTACTCCCGGGGAATGAAGAAACAGGTGCTGCGCGTAGAATATGTCGACCAGGCGGGCGAGTCCCATGCCGCGATCGTCAAATTCGCTGACGGCAAGAAATTGGCCGCCGAGTTGGCTGGCTGGCAGAACTGCGCACGGCTGTCGAACAGCCGCGGCGTCGTGCTGATGCCGTTGCGACAGGGTGTGCTCGGACCCGATGGACAGCCGCGCACGATCGTCTACGGAGATGCCAAGCAGAAGCTGCGGGCCGCCCGGCTGATCAACCTCGAAGATGCGGCGCTGACCTGCTGCCGATGGAACGATCCGGACTGCGGATCGGTCGAGCACGTCTTGGGCGAGATTTTCGTTGAAATGCGCGATCATCTGTACAAACGGGCTCGTCCGGAGAACGACTCCGACAAGCTGGGGCCAGAGCTGCTCGACCGACTGAAAGACGGTATCGCCGCCTGGAAACAGCCACACAGCCAGCAGGACGACTGTCGCAGCGCGGTGCTGAGGGACCTTCCGGGAGGCGTTCCGGATTTGCTCGATCCGCTGGACTACTTGCCGGCGCTATTGACGCGGTGTCGCCATCTTCCGGAAGTGATGCGGGGCTGCGCACACGGTGACCTGCACGGCCGAAACGTGTTGGTGGGAATCCACCGGGAGAAGGCGCGGTTCGCCGCCGTGTTCGACTACGAGGACATGGGTACAGATTTGCTGCTGGGTTGGGACTTCGCCAAGCTGGAAACCGAGTTGAAGGTGCGGGCTTACGAGAAGCTTTTTCCCGGCGAGGAGGCCGTTTTCATTCAGCGCGTCTACGCCTTCGAACAGCGGTTGGCCGCGGAAACGCTGAAGCGTAGCAAGAGTTCCACGTGGGGGATGGCGACCGAGCGAGACAATCCCGAAGAACGCCTGCTGGCACTGCTCTTGGCATTTCGCAGCCACGCCAAGGAATGCCTGGCTGCGGATCGGCCCCGGGCGCACAGTTGGCTGCACGAGTATTTCTTTCTCCTGGCGGCCTACGGGCTGTACGCGGGGAAATTCGCGGAAACCTACGGCCGGCGGCAATTCCTCAGCGCGTTCATTTCCGCCGCCGTCGCCAGCGAGCAGCACGCGTGGGCCAAGAACGCCAGCGACCATGTGCTCGAACGATCGGCTGCCGGCGCGAAGCTGGCCATCCAAGCCGACAAACCGGACGAACGTCCCGACATGGCCTCAGCCGAAAGCCACCACGTACCGTTCGCCTTTGCGAAGGAGTTTTCCCGCTCGCGCCAGGTACCATTCATCACGGCCGGCATCGAACTCCTGACGGCCCTGCGCGGTCGTTTTCCCTACGTGCTGGAGATCTGGCAGGAGCTTGCCCTGACGCATTTGGAGCTATTGGACCTGACTCGCGACAGGCAACACCTGCTGGCGGCGAAACGCGTGCTGCTGGAACTCGATACCCGGTATCCACGCAGGAGGCATTTCGAAACCCTGTGCCGTCATGGCCGATTGTGGAAGGACTGCGGCGATTACTCGTTCGACCAAGGTGACGCCAAGGCGGCGGTCGACGATTACCAGAGGTCGATCGATGCTTACCAACGTGCCTACGAGCAGCACACGGACCAAGACTACTATCCCGGCATCAATCTGGCGACCGTTCGTCTGCTCGCCGGCCAAGCGACTATGTCCGCAGACCTGGCCCAGGAGATTCTGGCCAAACTCGATCAGTGCGAGTCGGTGCCCGATAACGAACTGACCTGGGTCCTGGCCACAAAAGCCGAAGCGCACCTGCTCCTGGGCCACTGTGACGAAGCCACGCTGTTCTACGAGCAAGCGGTTTCCCGGCCCGACTGCCAGCCGCACCACCGCAGCACGATGCTGAAACAGGTGAAGCGGATCCTCCGCGTGAGACCCTGCACCGATCCCAACTTCGATGCAGACAGGTTCCTGGCCATCTTTGGATAAGCTGTTGTCGTTATGCAGGGATCAATCCAAGACGTAGCTCCTACGTTGCACGAGGGTGAAATGGCTCAACAGGTCAAATGTCCGACGTGTGCGTCACCGGACGTGCTGTTCGTGAAGGAACTGGAAAAGTACCTCTGCAAGCAGTGCGAGAAGACGTTTCACGCAGCGCCGCGCGTGTCGCCGCTGCGCATCTTCCTTAGCTACGGGCACGACAGGAGCGAAGAGCTTGTCCATTGCATCAAAGCCGACCTGGAAAGACGTGGCCACGATGTCTGGTTCGACCAGAGCGAGATCAAGGGCGGGGACGATTGGCGGCGGTCGATTACCGAGGGAATCGTGGATAGTAGCCGGGTGCTGTCGTTCCTCTCGAAGCATTCCACCCGTGACCCGGGCGTCTGTCTGGACGAGATTGCCATCGCCGTCGGTGTGAAGGGCGGGAACATCCAGACCATCCTCGTTGAGAGCGAGCAGGAAGTGAAGCCGCCGGCCAGCATCAGCCACATCCAATGGCTCGACATGCGCGACTGGAATGAGCGGCGCGACCGTAGCGTGGGGCTCCCACCCGAGGATCGGGCCGCTGCCGAGGCCGCATGGGAGAAGTGGTATCAGGAGAAGCTTGCCGATATCGTCGCCGTTGTGGAAAGCGACGAGAGCCGGCGGTTTTCCGGCGAAATCGAGCAACTGGCTCAGCATCTCAAGCCCGTCTCATCGGACTCGCGTATCCGGGACCTATTGCGGAAGCCACTAGTCGGTCGGTCGTGGCTGGTCGAGGCGATCGAAGCGTGGCGTACTTCCGCCGACCGCGGCTCGCGGCTGTTCTGGATCATGGGCGCGCCCGGCGTCGGTAAGAGCGCCTTTGCCGCCCACCTCGCCCACTACGGCAAGGACAAGGTGCTCGCCATCCAGTTCTGCGAGTACGACAGGCCGGACCACCGTAGCGCCCACCGCATTGTCCGCACGCTGGCCTTCCAGATTGCCACTCGACTGCCTGACTACCGTAAGCTGCTGCTGACGCTGCCAGAACTCAAGGAGCTGGATGGCAAGAATCATTCCGAACTGTTCGACTATTTGCTCGCCGACCCGCTGCGGCACGTCATTGATGGCTGCCGCGAGCGGTATCTGATCGTGGTTGACGCCTTGGACGAGGCGAGCGGAGACGGCCGCAACGAACTTGTCGAAATGCTCGCTCGAAATACCCCGCGTCTGCCTGATTGGATTGGACTCGTCGTCACCAGCCGGCCCGAGTTTGACGTCACCGGTCCGTTGCAGGGGCTGAAACCGTTTCCGCTCGACACCACCACCGAGTCCAACCGTGCCGACGTCCGCCACTACGTGCGCCGCGAACTGGCCTCGCATCTGGACGGTCGTTCTGACGCCGACCGGCTCGTGGAGCAGATCCTGGAGAAGAGCGAAGGCGTGTTCCTGTACGTCGAGCGATTCTGTGACGACGTTCGCCGGAGGCATTTGTCCTTGGACGATCCGACGCAATTCCCGCAAGGCCTCGGCGGAATCTTCTTCCAATACTTCCAGCGACAATTCCCCGATCTGGAGAAGTTCCGAAAGGAGCTCCGCCCCGCGCTTCGGGCCATCCTTGCCGCCCGCGAGCCGTTGCCCGTGGAGATTCTCCAACGCCTGTTCAACTGGCAGGACGAAGAACTCCGCGACTTCATTCGGCCACTTGGCTCGCTGTTTCCGGTCACGAGTGAGTCTGGCGAGGAAGTCATCAAGCCCTACCACAAATCGCTTTCGGACTGGTTGACCGACGAAGTCAAAGCAGGGGCGTATTTCGTCAGCGTTGACCAAGGACATCGGATGCTGGCAACCCTTGGATGGAAGGACTACACGAACGGAGTCCATGCAATGGTGGGCTACAATCTGCGGTATGCAGCTTGGCACTTACATGCGGCTGCCGAATTTAGGAAGCTGTATGAATTCTTGCATGACGACGTTCTCGTTTCGCTCATTGCATCCCGATTTGGAATAGAACATCTCGCACATTTGCCCGACCATATCCGCAAATGGTCGTATGGGAATAGCGCAACCAAACCCAGAGGGGCTCACGAAACAGCGCTCGCCGTTCTTCAACCTCCGGGAGAATGGTACACGATTGTCGAATGGTTTTCTGGTGGCGTCGATTGGCGGTGCGACCAATGTGGGAGATCCGGCCCTGCTGGCCGCATCCCTACTGACAGTTGTTGTCCAGAATGCGGTTGGGAAGGACGAAAATCGGACCATGAGGTCTGGCTCAACGCCAAAGCGGAGTTCGAAATGAAGGGACAATCAACGGCTGGCAAGTGATGGATAGGAAGAAGGCCGGCACAAACGGCCATCATGTTTCGGAAACCAGACAATGACTGAAAACATCCTGTGCCCCAACTGCGGTTCCGAGAATACTCGCTTCAGCAAGAAGCACTCGCGGTACGACTGCGAAGACTGTCGGCACGAGTTCGTGCCGGATAAGCCTTTCGTCACCAAGCGTCTCTTTCTGAGCTATGGCCATGACGAACACGTCTCGCTCGCTCTGCGTCTGCGTGACGACCTGAGGGGCCGTGGTCACCAGGTCTGGTTCGACGAGGAGCGGCTTGCGCCCGGTCACGACTGGGAAGCCTTTATTGAGCAGGGACTCGAACACCTGGCTGCGGACAAGGTGAATAGTGCGGTCGTGCTCCTGCTCACGCCGCACGCGGTTCGGCGGCCGGACGGCTACTGCCTGAACGAGGTCGCGCGAGCACTGGCTCGGGGACTGCGCATCATTCCGCTGATGGTTGTCGAGAGCGAACCGCCGCTTTCCATTTGCCGCATCCAGTGGCTCGATATGCGAGAATGTATCCCGATCCAAGCGAAGGCGGCGTTCTACAAGCCGCGTTTCGAGCGGTTGCTCAAGGCCATCGAGGAGAACCAACTGGACTTTGAGGGCAGCCAACAGCGACTCATCAAGGCCCTCCAGCCCCTGGAGTTCGACGCGGATATCCTCAGCCACTTGCCGAAGTTCACCGGACGCCAGTGGGTGTTCGACGCCGTCCAGCGATGGCTGGCACAGGATCCACTCTCGCAGCGCGTGTTCTGGATCAGCGGAGGACCGGGCATGGGCAAGACCGCGCTTTCCGCGGTACTTTCCAGCCGCTATCTGGAAGTGGCGGCGCTGCACCTCTGCAAATTCGGCCATGCCCAGAAGAGCGATCCCCGCAGCGTGGTCACCTCGATGGTCTACCAACTCTCGACGCAGTTGCCCGAGTATGAAGCCCGGTTGGCGAATATGGACGTGGAGCGGCTCGCCAAAGATGATGGTGCCACCATGTTCGACAACCTGCTGGTGCAACCGCTGGCCAAGCTCACCCGACCAAATCGCCCCATCGTCATTCTCATTGATGCGTTGGACGAAGCCACCGGCAACGAGCGCAACGTACTGGCCGATTTCATCGCGGCGGAGTTCCCCAAGACGCCGCCGTGGTTGCGCCTGGTCATCACCAGCCGGCCCGAAAAGGCCGTCACCTCGCCTCTGCAAGGGTTAGACCCATTCATCCTCGACACGGAAACGGAAGCAAACCGCGCCGACATCCGCGACTATCTGCGCCGTGAACTCGCGCCGCTGCTCCACGACCGCCCAGACGGCGAACGGGTCGCGGCGCAGATTCTGGAGAAGAGCGAAGGTGTGTTCTTGTACGTCGAGCGCGTCTGCCACGATCTGCAACATGGCTATCTGTCAATGGATCGGCTAGACCAGTTCCCCCAGGGTTTGGGCGGCGTGTTCTGGCAATTCTTTTCGCGCCAGTTCCCCGACTTGGAGGAGTTCCGCAAGGATGTCCGCCCAGCGTTTCGGGCTATTCTCGCGGCACGCGAACCGCTGCCCGTGGAGATTCTCCAACGGCTTTTCAACTGGCAGGACGAAGAACTCCGCGACTTCATCCGCCCTCTCGGCTCGTTCTTTCCGGCCACAGAGGAGAACGGCGCGGAAGTAATCAAGCCGTATCACAAATCGCTGGCTGACTGGCTCGCCGATGAAGCCAAGGCGGGCCCGTATTTCGTGAGTGTACCAGAAGGGCATCGGATGCTCGCGGTATTTGGATGGAGCGAGTATGAGCGTGGCATCAGCACTATGTCGCAATACTCCGTCAAAAATGTTCCTTGTCATCTCCACGAGATCGACGATTATCGACAAGTCTTTATTATTCTCCACGATGCAAAATATCTCGCAATCCTTGGCTCCGATTATCGGTGTTGGCCCCTTGATGTATGCCTTTGGGCAAACACCGGCAGAGCTGATGGACAACCTTTTGGATGGCTGAATCCACCTGGACGATGGTATGCCGTGGACGAGCACGATCATCCCTCCTCCCATTTGGTTTGTTGCCGGTGTGGCTCTACCAAATGGAGTGGAGCTACGCGCAACGAGGAGCGGTGTCCAAATTGCCGGTGGGAAGGCAGAAAGTCCGAGGACGACGCGTGGCTGACGGTGACGGCCGAGCTTGAGAGTAAGGCATCATTCATCTGAGGCCACCGTAGACCACACTTCGAATCAGGGAATCAAGTCATGGCAAAAACCACCACTTGCCCAAAATGTTCTTCCACGAACGTGATCTTCCGACAATCGCGGCAGAAGTACCTCTGCGGCAAGTGCGATCATGAATTCGATGCACCGGAGCCTGAAGTGAAGTCCCTCCGTGTCTTCCTCAGCTACGGCCACGACGAGCACGCGGCGCTGGCGGAAAACCTGAAGCGCGATCTGGAGGCGCGGAGCCACAGGAGGGAAAAGGGGACGCACCTCGTTTGCGAGGCCCGGACAGATCGCCGATCAGCCACCAGCAACAAGCCGTGATGGTCGGTACGCCGTAGGCGGCCACCCAGGGATCGCGCGACACCAACATGGTGCCTTCGAGGTGGGCTTGCGCCACCAGCATGCGATCAAACGGATCGCGATGGTGCATCGGCAGCGATTTCGTCGCGAGGGCATGCGCGGCCGTGATGTCCAGTTCCGTGAAGCCGCAACTCTGTGGCGCTCCACGCAGATCGGTGGGCGCCGTCAACTTGCCGAGGCTCCGCTTGATCGCGATCTCCCAACAGACGGCAGCACTCACGAGGACCTCGTTACTAGGCTCGGCGATGGCCTCGCGTGCCGTTAGCGATTGCAGCAGCGGATCGTCCAGCGACCACAGAACCGCGTGCGTATCGAGTAGCAGCTTCATGAGTCCTTCATCCCAAACGCTTCCTGGAGGTCGTCCGAAAGCACGTCGAAATCGGGCGCGATGACAACCCACCCCTTCCACTGTCCACCTGGCGGGGTCGGAAACAAGAACACCGCTTGCGAACGGAGAATGACAGAAAAATTGATGACAGAAAAATCTGCCTGGGGAACCAAAGAACGTCTTATTTTCTGTCATCAATCTTCCTGTCCGGGAAACAAAACCGGGATGAATTCGCCTTTCGGCCGATAGTCGCGTTTTGTCAGCCCAGACTAGAGGCACGACTGTCGCGCGTCGGTACGGACACGGAACGTCAGAGCTTCTTCCTCTTAACCAACGTGATCTCATTGCCCACGTCATTGAACTGCACGTCGTCGAGGAACGTCCGGATCAACGCCCAACCCCGACCGGGCATCCGCAACAGGTTGTCGGGGTCGGTGCGGTCTGGCGGGATCGTCGGGTCGAATCCCGGCCCGTCGTCGCGAATCGTGATCGTGGCTGCCTCGGCGGTCAGGTGCGCGCGGACGTACACCTGGCGGTCGCTGTAGGGCGGCTGGCGGCGCCGTTGCTGCAGCCCTCGCTGACGGGAGCCGAAGTCGTCCTGCGTCATCGCGGTGTGTACCTCCAGGCAGCCGTGTTCGATCGCATTCACCAACGCCTCCTGCAACGCCACGCCGACGCGGATCAAGTCCGCATCATCACACAGACGCCAGGCGCGAAGCTGTTCCATAGCGAAGCCGCATACTCCTATTGCATTACAAGATACGCGGGCTTGGCGGCATCGCTTCGCTGAGCACTGGATGCTCTAATGACAGCAACGGCCCGACTGGGGCAAACGTGGGCCGTAATCGCGTTCGGCTCGGTGACGAGCGTAGGAAGTTGCACGAAGTGAGGAGCATGGGCCATGAACCACCGACAACGTTCGCAAAAGCGCGCAAGAGTTCGCCGATCATTGTTCTTCGAACACCTCGACGCACGCCTGTTGCTGGCGGCGAGCGACGTTTCCCGCGTGCCGTTCTGGGACGGCGAAACGACTGATCCGGCCGGGCTGCTGATCAATCGGATGGGAGGACCGGCTGTCATCCGGGCGGGCGGCGCGACGGTGAGCCACGAGACCGGCGTTGTGCAGGCGGGACGAGGAGCCTTTCGGGTTACGACCAACGGGACCCTGCCGGCGCACAGTTTCGATTTCTTCGCCCTCGCGCTCACGGGCTTCGGCCCGTCCTCGGCTTATATGGATACGCGAGACCTGACCGGGTTCGAAGGCGTCGAGTTCTGGGTGCGGAACGAGACCGGGAAGCCCTTCAATCTGGTGTTTGAAATCAAGGACTACCGGGACGGCCTCGACCATCGGGCCCGGTTTACGTCCGCTGTTTCCACCACGGCCGCCTGGACGCCGATTTCTATGCCTTTGGTTCTGGACGCCGCGCACGGCTGGCAGGTGATCGGCAGTCCGGACCTGGCCCGCACCAAGCTGTTCGCGCTGGTGATCGAGACGGGGACGCAGGCGATCGACGGCTCGTTCTTCATCGACGACATGGTGTTGATCGAAAAAGGTGGTCCGCTGAACCCGGCCACCGCCGACGGCAATGCGCTGGTCGACCGAGTGATGTGGCGGGGATTCCGCGGGCTGTGGGGCTCGCGTGACGTAAACACGGGACTCATTCCGAACAATTCCGCCCAGGCCGACGTGATGGCGCTGAACAGTACCGCGGCACTGATCGCCATGTTGCCGACCGCCGTCCAACAGGGCGAACTCGCCGCAATGGACGCTGACGAGTACGTCGGCACCGTGGTCGATACCCTGAATACGGTCTGGAACAATATCGAGGCCACGGGCAACGGCGGGTTCGTGCCGCCACGCTATGTCGACCGCGTGACGCTGGCTCCGACAAATCTGCGAGAAGAATCCAGCGTCGATGCCGCACTCCTATTCCTGCCGCTGTATGCCTACTGGGCATCGCCGAGCACGCAGGCCACGCTGCAGACCAAGATCGAGAGTCTGCTCGACCGGTTCGACTTCGCCGCCTTCAGTTCGCCTGCCGGGTGGACCATGGCGTACCGCTACGCGGATGCCGCATTCACGACGGGTACCTACGACGGCTACTCCACCGAGGTTTACGTCATTTCGCTGGCGGCGCATTTGGCGCCCAACCAAGGCGTGGATATCACGACGCACTGGAATTCGGCCGAGCTGCGCGCGCTGGACTTCCTGGTCGATCCGGCCGAATCGCACCTGGTCCATGCGTCGCCCGAGTTTCGGCCGCCGTTCTCGCAATGGCTGTTCTCGCTGCTGGCCGACGTGCGCGACCGCGGGGCCGACACGTACCCGAATGCGGACCTCGCGGGCAATCCGTATTGGAACGCGGTCAAGTTCCAGCGTGAAGTCCAACGCAAGCTGGAGGAGTTGGGCCGCCCGACGTTCGTGCAGCTGGATGCCGGGGACAACGGCAGCGGCGCGAAGTACGAGCAGTACAGCCTGTACGCTGACTACGGCGAGCCCGACGTGTTCATGCCGTGGTCCGTGGGCTTTGCATTCTTGGCGACGCCCGATTTCGCTCTGGACGCACTGCGGGACATCTTGCAGCGCGACTTTCACGGCCCGCTGGGGCTGAGCGACTCGGTCCACATCGCCACGGGAGCGGCCATGCCCACGGCGCTCGCCGCCCGCACCGATTTCTGGAACCAGTCGCTCGTGACGCTGGCCCTGATGGAGTATCGACACGGCAGCAACGAGTTCCTGACCGCGCTGCCGGAAGTCCGCGCGGCGTTGGACAAAGTGTTGCCGCCCGCGGCTCCGTTTGGCTCCTTGCCGGAAGCACTGATGACCAGCCGCAACTGGATCGCCTTCACGCCTCGGAACTACAACCCCAACCTCGGCCAGTTCCCCACGGAAGCCCAAATGCGGGCCGACTTGCAGCAACTGTACGACGACGGCTGGCGCGGCATCGTCACCTACACGCTGGACGGCACCTTGCGGCACGTCCCGCGGCTGGCCAAAGAAATCGGGCTCACGAAAGTGATCGGCGGCATCTACTGGTACGATGCCGCGCAGCTGGCTCGCGAGAAGGCTGCGGTAGCCGAAGTCGATCCGTTCGTGGACGCTTACGTGGTCGGCAACGAGGGGCTCTTCGGAGGCCGCTACACGCGGGCGGCCTTGGAACGCGAAATCGTCGCGATCAAGCTGCTGACCGGCAAGCCGGTCGCGACCACGGAAACCGGCGGACAGTACCTGGCCGATCCCACGCTGCTGGACGTGGGCGACTGGGTATTCCCCAATATCCAGCCCTTCTGCTCCCAGCCAGCGATCCGCAACGTCGCGAACGCGGTGGCCCACACGGCCAACGAGTTCTTGGCGATCCGCGCGGCCGCCGTGGCGCGGGACCCTGACCGCGTGGTCGCGCTCAAGGAGACCTGGTGGCCCACGGCCGACGATGCCGCGGCCACGCAAGCCAACCAGGCCGAGTACTTCGGCCAGTTGGCCCAGACCGAGACGGTTTTCGTATGGGGCGAGTCGTTCGATCAGCCTTGGAAATTCGAACCCGGCTGCTACAATCAAGGCCCATCTTGGGGCTTGTACACAGCGGACGGCGAGTTCAAGGCTGCCATTCCGCAACTGCACACGGTCTACGTGAGCGGCCAGGCGGTTCCGCCGGACAGCGACGGCGACGGCATCAGCGATGCAGTCGAGGACGGCGCCCCGAACCAAGGCGACGGCAACGGCGATCAGATCCCCGACCGGCTGCAGAGCCACGTGGCCTCGCTGCCGAACGCGGTCGACGGACGCTACCTGACGCTGGCCATGGCGGCTCCGGCCGTTTTCACGGACGTCCGGGCTGTCGGGAATCCATCGTCCGGTGATGCGCCCGAGGGCATCGATTTCCGTGCCGGCTTCGTGGATTTCGTCGTGACGGGCGCCGGGGCGTCGGTGACTGTCGAAGTGTTCTTGGACCAGACGGCGGGGGTCAACACGTTCTACCGCTTCGGGCAGACCAAGCCCGATGGACTGCCGCACTGGTATCGCTATCTCGGCAAGGGCAGCGTGGGTGCCGAGATCCTAGCCGATCGGATTCGTCTGCGTCTAGTCGACGGCGGGCGCGGCGACGACGATCTGCTGGTCAACGGCACGATTAGCGCCCGCGGGGCACCGGCGGCCGATCTGCGCCTGCTCCCGTGGCAGAATCCACTGGTGCCGCTGGACGTAAACGACGATGGCCATGTTGGGCCGCTGGATGTGCTGGTGCTGATCAACGACATCAACGCCAAGCAATCACGAGCGCTGACCGTCCCGCCGGCTCCGCCCGACGTCGCCTACTATTTTCTGGACCCGAACGGCGATGACCGGCTAACGCCGATCGACGTCCTCGTGGTAATCAACCACTTGAACGCCCAGGCTGCGGGCGCGGCTGCGGAAGGCGAGGCGGCTGCCTGGTATCCAGGCTGGCTGTTTTCGCATGCCATCGAGACCGCGCACGATTTGTTCTTCGCCGAACTCGGATTCGCATCCCGCGACGACGATTGGCGAACGGTCTTTCCGTCCGTCGAGCCAAACCTCGGCGAGATGGCGACGGCTGGCTTCGACGGATTCCACGATCGCGACGCTTTTCGAGCAGCAAAGCTGCCAGAATCAACGCCCGTTCACGTAGGCGAGGCTGTCCGTCGGTCGCCGGTTTCTCTCAGCGATTCTGACGTCGCCGAATTCGATCGTTTACAAAATGAGAGACGACAAAATCACAAGCGAAGCGAGTATGATCGGCTCCTATGCGATTCTGCCCTCCTGGCAGACACGATGTGACCGCAACCGAGAATTCTCAGCGAGGAATGCATCATGGCTACACCCGTTTGGCGATCCCGGCCGGCGTTTATTACGAGCACGTTCGCCGATATGCAGGCGGAACGGGACTGGCTGCGAGACCACGTGATTCCCGAACTGCAGGAGCGGCTGCGCCAGCGGCGGCACCATCTGGAACCGATCGACCTGCGCTGGGGTGTCGAGACGGTCACGGTCGCCGAGCAACATGCCAAGGAACTGCTGGTGCTGAAGGTCTGTCTGGACGAAATCAAGCGTAGCCGCCCGTTCCTGATCGCTTTGCTGGGTGACCGCTACGGCTGGGTACCGCCGGAGGAACGGATGCAGGCGGCCGTCGACGAGCAGGGCTTTCGAACCGACGTGCTGGGCAAAAGCGTCACGGCGCTGGAAATCGAATTCGGCGTGCTGGACAGCGCGGATCAGAAGCGGCGGAGTCTGTTCTACCTGCGCGATCCGCTGCCCTACGACCAGATGAAGCCGGAGACGGCGGCCCTGTACAGCGACGCACACAACTCGGCGCCCGGAGCCAAAGCCGCGGCGGCCCGCTTACGAACTCTGAAAGAGCGCATTGAGCGCGATCCGAGCTTGGCGGGCCGCGTCCGTCACTACCAGGCGCAATGGGATGCCCGCAGCCAACGCGTCACGGGCTTAGAGCAGTGGGGCCAGCAGGTGTTGGAAGACCTGTGGCGGGACCTGGACGAGGAGACCCGCGAGTTCGCTCGGCAGCCGCTGCCGAGTTGGCAGGACCTGGAACGATGGGCGCTGGAGGAATTCGTCGAGAATCGGGGCCGCGGCTTCATCGGCCGCGTCGAAATCACTCAGGACCTGCTCGCACTGGCCACCGGGGACACGCTCGGAACAGCTTTGCCAACGCTCGGCGCGGGCGAGACAGCGCTCGGCGCGGGTCTCCCGACTCCGCGGCTCTGGGCCGTTTGCGTGACTGGCGAATCCGGCTCCGGCAAGAGCGCCTTGTTTGCCCACTTGTACCGGCAACTAGACGGCCAAGACGACGTGCTGTTGCTGGCCCACGCGGCTGGGATCAGTCCGCGGGCGAATCAAGTCGACGCGATGCTGCGGCGGTGGATTGGCGAACTCGCCCGGGCCCTGCGGATCGACGATCCGCTGCCGGAGACGGCCACGATCCAAGAAGTGGAAGAGGCATTTCGCGAGCTGCTCGTGCGAGCCGCCCAGCGGCGCCGGGTCGTGGTCCTGATCGACGCCTTGAACCAGTTCGAGCCTACGCCGCGTGGCCAACACCTCACCTGGCTTCCCGCGTTGTGGCCGGACAACGTGCGGCTGATTGCCACGGCGATTCCGGGCACGCAGTCGCAGGCCTTGGCGCGCCGTCAGGGTGTGCAACCGCGAGCGCTGCCGTTGCTGAACGCCGACGAAGCCGAGCACATCGCGGTGGCCGTATGCCAGCGGTACCACCGCGAGTTGAACGCCGAGGTGCGGCGGGTGCTGTTGACCAAACGGCTGTCCGAGGGCCGGCTGTCGGCCGGCATTCCCTTGTGGCTGGAGTTGGCCCTGGAGGAATTGAACCTGCTGGACGCGGACGATTTCGCGCGGGCCGAAAAGCAGTACCAGGGGACGGGCGACGAGCGGCTGCGGCAGATGATGGTAGATGTGGCCGTGGCGTTGCCCGCCGGCATCGAAGAATTGTACGGGTATCTGCTGGAGCGTGCGGAGCAGATCGCCGGCTGGAATTGGGCCATGGCCTTTGCCGGACTGGTGGCGGTGACGCGGCAGGGGTTGCGGGAATCGGATCTGCGGCAACTGCTGCCCGCCATGACGGGCGCAGCTTGGGACGAACTGCGGTTCGCCACCTTGCGGCGCGCGTTTCGCGCGCACCTGGTGCAACGCGGCTTGCACGCGCAGTGGGATTTTTTTCACGCCCAAATGCGGGCGGCGATCGACCGGCAGTATTTCGATGGGGGCCTCTCGCCGGCCGGCGTGCATATCGCGGTGGCCGATCACTTGGAACGACTTCCCGCCGAAGATGCGATCCGCCAGAGCGAGCTGATGTTCCACCAGATCGGCACGCAGGACCGGCCGCGTACGGCGCGCTACTATGCGAGTTTGGCGCGAGGCGGCGACGAGTTGTCGGGCGCAACGCGCATCGCAGCCGAGCACATCCTGGCGGGCTTGGCCGAGGCGGGGAATCCGCGGCTCGGCTGGATGCTGTCCCTGCTGGACGAGCCGGCGTTGGCGGCGGAAGAGCAGGCGGCGTTGTGCCACCGCTATCAGTTCGAACTCTGGGATGCCCTGGAGAACGATGCGCCGCTGGGTACGCGGTTGGTGGTCGTCCGGCGGACGAATGAAACCTTACAGAAGCTGTGCCGCCAGGCTCCGGGCAACGCCGGCTGGCAACGCGACCTCTCGATCAGCCATGATCGAATCGGCGACGTGCTCAGCGCGCAGGGGGATCTGACCGCCGCGTTGGCCGCCTACCGGGCGAGTCTGGAAATTCGCGCGCGGCTGGCGGCGGCCGATCCGGGCAACGCCGGCTGGCAACGCGACCTCTCGGTCAGCCATAACAAACTGGGCGACGTGCTCCGCGCGCAGGGGGACCTGACCGCCGCGTTGGCCGCCTACCGGGCGAGTCTGGAAATTAGCGCGCGGCTGGCGGCGGCCGATGCGGGCAACGCCGGCTGGCAACGCGACTTGGCTGCAGCCCATTGCTACGTGGGCATGGTGCTGCAGGAGCAGGGGCAACTTGGCCCCGCACTGGAAGCCTACCGCAAGAACCGCGATGCAATGGCGCGGCTGGCGGCGGCCGATCCGGGCAACGCTCTCTGGCAACGCGACCTCTCGGTCAGCCATGATCGAATCGGCGACGTGCTCAGCGCGCAAGGGGACCTGACCGCCGCGTTGGCCGCCTACCGGGCGAGTCTGGAAATTCGCGCGCGGCTGGCGGCGGCCGATCCGGGCAACGCCGGCTGGCAACGCGACCTGGCTGCAGCCCATTGTTACGTGGGCATGGTGCTGCAGGAGCAGGGGCAACTTGGCCCCGCACTGGAAGCCTACCGCAAGAACCGCGATGCAATGGCGCGGTTGGCGGCGGCCGATTCGGGCAACGCCGGCTGGCAACGCGACCTCTCGGTCAGCCAGGAAAAACTGGGCGACGTGCTCAGCGCGCAGGGGGACCTGACCGCCGCGTTGGCCGCCTACCGGGCGAGTCTGGAAATTAGCGCGCGGCTGGCGGCGACCGATCCGGGCAACGCCGGCTGGCAACGCGACCTCTCGGTCAGCCATGATCGAATCGGCGATGTGCTCAGCGCGCAGGGGGATCTAACCGCCGCGTTGGCCGCCTACCGGGCGAGTCTGGAAATTCGCGCGCGGCTGGCGGCGGCCGATCCGGGCAACGCTCTCTGGCAACGCGACCTCTCGGTCAGCCATGATCGAATCGGCGACGTGCTCAGCGCGCAGGGGGACCTGACCGCCGCGTTGGCCGCCTACCGGGCGAGTCTGGAAATTCGCGCCCGGCTGGCGGCGGCCGATCCGGGCAACGCCGGCTGGCAACGCGACCTCTCGGTCAGCCAGGAAAAACTGGGCGACGTGCTCAGCGCGCAGGGGGACCTGACCGCCGCGTTGGCCGCCTACCGGGCGAGTCTGGAAATTCGCGCGCGGCTGGCGGCGGCCGATCCGGGCAACGCCGGCTGGCAACGCGACCTGTGGGTCAGTTACTGGCGTATGGCGAGCATGACCGAACAGACCGGCAGCGGCGATGCGCGGCAGTGGTGGCGCAAGGCTTACGATGTGCTATCGGGGATGAAGCAGCGCGGTCTGTTCGTATCGGCGCAGGATGAGCAGTTCCTGTCGCAACTGCGAGCGAAAATCGGTGAGTGATGCGCGGCCCTGCCCGCCAAAATCGTGCCGGGGTGCGAATCATGGAGTGCGGCGGCTCGACGCCGCTTTGCGTTTCGCTTTCGCGTCTTGCTTTGTGCCTTCGCGTCGGGCAACCGTAGAGGAAAAGAGCCGAACGACCAAAGAAAGGCCCAGCCAAAGCGGTGTCGAGCCACCGCACTCCAAAGGCTGCAAATCCTACCGGCCGGCGAGCACGCTGGTGTATACGAGGGCGCCCTGTAACCACAAGGCGGAGGCGTGGTCCCGGCCGAATTCGGCGCGGTACTCCTCGCCCTCGCCGATGGCCTGGGCCGGTTGCCAGAATGCTTTGCGGGTGGCGGCCAGCAGCCGCTCGACGTCAGCGGTCGACGCCTGCTTCTCGTCGGTACCGATTCCAGCGCATCGAGGATCAGGCCGGAAAGCAGCCGGCTCCACAGCTTTCGGCAGATGGCGGGTCTGGCGAACAGATCGACGCCGACCACGCGGTCCCCGACCGCTACGGCCATGCCGGCAGCGCCGTCGATGTACTCCAGATGCTCTTTTCAAGCGCTGATGATGTCTCGGTGTGCGACGTACATATTGGCCATAGCCGAGGTATTAAACGAGGTGCCGAGCGCGGTCTGCTGCCGGGCGACTTCGCTCCAAATCGAACTCTGGTCGGATCGGTGCCCCGCTGAGCTGGATGGATCGCGTGGCCGACGATTTCAAGGCGTATCGCAAGCTCGACGAGGAGTGCGAACCGCTGGACCGGAAGCATCGCGAGCGGTATGCGAGCTGCTTTGTTCCACGCAACTCACCGGGATATTGACCTTGCCTCCGGCGGCGATCAGGATCGACGTCTTCAGGGTCCGGTTCTGCTTGGCGCCGATCTGTATCCGTGCAATCGTTCGCTCGAGGCCGACCAGTTGCCAACTCAACCAGGGAACAGGAGCAACTTGCAGCCCGCCGCACGAGCGTGCTGTTCCAAGATCTGACGTTCTTGGGAAAGCAGGTGGCGCCCTCGTGGGCGGCCGCGCTGGCCGTTTCTTTAGCATTTGGTGAGCCGCAGACCCGCCATGGTCAACGACCGACGATTCGTCAGCCACACGCGCAACAGCCGTCTTGAAAACGGATTGCGTAACCGTTCGGGACCGTTTGCGAAATCTTGCTGTGGGGGCAACGGCCTTGGGCCCCTCAGGATTATCCAGATACGTGAATTTTGGAGACCCGAAATTACGGAATCTGGATAAGGCTGTTGATGCTGCTTCAGTCTGCTGGCGCGGCATGTCTGTGCGAAGAACGCCCCATACCTGACCGGCAAGCGATGGCCCCCATCGGAAAGGACCCGAATCATCACGCCATGCCCAGCGCGCGTCAACAGCCTTCCTTCAGACGATCGTAATTGCCCTGCACGATCCTTCGCATTGTACCGTCTGGCTGAACATTGCAGCATCCAGGAAATCGATTTCCTGTCGCGCGACCCACCATCGGTCGCTGATAGCTAACCAAGGCCAGACTCAGCCCGGTGTTCGCCACGCCCACACCCAACCCCCGAGCCCACCCACCCTCCCGGCTCACACCGAGAGGGTGGGCAGAGCCGAGGGCCAGGGGGCGTGGCTGGTGGCAGTTGGTGCGTGGGGCCCAAGCAAACTTTCGCCGACCTGACCGGCATGTTTTGAACGCGAAAAACGAGATCCAGGCTACCGGCGGCGACGCCCGTGGGCGCGACCAACGCCGTAGCCTTTGCGGCTGTCGACATTTTTTTCGATTTTTCGCACCAGCCACGAGACACACTGCAATCGCAATCAGTCTTTCCATGCACGTGTCCTTCCGGATTCCGTGACCACCCCGCGGCCACAGGCAGAGGGGTGGCCGGGGAGTTGTTGCCCGTCACACGTGTCGCTCACACGACCAGAGCAAGTTCGTCGCCCTGGAATCGATGCCACGCCAGGAACAGTTCTTTGCGAATCTGGCTGATCCGGCCCTTCGACATGCGGAACTTCTTGGCTGCGGTGCCGGTCGTTTCGCCGTTGGCCAGGAATGTGGCGATCTTCCGCAGGCGGCGTGGCAGAAGTTGGAGCCAGGTGGCGAAGTCAATCCGGGTAATCGCCGTTTCGGCAGGACCTGCGTGGCGATCCTCGACCAGGATCTCTTCCCAGGCGTGGGCTTCGGAATCGAACTGGTCCAACCGCTCGATCAGGAGCTTCTTTTTCTGCTGGCAGTACTCGCTCAGGACGTCGCAGCAATTCAACTTGCCGCCGACCTTTCGCCCGTCTTTTGTCTGGGCGACGCCGAACCTGGCCAACGTGCTGGGATAGGCCAATTCCGTTTTCTTCAACTCGACCAACCGGGCGTAGGCACAGCAGGCGTTGCACACCACTTCCTGAATGGCCTCTTCCCGGGCCTCGGCGTCCAATCGCCGGAAAGCGATCCTGGCGTGGGTTTGGATGGCCGGAATCATGGCCACGAAGGCGTCATGCCAGGCGGGCGGGGACTTCTTGCAGCGAATCGGCTTTGCTGATGTTTTCATGGGGGACGATCTCCAAGAAGTGAAACCGCCCCCGAGCGGGGGCGGCCATGTCGGGAAACACAGCCACCCCAGCAACACGCGGGGGTGCCTCGAACGCAATCCACGGATCACCATCCCGCGACACGCGGCATGGGATGCACAACGGAAACGTCCCCAGGGCGGCCGAACAAGTTCGCCTCCTGGGGCTACTACGACTCCGAATGCTCTGTCGGCGGTTCTTGCTCGCCCGGCGGCGGCTTCTCCTCCTGTTGCCGCTGGTCACGCAGCCATCGCTTGGCCAGCAAGTGGGCGACACAATCCAGGAACGGCTGAAGCCGTCTCTGCAATCGGCGCGCAGAATCTTCGTTGGTTTGCTTGGGCATAAAGACACTCTCCAGTGCTAGAGGTCCCAGTCAGCGTGACTGGTCGAGTTGCAATTCGCCGGAAAACATGCCGTGGAACGAAGCGGCCGATCCGGCGAGGAAATGAAGGGGCGCGAACCTAACACCCCGCGCAAGTATTGTTCCGCGAATCCGGCGGAGATCTCGCCGACGCACTCGCCAAGCAAGTTGGCGAGGGTAATGTCGCGTCGCGCAATACGTGCTTTGCCACCCGCGAAATACTCCGTGACTGGGGTATCCCAATCAGAATCGGACAGGTGGCGAGAGGCGACAGCCGCAAGCACCTGTGGGGCCGTTCAGACAGAACATCTGCTTGTATTTCACCTTCGATCGGCAGAGCGTCAGCTCATTTCCGCAGTACTCGCAAATCAAGGTCCCGCTAAAAAGCGTCGTCGCACAGCGCTGGTTGCGGCTCTTGCGCCGACCAGTGAGCGAGCTCTTGCGTCTTGCTTCCGCGAGGTTCCGCCTGGCGGCCCGCCACAGGTCCAACGGTACGATCGCCAAATTGGGATCAAAAAAGACTTCCCATTCCAACCGCGGGTTTCGAACTTTGACCCATTTCCCGGATTCATGGTCGTATTCTCGGCGAGTCTGGTTCCAGGTGAAAACGCCAATAGGCGCCGGACTCCAAAGCAATTGCTTGATCGCCAGAACGCTCCACCGGTCCGAACCGTCGACCTTGAGCTCGTTGAAGCGGCGGACGATCTTGTGCGGAGACCAGTTGTTCTTAACGTACAGCTCATATGCCATCAACCGGTATTCTCGAGTCACCGGATCGATGCACGGCTCGTGACGAGGCCGACCATCGGGACGGCGCACGATGTTTCCGCTCGCGTCACGATGGATTCGGCGGGTGAATCCTAACGACAGCTTGCCCAGGCAGGTGCCTCGGCGAGCGGCTCCTCGCATTCCGCGTTTGCTCTTCTCCCGCAGACCCTTGATGAACAGCCGCGAAACAAGACCGAACATGGTGATCAGGAGATCGCTGTTCGGGTCGGACAGATCGAAATGGTCTGAAGCGCCAATCAGCCGTTTGTTCAAGCGTTTGGACAAGGCGGCCAGCCGCCACCACTCGATCTCGTCACGCGAAGCGCGCGTGAAGTCGTCGATGTAGGTTGTTCCGATGAAATGATGTTCATGGGCCAGGATGGCTTTGTACGAGGAGTAACCCTGGCGGGACGCGTCCAAGCCGGTGACGGAGTAATCACAAAGCACGTACGCCCAGGGGATGAAGCATTCGTCTCGCCGAGCTCTGTCCAATTCGTTGACCATCTGATCGAGGGCGGAAGTTGGGCTGCTGTTGTCGCAGGAGTAGCGACTGTAGCCGCCGCCAAGCCTCGGACAGATCTTCAGAAACGGACGAACGGACTCGACATCAGCCTTGCCCGTTCGGTGCCGGAGTTTGAAATCGGCCACCATGTCCGCTAAAACCGAATCGGTCGGTCCGGAAAGCAAACCCGCCTCGACAAGCTTCGGCCAGTGCTTCAACTGACGCTCCAGGTAGGCTGTGGCAAGCTTGACCAATTCCTCGTCCGGCGGCAAACCCCGATCAGCTTTGGCGCGGTACGGACGGCGCTTAGGCCGCGGCAGAGGTGTGTCCTCCGGCGTTGTGGACGGGCCTTCGGCGTCATCCTCTGCTGAGCCATCTTGCTCGTCTTTGCGACGGCCTCGACGGCGACAGAGCGGAAGGGTGGGCGGCAGACAGAGGGGCTGGATTTTCCACGGCGGACGGGACCGCCGAGACCTTTGGCTCGGGTGTCCTGGCGGGACGAGGCCACAACACTTGTCCCTGATTTGTCCCTGAGGGTGACCTCCACAACCAGGAATAACCGGGAATAAGCCGAACCAACCGGACTGCGGAAAACTCAAGCTGCAAAACGACTTAGACGCAAATCCATGACCAGCAAGAACTTGGCGAAAACAGGGTGGCCCGAATCCCGTGCCCTCCGCCTGAGGATCGGTGACAACCGATGACTAACCCCTTGTCCCACAAGGGGGTTTGTTTTGCGCCGACGCAACTACCGAAAGAGGGGTAAATGCCAACCAGTGACTGCGGAAGACACCAAATGACAAAAGTTAGTGCAAGCTTCAGTGCGAGCTTTTTGTTTCTCAGTTGCACGTCGGCGACCAGTTCCTGGATTTCCTCGGGCGTCATCGCATGTTCTTCTTGCGGATCGGTTGTCTCCGGTCAGTGCCAATCGGCCCGCCCCTTCTGGGAGGCCTACACGGCGACTAGGACGGTTGCGGCTTCGACGGACGGTTCAGGGACCGGTTCGCCGCCGCGCCGCAGGCCTTCGATGTGGAACTCGATCGCCTCCCGAATCTGCACCTCGAGTTCTTCACGAGTGCTGGCAGTCGCGATGCAACCTGGCAGGTCGGGCACGTAAGCGGACCAGTTCCGCTCGCCACGTTCGCAGATCACGGTGTACTGCTTCGTCATTGTGGTTCCTCCAGTCCTGCTTGCCGCAGGACGCTCTTCAAGGTCTTCGGATGGATGTCGTCGGCCGAATGGCCAGACACCGTAACGGTTCCCGGATTGGTCGGATGCCTCAGTTGGCGGTGACTTCCCCGCGTACGAACAATCGACCATCCCTTCCGCCGTCGGGACCAAGCGGACTGGGCAGGCTTTCGCCTGCGGCTGGCTCACTACGTCGCCGCCGACTGGGACGATTGGCGGCAGGCCGCCGAGTTGGGACGAGAACAGGCGAAGCTCGGGCTCGACTTGCCGATCACGGATTTAGTCTTGGCCGTAATCGCGCTGCGTTTGGACGCTTTCGTCTACACCAGCGATCCGCATTTTGACGGTATTGAAGGTTTGAAACAGTTCCGGCCGCTTTGCCTACAACCAGCCAAGTCCTGTCAGAACAACCGGCCAGTTGTTTTCAGCCGTGGGCGGCTACGCACCGGCCCGAACCGGCCTCAGATCGTAGTCCAAGACCCCCGCAAGCCGATCCATGACATCCGATCGAATATGTAATTCAGTCAAATCTTCAAGAACGAATCTCGCGCCCAAAACACCTTCTTTACACTCAATTCAATTAACCGCTGACAGGCAGCGCAACGAATCATGGTCGAGTTCCGAAAAGCATACGAGATGTTGCGGACCCGGTCCTCTTTTGCAATATACGGGTGGTCGCATTACCAACCGAACGAATGATTTGCCAGTGCCGGGCCGGGCGGCGTTTCACTTCCATCTTCCCAAGCGCTTCGCTCCCCACGGCTTGCGGTCTGGGCGGCCGAACAGCCAGCGCCGCAGCCACGTTTTGACGGGCGTAGGGACCAGACGTTTGAGTCCGGATCGCAACCGCTGCCAGACCGCGGCCGACACCGCCGACGGTGGTCCCGCGGCGGCGCTCTCGAACAACCGGCGATAGTACGACTGCATGGGCCGCCGATCCGCTGTCGAGTCCGCCGTCTTCTCGGCGACGACCACCAGCAGCAATCGCCGCCGCGAGGTCATCAGCACGGGCTGTTGGCGAGGATCGAGTTCGAACAAGTCCCAGAAACTGGATTGGTAGTCGACGCCCGTTTCTTCCGCGACGAAGACCCGCAAATCCGCAAAGGCGTTGGCTTGATAATAGTCGGCCAGCAAGGTCGGACTGAATTGGTAGAAGCCGTGATTGGCAAAGTTGTTGCAAGGGCTGATATGGATCGTACGGCCACCGACGCGCAGCATCCCAGCCACGTTGGCCAAGGCCGTCGGCACGTCGAACACGTGCTCCAGCGTGCCGGAGTCGAGGATGCCGTCAAACCGTCCGTGCCAGTCCGGCGGCACGGGCAGGTTGAGATCATGGACCAGTTCCGCGCCCTCGAAATCCGCGCAGTCCAGGGCCAGGACTTCGGCGGCCCCCAGGGTTCGCAAGACCGCCACGTCGCTGGTATTGCGTTCCTGCGGGGTGCCTTGCCAGGAAGGGATGTTGGTCGCGACCGAAACGTCGGGCGGAAGTTCTGCCGGACGGACGCCTTCCTCGCGGCAAACGTCGACGAAATCGGCGAACGTCGCGTACACACACTGGCGTCCCAGGGTGAGCCAAGTGCCTTGCAACGGCTTGCGGTGTGCCGTTCGTGCGAGGAAGCGTAACGCGGGTCTGGAAAGTCCCATGGCGGTCCGCGTCTTCCCAGGTTAGGCCAGCCAGGTGCGTTCCACCAGTCCTGTGTCCACGCGGCCCTCGACGAATTCGCAATGGGACAAGATGCGGCGATGGAACGAGGCCGTCGTGTCGATGCCGACAATCCGCAACTCTTCCAAAGCGCGAATCATCCCGTTGATCGCTTCGGCCCGCGTCGGCTTGTAGACGATCAACTTGCCGATCATCGAATCGTAGTGCGACGGGACAACGTAACCGGGATGGACGTGCGAGTCGAAACGCACCCCAGGTCCGCCGGGCACGAACATCCGTTCGATCTTGCCGGGACTGGGGCGGAAATTGCGGTCGGGGTTCTCGGCATTGATGCGGCATTCGATGGCCGTGCCGCGACATTGGATGTCTTCCTGTCGAAAGGGCAACGGCTCGCCGGCGGCGACAGCGATCTGGGCTTGGATCAAGTCCACGCCCGTCACCATTTCGGTCACCGGGTGTTCGACCTGGATCCGCGCGTTGACTTCGATGAAGTAGTAGTTGTGGTTTTGGTCCAGGATGAACTCGACGGTACCCGCATTGGTGTAATCGGCCGACCGAATCAGACGCACGGCCGCTTCGCACATCGCCCGCCGCTGCTCCTCGGGCAGGTTCGGCGCGGGACTCTCTTCGATCAGCTTCTGGTGGCGGCGTTGCGTCGAGCAATCACGTTCCCACAGATGCACCACGTTGCCATGCGAGTCGGCCAGGATTTGAACTTCGACGTGGCGAGGACGTTCGATCAGTTTTTCGAGGTATACGCCGGCATTGCCGAAGGCCGCTTTGGCCTCGGTCTGGGCCTGCGTCAGCGCCGCCTTTAGCGCCAGATCGTTGCCGGCCACACGCATGCCTTTGCCGCCGCCGCCGGCGGTCGCTTTGATCAGCACCGGAAAGCCGATTTCGTGGGCAAATTTCAGGGCCTGATCTTCGTCTTCCACCAAGCCGTCGCTGCCGGGCACGACGGGCACACCGGCCGCCCGGGCCATGCTGCGGGCCGCGTTCTTGTCCCCCAGCCGCTGCATGGCCTGGGGCGTGGGACCGATGAAGTCGATGTTGCAGCTGCGGCAGATCTCGTTGAAGTGGGCATTCTCGGACAGGAATCCGTAACCGGGGTGGATGGCCTCGACGTTGCCCACCTCGGCGGCGCTGATCACGCGATCAATCTTCAGGTAGCTGTGCGCGCTCTTCGCCGGTCCCACACAATAGGTTTCGTCCGCCAAGTCCAAATAGGCGCTGCCGCGATCGGCCTCGCTGTAAATGGCGACGGTCTCGATGCCCAACTCGCGACAGGCGCGAATGATGCGAAGGGCGATTTCGCCCCGATTGGCGACTAGGATGCGTTTGTACATGGGCACGACCGCCGGTCTTACTTCTTGGTGTCCACCTTGAACAACGGACGCCCGAAATCCACGGGTTCCTCGTCATCCGCCAAAACCGCGATGATTCGGCCGCTGATTTCCGCGGGAATCTCGTTGAAGACCTTCATGGCCTCGATGATGCAAATCGTCGTCGATTCGTCGATGCGATCGCCGATGCGGACGAAGGGCTCCGCATTGGGATTGGCCTTCGAATAGAAGGTCCCCACCATCGGACTCTTGATATAGACGATGTGGGCGTCCTCTTCGGCCGCCTTGGACGGCACGGCGGCAGGCAGCGGAGGGGGAGCCGCGGGCAATGCCGCTGCGGCAGCCAATACCCCGCCGGGACCCTCCGCGATCGAACCGCGGCATAAACGGATGCGCTGCTGGGATTGCCGCAAATCGATCTCGCTGAGTTCGTGTTCCTTCATCAATTCGATCAAGCGGCGAATGCGATCCAACTCGAACACATCATCCGCCATAGCTTCCGATTCGGACATAGACTTCTCCCACGACTTAACGTAATACGCAGTCGCCGAATTCCTTGGGCACGTGGCTCAACACTTCGCAACCTGCCCGCGTCACTAAAACATCATCCTCGATTCGGACGCCACCCCACTGCGGCAGGTAGACTCCCGGCTCGACCGTGACCACCATGCCCGCCTTTAACGGCCGCTCTTGATTCGGCGCAAAACGCGGGCCTTCATGGATTTCCAACCCGATTCCATGCCCCAGTCCGTGCGTAAAGTACTTGCCGAACCCGGCTTCCTCGATCACTCGGCGAGCCGCAGCATCGATGTCCTTGAGGATCGCTCCAGGCCGAATCGCGTCGATCGCAGCTCGCTGGGCGCTCAACACAACTCCGTACACACGTTCCAGTTTGGGCGAGATTCTACCTGTGACCACAATGCGAGTCAAGTCGCTTACATACAGCTCGCCGCGAGCCCCCCAATCGATGAGGACAAAATCGCTTTCACGAACCTGATGGCCCGACAACCGGGCATGCGGCAAGGCACCTCGCGGACCGACGCCCACAATCGGCGTGAAACTGCATCCCCTGCCTCCAAACAAGCGGATCTGGTACTCCAGATCGGCCGCAATCTGCTGCTCGCTGCACTCGGGCCGCAGCCCGGCACGCACCACGGCAAACGCGCGCTCGGCCAACTCGATGGCAGCACGGATCTGCGAGATCTCGTCCCGATCCTTGATTTCCCGCAATTGCTCGACCAACGACGTGGTGGACTCGATCGCCAGCTGGGGCAGCTGCTTTGAGAGTCCCGCCCAGAACTCGACGGTCATCGACGCCGCTTCGATGGCCAGGGTGCAGACCTTGACCGCCTGGACCGCCTTGACGACCGTGGGCAAGATCTCGACGCCCGGCCGTCGGATCTCTGTATCCAGTTCCGGACACTCTTCCGACAACTGCTGCGTGTAGCGGCCGTCGCTGACCATGACCGCATCGCGCGGCGTCAGCAGCAGATAGCTGGAATCCCCGGTGAAACCGGTCAGGTAGGTCACGTTCGCCGGATGCATCACCAACAGTCCGTCCGCGCCTGTCTTGCGGACTAGACGGCGCAAACGTTCGCGGCGGTCTGCGTGTGAGGGGCTTGGCATGCTGGCTCCGCATTGGAATCGAGAATCCGTTTTGAACAGGCAACAGAGAAAGCAGAGCCTCGGTTGGCTCTGTTTTCTCCGGTTCAAACCTACCTGGTACCTTGCGTCACCTCGGAAAGGCCATGCCTTGTGGAATGGCTTCTATCCGGCGTTGATCGAATTTTCGTGTGCCCTGCCTTCGGATTCGCGGCACCGGTTATCGTCGGTCCATGTCGCAACTGACACCGCCTGCGGCAGGCACGTACATCGACTGGGTATAGTCCATAACCATCCGATGCGCGCTGAACCGCCAGGCGAGCGTGCTGATCGAGTTCATCATCATCTCGATCCAGCGGCGCGGCAGATCGTCCGCGTCCCGTTCGTAGAACGTGGGGACGACTTCTTTTTCCAGCACGTCGTACAGGGCCTCGGCGTCGCGCGCATCGGTGATCTCGTCGTTCACATGACTGCGGCCTTTGCCGATCGCAAAGCCATTCGAGCCGTCGTAGGCTTCGGCCCACCAGCCGTCAAGGATCGACAGGTTCAAGCCGCCGTTGAGCACGACTTTCTGGCCGCTGGTGCCGGACGCTTCCAGCGGGCGGCGGGGGTTATTGAGCCAGACATCGACGCCTTGGATCATGTGCCGGCAGACGTTGATCTCGTAGTCTTCGATAAAGGCGATACGGTTGCCGAACACGGGATCATGACGCAGCTGGGCAATGGTCTGAACCAAGCGTTTCCCCGGTTCGTCCTTGGGATGCGCCTTGCCGGCAAAGATCAACTGAACCGGACGTTCCGGGTTGTTGAGCAGCGCCGCCAGTCGGTCGCGATCGCGGAAAATCAGCGTGGCTCGCTTGTACGTCGCAAACCGGCGCCCGAAGCCAATCGTCAAGGTCGCCGGGTTGAGCAGGTTCCGCGCTTGCTCGATGACTTCCTCCGCTTCACCGCGGCGGCGGCATTGGCGGCTGACGCGGCGGCGGACAAATGCCAGCAGCAGATTCTTCAGCGAATTGTGCGTTTCCCACAACTCGCCGGGATCCACATGGTGGATGTTCTGCCAAGGTTCCGGTTGGCCCATGCCGTAGATCCAACCTTCGGGGAAATGGCGATCGTACAGCTGCCGCATCTGCCAGGCCAGCCAGCTGGGAATGTGAACGCCGTTGGTGATGTGCCCGATGGGGATTTCTTCCTCCTCGCGCCAGGGCCACAGGTGCGCCCACATGCGGCGTGTGATCCGGCCGTGCAACTGGCTGACAGAATTGGCCTTGCGCGACAGCTTGAGGGCCAGCACGGTCATGCAGAAGGTCTCATGAGGATTCTGCGGATCGACGCGCCCCAACCCCATCAGCTGCTCGTAAGAAACCCCCAGGCTGTCGCGAAGCGGCCCCAGGTGCTCCTCGACCATTTCCCCGTGAAAACGATCGTGCCCCGCCGGCACGGGCGTGTGCGTTGTAAAGACGGTTTGGCCCGCCACGGTGCGCAACGCCTCGTCAAACGTCTTTCCGTCTTCCTGCATGCGATGACGCATCACCTCCAGCGGAGCAAAAGCGCTGTGGCCTTCGTTCAAGTGATACACGCCAGGCGTGATCCCCAAGGCTTCCAACGCGCGCACGCCGCCAATGCCCAACACCAGCTCTTGCCGAATCCGGATCCGCTCGTCGCCGCCATACAAACGACTGGTCAATTCCCGATCTTCCGGCCGATTTCCTTCGACGTTGCAGTCCAGGAGATACAAGTCCACCCGACCCACGTGCAGAAGCCAGACCTTTGCCAACAAGCTGCTGTGCCGCGTGTCGATTCGCACCGCCACGGGATTGCCCGCCTTGTCCAAGGCCGGCTGCATCGCCAAGTTCTCGACGCGAGTCTCCAAGTACTCCTCGGTCTGCCAGCCGTTCAAGTCCAGTTGCTGCTTGAAATACCCTTGGCTGTAAAACAGGCCGATTCCGACCAGCGGCACGCCCAGGCCGCTAGCACTCTTGATGTGGTCGCCCGACAACACGCCCAGCCCCCCTGAATAGACTGGTACCGATTCGTGGATGCCGAACTCGGCCGAAAAGTAGGCGACGGGAAGAGCCCCCAAAACGTTGGCATTCGTTTTTGCCCAGGTGCGGCGGCGATCGCTGAGGTACTCTTTCAACCGGCGGAAGTGATAGTTGATCCGACTGTGTAGCACCATTTCCGAAGCTCGCGCCGCCAACCGCTCCGGGGTGAATTCTCGCAACAAGGCGATCGCATTGTGATCCAATTGCCGCCAGCGGATCGGATCCAGGTCGCGGAACAAGCTGTGGACTTCCGGGTGCCAAGTCCACCAAAGATTGTGCGCTAACGCATTGCATTTGTCGTAGATGGCTTGAGCCGTCTGGTCGCTGACAACCTCCACTTCGGGGAGATAAGCCGCCGGTTTTCGAGTCGGCTCCACCGATGATCGTTCGCTCATACTGCCTTCCTCGTTCAGGTCTCTCGTGTCAAAGACTCTAAGTTATACCGTTCTTGACAGATTTCGCAGCCCCAAATTGGCAAATCCTGCGGCTTGGGCAAGCTGTGTGCTTTTGCTCTAGCGACAGGCGAAAGACTGCCGTAAAATGTGTTGGGTAAACAGCTTCCACCAGCAGCGCTGATTGTACGCTCATGTCCTATCGCTCGATTAAACGTGTTATCGGCGAAACCAGCTTGGAACGGAAATGCCGTTTCCTTTTCGTGGCCTGTCTCACGGTCCTGCTGACGGTCACGTTCTGGTGGGTGGAACATATCGCCGAAAGGCTAGTCGAGGGAACGGCAATCCGCAAGAGCCGCGATTTGGTCGATGCGGCCCTGCTGCGCTACCATTGGGAACAATGGGACGCCTCGGACCCCAACGCCGACCCGCAACATGCCGATGCTCTGCGAGCGATGACGCGCGAGCTGACGCGAGACCTCCAGACGCAGAGGTACGATTGGGATATTCTGGCTTTAGAAGAAACGCCCAGCACAGCGTTGCCGGGCAGCGACGAGGAAAGGGCGATTCTGCTGAAGCTGAAGCAGGCGCTTCGCACCCAGATGCAGACGCGATCCCATCAGGCCGATTTGGACGGCGCAGGGGGGGAGGCCGGTTCGAGCCTCGAGGCCGTCGGCGTAGCGCCCCGGCCGAGCCCAGCGACTTCGTCCCCCGAAATCCAGCCGGTTTATGAATTCCAGCGACCTTCCGACGAGCTGATTCTGTATTACCAGCCGGTTTATTGGAAGGAGAGCTGTGCCCGTTGCCACCTTGGGTTCGAGGGGGTTGACGCCTTCTCCCGCGCGGACATGCCGCTGGACCAAGACAAGCTGCCGTTTCGCGTCGTCAAGGTCATCATCCCCGATCGAGAAACCCAGCAGGCCATCACGTGGAATCGCGCACTGCTGGCCGCCATCGGCATCCTGACGGTGTTCCTGGCCATGGTGATTCTGTATGTGATCATCCGTTATGTGGTCGTCAAACCTCTCAAGCATCTGCGGGATGTGGCGGAAGAAATCAGCCGCGGCAACACGGAGCTGAGGGCGGAAATCTCGACGAACGACGAATTCGAAGAACTGGCCTCGGCCTTCAATCGCATGTTGCGGCACTTGACCGATGCCCAGGTCGAGTTGCGCCAGGTGAACGCCGATCTGGATGCCAAAGTCGATCAACTCGCCCAGCTGAACATGCAGCTGTACGAGATGAACCGCCTGAAGAGCGACTTTTTGGCGAATATGAGTCACGAGTTGCGGACACCGCTGAACAGCATCATCGGCTTCTCCGAAATCCTGGCGGGCATCGATTCGTTGTCGGATAAACAGAAACGCTACGCACACAATATCCGCAAGTCCGGCCGGCTGCTGCTGGATCTGATCAACGATATTCTCGATCTGGCGAAAATCGAGGCGGGCAAGATGGACGTGCGGCCGTCCGAGTTCCGCATCGGCGCCGCCGTCACCGCCCAATGCGACATGATCCGGGCGCTGAGCGAAGAAAAGAACATCGACTTGATCTGCGAGGTCGAACCCGATCTGCCGGTCATGTTCCAAGACCAAAGCAAGATCCAGCAAGTCCTGATCAACCTGTTGTCCAATGCGATCAAGTTTACGCCCGAAGGCGGGCGGATCACCGTGGCCATCCGCCGCAGTCCCGATGATCGGCTGTTGCTGGCGGTGACCGACACGGGCGTGGGGATTCCCGAAGAGGATCGCGAGATTATTTTCGAAAAGTTCCGGCAAAGTGCCCAGACGGTGGGCGACCGGAACCTGACCCGCGAATACTCCGGAACCGGCTTGGGGCTGTCGATCGTAAAGGAATTGTGCAAATTATTAGGTGGCGAAATCCGCTTTGTCAGCGAACTGGGACGCGGCAGCACGTTCACGGTCAGCGTGCCTTGGGTGATCGTGCATCCGAGTTTTCGCCAGTCCGCGATCGACGCGCA
>Ga0351942_1125_pt1 | contig 34994 bp, 24 predicted proteins | sample TotcelT113001N10_FD_206838 | JGI IMG/M metagenome (GOLD analysis project Ga0351942, IMG submission 206838) | Enriched cells from coal bed in the Powder River Basin, Montana, United States - Total cells T11 rep2 HSBNCT.T11.300.1.N10 ... | reverse complement strand
CTCGAACCGTCGGCCGACTGATCTTCCCTATTTTGACATCGTGATTTTCAAATTCGCTGGGGCTTTGCCCCAGACACCACGGCGGCCTGCGCCGCCTACACGTGGCCGCGTCTCGCCGAGACGCGAATCCGGTTTCGGAGAAACCGGGCTAGTGCGCCGCTCCGCCTTCCGCTCCGGCATGACAGGGCGGGGCTACCGCCTGATCCGCCCCGTCAGCCTACGCTACAGGCTCCGCTACCGCGGTACAAAAACGCGCTCTACCGAGCAGCGACCGAGGAGGGAACTGTCCTCGCGAGGCGGAAGCCCAGGTCGTCGCGCCGGGACGACGGTGATTCCCAAAAGCGGAACGCCGCCCGGCAGGACCCGGCGTCGCGCGCCCAACCGCCGCCCCGGTACACCCGGAGCGAGCCTTCGAAGCGATCACGGCACCATTCCCACACGTTCCCCGCCATGTCTTCGAGCCCGAATATGGATCGTGCCCGTGGAAAAATTCCCACGGCAGAGGGACAACCGAGTTTCGCCTCACAACTGTTGCAGATTCCATCGTGCCAGTCATTTCCCCAGGGGTACAGATACCCATCTGGCCCTCGCGCAGCAGATTCCCACTGCTGTTCCGTCGGCAGGAATCCTCCCGCCCAGTTGCAAAACGCTTCCGCCTCCCACCAACTGACGCCAACCACCGGCTGATTTGGCGCATTGAACTCGGGATTACTCCAGTAGTCCGGCCCCGTGAGGCGGCCCTTCCATCGCCAACCTTCGTCGGACCAAAACTCTTGCCTTCCGTACCCATTGTCATCCATGAACAGGGCAAACTGCGCGTTGGTGACTGGGTACTTCGAAAGCCAGAATGGTTCCTGGATGGTGATGTCTTCCTTTGCATCGCCAAAGAAGTATTGGCCCGCGGGGATCTTCATGTACGCAGGGTGGTCTTCGGGATGACCTGTGACCCGCAGATCGACCGTCACGCGCGGATCACCCAGCCAGCCCAAAGCTAGTCCTAGTAGGTTTCGGTCCCTTGCCGGAATCAGCTCGTCCACGGCGAACATCACCCTGTCCTCGAAATACGCGGCCAAGTCCTTCACTATCCGGCCGCGTTGGCCACTCGTGGCTTCGATCTCTGGATTCAGGTATTGGGATAGCGACCGTGCCGAAACCCAAGCGGGAAAGCGTCCGTGTTGTTGCAGGTGCGTGCGCGTACCCGGAAACTCAAGTGGATTCCCCACCGCACGGCTTAGTTCCTCCCTCACAGCGACGGTCAATTCGGCAGCGTAACCTTCAAGACACCTTTTCGCTCGTGGTCCGCCGATCAGCCCCAGCGCCCGAACGGATGCCGCCCGCTGCGCTGCGGTCCACGCTTCCTGTCGAGCCAGATAGGGGACCACGGTGTCGCCACAAGCGGCCAGCGCTTCGGCATCCGTCATATTCTGCGGCGGCAGCAGGTCTGTCGACAGTTTCTTGAAGGCAGTGGTGATCTCGTCGTCGTTCAATTCGTAGGCGTTGGTGCAACAACGAAAAAAGAAGAATTGCTGTCTCCGTGCTTCAGCGGCGTGGTGGCGTGCTTCGCGTGACCGGCCCTTGGCGGGCAGCTCGAGCGGCGTCCGCTTCAAGATCGCTCGAACCAACTCGGTGGCGAACTGCGAGCCGTCTCGGGGCAAGGCGACCGCAAACAGGATGACTGGCTGCCACGAGGGGTCGTCTGCATGACTGGCCAGGATCTCAACCTCGCCCCCGTTGGCAAAGCGTTCGGCTGCCAGGAACTCTTTCAAGGTGTTGTGAAGCAACTCGATTCGCCGCCCGCTCGACTCCTGAAGCATTCCGCTACGTTCCACCAGCGCCCGGCGAATGGCAACCGCATCGACGTCGGGAAGCTGGTAGCTTTCCAGGGCATCGGCGATCTGCTGGTCCGCCACAGATTCGTCAATGGCAGACAAGCCCGCGGTGACCATGTGATGGGCCAGTTTCGACAGCAGTCCCTTGCGGACACGAAAATCCAGCTTGTTGTAGGTCGGATCAAAGTTTCGTCCCGGTGTCAGGCCCGGACGCTCGAGGTCGCGGCGGGTCAGCAGCATTTCGCAGAGCTTCTCGCACAGATCCACGGGCGTTTCCGGCAGATTTTCGTGGCGTTGGCGATGTAGGGCGCAGACCGCCGCGCACAGCAAGGGGTTCACGGTTAGCCGGGCAATCGTGGGGGTTTCCTCCAAGCGATGTTTGAGCCGTCTGGCCAGGGGACGCAAGTCTGCCGGCTCTCCCCAATTCCGCAGACGGACCTCCATCGCTTCGTGCCAGCGGTCGATGAACGTATCGCGGTCCTGAGCAGTCATGGGTTCGATGCGGGCAGCGACAAAACCCAGCTCGCGGAATTCGAGACGATCAACCGCTTCGGGACGCGTGGTCACGACGTAAAAGTTGTCGGGATATGTCTGCATGAGCTGACGTATTTCGCGGACCACTTCGTCGCGGGCCTGCGGCGGCACCTCGTCTGCCCCGTCGAACATGACGAGCCCGCGTCCCGTGCGCAACACCTCGTCCGTCCAGCCGGCGGGTGGATCCGGCAACTCTTTGGCCAGCAGCAGCGGAAAATCGCCGGGCCGCGGTAGACGGCCTTCGGGACAATCACGCAGCCGGATCACAAACGGCACCTTGTCGCGCCAGTCTGCCGAGCGGCCAGGGGTGTCGTCGTGGCCGGAACCTGCTGTCCGTTCGCCAAGTCCAGCCTGCACGGCGGCCCAGCGAACCAGGGTGGTCTTGCCGCAACCGGCGGCGCCGCGGACCAGCAGACGGCCTCGCCCCGGACGAAAACTGTGGAAGACCTGTTCGGCCGAAAGTGCCGTGGGCACGATCTCCGCTTCGACTCCCGCCGCGCCCTCACACGCTGCGCCAGGTGCTTCGTCGAACGGTTCTTCATCGGCCAGGTTCAGGGTGACGTAGGCGACGGACAGGGAATACTCCTTCGATTCCTTGGGCACGTCGATGCCGAACAACTGGACGAAGTCGAGCCGGTCGACGACAGACTTTCGATATCGAGTTTCGTAGTCCGTCGCGGCGTCGCTACCCGTCCCGCCAGCCCGATGTTCCGACTCGCGTTTCGGAGATCTGCCGATCTCGGCTGTCTGGTTGCGTGCGGGTGCCGCGGCAGCCAGCGGTTGCACGAGTTTCCCCAGCCAGGGCTGCAAATGTTCGAGTCGCCAGCAGCCGCGATCGTCCGTCCCATTGGCGATACACCGCGGCACCCAGCCGCCGCCCTTGGAATCGTAATGCCGCAACCAGACCTCTCCGGTCCCGGAGTCCAGATCCAGACGCACGAAATTGTAGCCGTTGGCCTCGCTTTCGGACCATTCATGACAGGCGGCTGCCGAAATGATCGTGTTGCCGTTCGAAGCGTTGGGGCGAACCCATCCCTGATGCTCATGACCGTGAAGGACAAAGGCGAAATCTCGCTCCATCTCTCGCCCGACGTGGGGATTCTCTTCGGCGACCAACCAGTTTCCGGGGTGATGCACCAAGGCGATTTTGAAGTCGTGGGGAGGCATCTGCTGGACGAGCGTCTCCAACTGGAATCGGCCTGCCATCCACAGCCGTCCGATTTCCTCGCCGCCCGCGCCGCGCGACGACCAAGCCGAGTTGAAGCCGGCGATCCCGACCCGCAGTCCGGCCACCTCTCGGGCGTCGGCGTAGATCAAGTGGTCGCGGCCGGTCAAGAGATGGTCGTATCCGTAGGCGTCCAGGAAACTTGCGTAGTCGTCCAGGCGGGCGAGGAGGCGTCGCCAGTTGATTCCGGTTTCCTGGGCGGTTGTTCGGATTTCATTCAAGGACTTTGTCTCGGCCAGCCACTGCGTTTCGAACGTCGTGATCTGTTCACGGTTGACGTCGTGATTGCCGGGCACGAGGAATAGATCCCGTTGCGGAACTTCGGGCTCAAAGGTTTTACGCACAGCCGTCAGGAAATCGTGGGCCTCTCGGAACTGGTCGACGATGGCCTTGCCCCGTTCCTTGCCGATCTGCCCAAAGGCGGCGTCGCCGGTGAAGAACACCAGATCGGGACGGAGACCGTAATTCGCCTGCATTTTTCGCAGGTCGACGCGCAAGCTATCGGTAACCCGCTTTGCATCCCACCCGGTTTGCGGTTTGCAGGCATGCAGATCCGACAGATGGAGCCAAGTCAGATATCGCGGCATGGGAGCGTCTCCTGTGCTTCCTTCACAATTCGATTTCGCTGCGCAACGCTTCCCCGGCGTGCAGGAACTGGCGGCTGCCGCTGATCGACCGCGCACAGGCCGTCAACTGCTCGGCCGTCAACTCGCCGCAGCAATCCGCAGCCTCGCGTTCCCGGAACAACCGGCGACGGCGCCGAGCCCGCGTGCCTTGATGACGGATCAACGCCGGGAAGACCCGATAGCCCAGCAGCGGAACGCCCACCGAACACGGAGCCACCAGCGTCCGAGCGGCCTTCAACTCCAGCGACCGCGTGCTCGCCACGTGCTCCGCCAAATCGTCGGCCAATGCCCAAAGCCAAGCCTTGTTGTCGCTCCAGACGACCAAGTCGTCCATGTAACGAACATAACCCGGGGCCCGGCGGACTTCTTTGATCCAGTGATCGGTCTCGTCCAGATACAGGTTGCCGAACCATTGGCTGGTCAGGATGAAGAAATACTCCCGTTGTTCAAGCACGTTTGCGCCAGCCACGACCTGCCGTAGCGGCTCCTCAGGGAAACCGCCCAGCGTCTCGCTGTACCGCAATGTCACGACACGAATGTTCACGATCGTTTCGCCTGGGTTGCGCGGGCCGCCGACGGAAGCCTCGCTGATCCGCTACGGAAAGACTCCAAAGACCGTATCTTGCCTATATCCATTCCTTCTTTTCCGAATTCGCTGGGGCTTCGCCCCAGACACCACGGCGGCCTGCGCCGCCTACACGTGGCCGCGTCTCGCCGAGACGCGAATCCGGTTTCGGAGAAACCGGACCACGTGCCCCGCTCCGCCTTCCGCTCCGGCATGACAGGGCGGGGCTACCGCCTGATCCGCCCCGTCAGCCTACGCTACAGGCTCCGCTACCGCGGTATAAAACGCGCTCTACCGAGCAGCAGGAAAGGAGGGAACTGTCCTCGCGAGGCGGAAGCCCAGGCCCTCGCCCCGGACCGACGGCGGGAGCCCGGAACGGTACGCCGCCCGGCAGCGCCCGGCGTCGTACGCCCAACTGCCGCCCCGGTCCACCCGGTTCGAGCCTCGCAAGTCGCCGTGCGGGTTTGACGCCGCATCAGCAGTATACTCGGCAAAGCCGTCCTCGCACCACTCCCACACATTGCCCGCCAGATCGCATATCCCCTCCCGCGTATTGCCCTGCGGATAGATGCCCACCGGCGTCGGGTATCCGACGTTCGGCTGCCCGAACTTTTTCGCGTAGTTCGCCCGTTGCTCGTCGATGGGTTCGTGGCCCCACGGGTATTTTCGTCCCTCCGTCCCCCGCGCCGCCCGCTCCCATTCGGCTTCCGTAGCCAAACGGACGCCCGCCCAGGAACAAAACGCCATCGCTTCCGACCAACCGACGCCGACCACCGGTCGCGATGGGTACGCCACCTGCCGCTCCCACTCGTCCGGCTCGAAATACTCGCCGAAGCCTCCGGCCGTCCACCAACGATCGTCTTGGTAGCCCTCGTCGTTCACGAACTGCCGGTACTGGCCGACGGTCACCGGATAGCGGGCGATGCAATAGGCGTCCAGATAGACCTCGTGCGGCGTTTCCCGCCTTTGGTCTGTGTAGGTCGACTCGGGATCGTAGTTCGCACCCTGGGGATCCTTCGCCTGGGCACCCATCAGAAACTTGCCGGCCGGGATCGTGACCCAGTAGTCCTCGCGCCGCTGGTCGATCCGCGCGTCACCGGCCTGGCCCAGCGCATCGGCGGCAGCGATCCGTTCGGCCAGCGGCACCGTCTGCGAGCGATCCCGGTCGAAGATGGCCGTGACCGCGTCGAGCAGACCGTGATAGCGGGGGTCGGGGAATTCGTACTTCAGCGGCGCCAAGTCCTGCAAAATGCTGCCGATCAAGCCCGCACAGCGCGCCTGGTCCGCCAAGGATGGCGACGGGCCCAGCCCGTCCAGCAGCCCGCCAAGGAACCCCGCGACCTTGGCCTTGCCCTGCTGGTGCAAGGCGCCAGCGTACAGCAACACCACCTCGCGCCAGTCGGGCAGATAGACTTTGTTCGGATCGCTCAGCAGGATCTGCCGCTGCTGGTGATCCAGCCGGCTGGCGATGGCCTTGGCGGCCAGAAATTCCTGGAAGGTCAGGTGCCAATACGCCAGCTCGTTGCCGCGGCCGACGATGATCCCGCTGTCCACTTCCTCCTCGTCCAGAAACCGTTCGGCGGCAGCGACCGTGTCCTTGGTGACGGGCGCGCCGGCCAGTTCGGCGGCGATCCTTTCGGCCCCCCAGCGTTTGGACACCTGCGTCTTGCGCCCTTCCGGATCGTCCTGCATGGCCAGGGCCAGTTCCTGCAACAGCACGACGGTGCGATCCGCGGTCTCCCGGCCAGCTCGCTGCTCGCGGGACCGCGATAACCAAGTGATGATCGAGTCGTACAGATCGGCCCGCTGTTCCGGCAGGCGGCGCTCGTTCCAGTGGACCACGGCCAGCGCGGTCAGCATCACCGGATTGCGGGCCATGCGGCGGATCTGCGTCTGGCCGCGGACGGCGGCCAGCAGTTCGTCGCAATGCGCGGACGCCGACGAATCGCTCTCCCGGTACGCGGCGCCGCACCACCGCGCGAGGAACGTCTCGACCGCTGCGTCGGACAGCGGGTCGATGCGGGCTTGGTCGAAGGCGGCCAAGACCGTTGCGCCGATGTACGAGACCGGGCGGCTGGTGACGACGTAGCGGCAGTCCCGGTAGGCCCTGGTGACGTTGCCGATCAGCCGGGACATCTGCTCCCGCACGCGCCGATCGGGCGCTTCGTCCAACCCGTCCAGCAGCACGGTGCAGGCGCCGTCGGCCAGCTGTTGCTGGAAGAACCGCGCGTCCAGGCTCCAGGAGGCGGCGGCGCTGGCCGCAGCCAGGTAATGGGGCAGCCAGGCCGCGGCGTCCTCGCCGCGCGGCGCGTCGGCCGCGTGCGCCGACCGTTTGACGTGCTCGGCCAGTTCGTTGATCCGCACGTACACCGGGAAGGTGCGGTCGCGGATTCCCAGCCGCTGGTCGGCCGCGTCCGCCACGTCGCCCAGCCGGGTTTGGCACAAGGCAAACGCGATGCGGCGCAGGAACGTGGTCTTGCCCGACCCAGGCTCGCCCACCACCACCAGCCGATCGCTGCGCAGCGCCGCGTGCAGCGGAACCTCCCGCCCTGTATCGTCGGGCAGACCGTCCGGGCCGTGAGCGCCGCGTCGCTCGCGCGCCCCACCGCCGGGCACATCTTCCGGTCCCCGCGCCACGGCGCCAGTCGTGGTCAGCGAGATGTACAGATCCTCGATCGGAAAGCGGTTCGCCCGCTCGGTACCGACCTGCAATCCGCGGATGTCGATCCAAGCGGATTTGTCCAGCACGTCCCGCAGGTACTTGGTGGGATCGGACGGCGGCGCGGCGCCGGGCGACGGAGGCTCCAGCATGTGCAGCGTCCTGCGCAAGTGCTCGGAGACTTGATTCTGAAAGCTGTCGTCGCCGCCGCGGACGCCCGTGTAGCCGCAGACCGCGCCGAGCGGTTCGAGCTGGTCGCGCAAGCTACAAACCTCGCGGTAGGCTTCGAACTTGGTCCGGTGTACGCGAGGCTCGTCGTCGAAGTAGAACTTGATCCACGGCGATCCCATCGTCTGCCAGCGGTCCCAAGCCTGGCGGAACACGTCTTCCCTTGCGCGGTCGTCGAAAGCGGCTGAGACGATGCCCAAGAAAAGGTCGCCGTCGGCGGGGGTATCCGCCGAGCCCCCGGGGCGTCCGGCTGCGCCCGGTTGCGGCGGGTGAAGTTCCGCCGCGTGCAGCTCCAGGCGGACTTGATGCGCATCGCCCTCGGTGCGATTGATCGAGGCGACGACCTCGTTCAGCGCGGCACGCTCGGCCTGGGCGTCCTTGGGGCAGGCGACGAACACGCGGACGATACGCACGCCGGTGCCGCTGTGCGAGATCCAACGGCGGAGCAACTCGGCCAGTCCGTCGCGAGAGAGTGTCCGGTGGTCCACTGACCCGCTGGCCAGGTTCTCGATCAGCAACGCCACCAGATCGTCCAGTTGTTCCGCCGTGCGGGGCGGCAAGCCCAACTTCGGCAGCAGGGCGTGCAACTGGTGTGCCGCGTCGCTCTTGAATTGGGCCAGATCCAGGTTCTTCGGCGTGGGGACCAGGACGGCGCCCACTTGGCCAAGCTTCGCGACGGCCGGCGTGGTGGGACCGACCAGGAGCAGTTCGTACCGATCGGCGCCCTTCGACTTCTGCAGGTCGGCGGCCCACCGCTCGACCTCTGTCTTGCTGAACGGGTTCTGCGACGATTTGACTTGGACCGCTTTCGTCGATCCGTCCCGATAGGCCCAGAGGATGTCGACCTTGTCCGACGCAAGATCCGGTTCCAGGGTAACGCTGGTCCAAGGCGGAGCGTCCTTCAGCGCCTCCAGCAGCGCGATCAAGGTCTGCACCAAAAACCCCCGGATGGCCGGTCCACCACTCATCGTGTGTCTCCCCTGTTTCACAAACTTATGCCAAGATAACGGCCGCCCGACCTTTGTGGTAGCACGCCTGTAAAGGTGTTAATCTCGCTGGAGTTCACGCTTTAGCGTGTCTTCTGCCGCGGGCATGGCCCGCCCCGCACGCTAAAGCGTGAACTCCAACAAGCCCTGACCCCGCGGATTTCCCAGAAAACTGCACCTTTTGCAGGGGTGTTTTGCGGTAGCTACCTTCGCGACTTGGCTTCGCGACTTGGGGGATCACGTTTCGAGTTCACCACGGCGGCCATCAACGGAACCCACTGGCTGACGCGCCGTATCGGAAAAAAATTCAAGCCGCCGGTTCTCGCGGGTTGGTGATCGCCGATGCCGTGACGTTCGCGCGGGACTGATTTCGGCTGGGTCAACGCCGGCCGTGGATGCCGTTATTGTCGACGGGGATCGGAGGGAAGCCTGAAGCTAGTAGAACGCATCGGGTGGTGCGCGTTCCGTAAGACGCCGTCTGACCTCCGCTTCGATTCTGCGTCGCACAAACCAGCGCCGCAGCAAGCCCGATGCCTTCCATGCTTCCGCGTATTCCGCTTCGACTTGCCGGCGAATCTCCGGTTCAAGGGCCTTCCACGCGCGGTTGCACCCGTCCGCGAGGAAATCGGAATTCGGGGATCTCGGTGCCATCATTCATCTCCAGGCCGATCAGCAACTCCGCGGCCTGCGCTTTCATTCGCCGCTAGTGCGGAGACCAACCCCAGTTCGTCAGCAATTCCCGACATGGCGTCGATCACGAATTGAATGTGCTCGTTCAGGTCGACGCCCAGCTGCTCGGCGCCGCGGGTGATGTCCTCGCGGTTCACGGCGGCGGCAAAGGCCTTCTGCTTCATCTTCTTGCGGACGCTGGCGGCTTGCAGGCCACGGAGTCGCTCGGGCCGGACCATCGCGGCGGCGGTGATGAAGCCGGCCAGTTCGTCGCAAGCGTATAAGGTCTTGTCCAGCCGCGAGACGCGCGGACAGCCGGGAATGTCGTCGCCTGCGTGCGACTTGATGGCATAGATCACGTCCTCGGGATAACCGCGCTGCGCGAGGATCGCGGCGCCTTGCAGCGGATGATCGGGAATCGTGGGCCAGCGTTCATAGTCAAAATCGTGCAACAGGCCGACGATCCCCCATTTGTCCTCGTCCTCGCCGAATTTGCGGGCATACGCGCGCATCGCCGCTTCGACCGCCAGCATGTGGCGGCGGAGGCTTTCGCTCTGGGTGTACTCGCACAACAAGGCATACGCATCATCGCGATTCATGATTCTCTCCTCGTCACCATTTCTGACTGACCGTCGCAGCGCCGCCGGTCTTGTTCTCCAGGGTCTTTCCCTGAAAGGCCACCCGGCCGCGCCGAGGCAGGGAAATCCGCGTGCCTGCGGGTCGAACTTGAACCGCGCCCGCCTTGCCCTGCACGTCGAGCCCCTCGGCGGAAAACGGAAATCCTTCCAACCCCAGCCAAACATAGTCCGTTCCGTAGCTGCTGGCAATGCGGACCGCGCGGCCGCCAGCGAGCAGCGTGAATTGCGGCGTGGGCTGGTCTTTCATCACCGGGTACAGCACGGCCGTGACCGGCTGGTCCGGCGGCATCTTCACGTGCAGGCTGCGCTGCGTCGACTCTTGACTGGAAAAGCCGCTGGCCCCACTGCGGCGTGTAATCTGCTCGCTGGCCCGTTTTCCGTCCGGCCCCTCGGCAAAAAACACGACCAGATCGGCGGCGAAACGTCCCGTGGCGCGCACGGGATTGGTGTCGACATCCAGCGGCTCGTCGGCTGCGATCCAGACCCGCCAGTCGGCCTCGCGCCCGGACAGGACGCTGTCGCGAACGACGAAGTAGTTGGGCCCCAAGGGATCCTCATCCTTGACGAACAGGATCTGCCGATGCCAACCGGCCCGCTCGCCGCGCAGATAGTCCACGGCGCCGGCGGCGAATTCCCGAATCTGTCCCTCGTTGCCCAGTTGCTCGATAAAGCCATCGTCCACACGGCTGTGGTCCGCCGCCGGCGCTCGGCCGTAATAACCAAAATCCTCACACAACGGCTGACCCTTGCCCCACAGGATGAACGAGCCCTCGTCGTAATCGTAATGCTGGTGCATCCGGCCTTGGATGTAATGCAGATACGTTTCTCGCTCGCTGGGGAAATGCGCACGCAACACGGCGCCCGTGTCCGGAAACAGCTCGCTGTTCCACGCGGGCGGCGCGGCGGGGAGGGTCTCGTCCAAGATTACCATCGCATAGCCCTGCAAGCCTGGATACGCGCCGCCGATCCCCAGCGTCTGTGGTTTACCTTGAGCCAGCCACATCCACTGCATGTTCCTCGCATACGTCGGGTCGCGGTCGCGCCAAATCCAAGCCGCCCAGCCCGGCAGGCAGGTCCGCTCGCCCAGGTACGTATTGCCGATCTCCGGCATGCGGCGGTCGCCGTTCAAACGCGGATCGGGCGGCGTCGAGATCTTGGCCAGCCAGGCCATCGCCTTCTTGAGCCGCGGATGATAGGCCCACTCCGTGTCGCCGAAGCCTTTGCCTCGCAAGGCCAAGGCCACCGAGACAATGGCGTCCATGCTGACCGTCATGTAATGCGGAGCTTCGAGCCAGCCGCCTTGGTCATCGCACCAGGTTTCCAGTTCGCGCTGGATTTCCTCGATCGCGATTTGCGCCCAGTCGCGGGCCTGGGGATGCTGGGGCAGACAGCAGGCGACCAGTCCCAGCATTCCCCGGGCGGTGGTGGTCATGTTCGGATTCGCTTGATAGCCCCGCTCGGGCGAATGGAACGTGGGGCTGGCCAAGGTATAGCCCAGAAACGCCAATTGGGCTTTCAGCCGAGACCGCTCCGGCGGCGTCAGGATGCCCGGCGAAAGAGCCAAGTCGCCCAAGATCGCCGACCACATGACGGTGGTCGTGCGATGATGCGGACAGCTGCCCTGGTTGCGGAGTCGGTCTTGATGCACGAATCCGTCAACGGCCTGCTGAACCAACTCGCAGGCTTTGCGAGCGAGATTCCGGCCCAACTCGACGTCGCCCGTCGCCAGAAAGTACGTCACCTGCTCGTCCATCTGGTACGGAAACACGGGCTTGGTGCGCAGCGCCGCCAGCCGCTCGGGATCCACCTTGACAGTCCTCTTGACCCGTTCCAGCTCTTGCGGCGTGAGAAACAGCCCCGGATGTGGCGTACCGCCGTCGTTCCACTCCAAGACGAGATCCTTGACGTCATCCAGACGCACGTCGCCGTGCCGGATCAGGACTTGCTGCGGCAGCGGAGCCACCAACGTCTCGTCGCCGGGCAGTGACGCTGATTTCTTCAGGGTCGTCAACAACCAGTTGCGGCGAAAGCCCTGGAGTTGAAAGTCGACCGCCAGGGGACTTTTGGCGACGGGCACGGCCGTGTCCCACGCGGTGCGTCCGGGTTCCACCCAGACGCCCGGATCGCGACAGCCGAGGGCCAGCAGGTCATCGCCGGAACTTTCGCACCACGCTGCCCAATGGGCTTCGGGAACCGGATTCCACCACGTCGGCCAGGCCTTGAGTTGAACCGCCACCTCGCCCGGCACTGCGGCGATCTTCGCCAGCTGACAGCGGTTGGCGTTGTCGCGATAGAATTGCTCGTCCGGATTCCAGCCCTTGGCCAGCAGCAGTTGGTAGCGGGCGCCTGCGGGCAAGAGGAACTCCTCGTCGATCAAGACCAGCGGTTCCCCGGCGGGCACCCGCACGTGAAGCCGCCAGTAGCAGAAATTGGGAAACTCGTAGGTGACCAGCGATTCGGCGAACACGGGGCCTTGAGCCAGCGTCCGGACGGCGAACCGCAACGGCTTGTCGGGCACCCTCAGCGCCCCGCCGCCGACCCACCGGCCTGAAGCCAGGCGAATGCCGGCCACCGGTCCGTCGCTGGTCGCGGCCGCTCCGCCCAATCGGATCCCGGTCAGGGAATTCTCGATCGTCACGGCGTTTGGGCTGTCCGCCAGCCGCAAATCCGTGTCGCGCGCCGGCGTCCCCCGCACCAAACGGTAGAGCGCGCCGCCGAATGCCGGAACGTCGGCAAAAAAGGCTACGGATGGTTTGCCGGAAGCGGCAAATTCGGCTGGCACCCATTGATGGGCGACAAGCTTGTCGTCAGGTCCCAGCAGCGCCAAATCTTCGCGGCCGAACACGTTGTCGGCGACCGGGTAGAACACCAGTTCGTGTTCCCATGTTCGATTCAGATGATCGGTCAGAGAAAACGTCGCAACGGGTTGGTCTGCCGCCTGGGCAGCGGCAAGGGCACACCACGTCAGGACCGTGAAGATCAGACGAGCGGTCATGATTGCACCTTGGGGTAGGGTGTCGGAGTTCTGGCACGAGCCAATTCCGCCATTGTACAAACTTGGCTGCCGAGCCGCCGCTACGGGCCGGGGGCTGGACGAAAACCTCGTGCTTCTCACGATTCCCACCGATTCGCAGAACCTTGGCGGTACATCGGGGTTAAAGGGACGAGGGGGCTTTTTGCGCGCGATCTAAGCGCAGAAACGTCGATTCAAGATGCAGATTCCGCAACATAGGACTATATTAGCGGAGAAAGCGACCACGAAGACGGTCCCGATTACCGAAGAATTGACGATTCACCCGAAAACTGAAATACTTACCCTGTTTTGACGAGGCCGGATGCTTTGTAGCCTCGCCGCCGCTGCCGGAGATAATACCGTGGTTCGATCGAATGGCTTGAAACGGTCGTGCAAAACCTTGTTGTGTGTCGTATGTGCCCTGCCTCTGTGGTTGGGGACTGGCCAAACCACCACCGCCGCGGACCCGACGTTTGTAGGGGTATTGGCCCTGGCTTTGGACAAGGATGTGGCTGACCGGTTAGGACTGTCAGAAGAGGTTCGCGGTCGATTGCGGCAGTTGGTCAACGAACGCGAGGACACGGCCTTGGACATCGTCCTGGCGATCAAGGACCTTCCGCCGATGATCCAGACCGCACGGCTTACGCCATTCGTGGAGGAGTCCGAGCGGTTGGGATTCGCCCTGCTGACGTTGCCGCAACGAGAAAAGTTGCGGCAGATCCGCTTGGCTCGCGAGGGGATGAGCGCCCTGGTGGAGCCGGATTTGGCCGAGTCGCTTAGCCTGTCCGCTGAACAGAAGATGGTGGTCCAAAAACTGCTGGACCAACGGGCGGTGGATTTGACCAAAGGCGGCGAGAACGAACGACGGATCACTCGCGCAGTGTACGAGCGCAAGTTGGCCACCGTCTTGAACGATTCGCAACGGGCAACCTGGGAAACACTCGCGGGGTTATCGGATGCCCCCGTCAGGACGCCTGTCACACCTGCGGCGGTCGATCCAGCAGCAGCGTCCCCGGCCCCCGCGACCACGGAGGCGGAGATGCCCGTCGTACCGCAGCCGGCGACCGCAGCTGTCGAGGCGGAGATGCCCACCGTGCCGCAACCGACACCCGCAGTCGTCGAGCCGGTTACACCCGCCGTGCCGCAACCTGCACCCGCAGCGGTCGAGGCGGAAAAGCCCGCCATGCCGCAGCCGGCACCCGCAGTCGTCGAGGCGGTTACGCCCGCTGTGCCGCAACCGGCACCCGCAGCCATCGAGGCGGAAAAGCCCGCCATGCCGCAACCGGCACCCGCCGCGGTCGAGGCGGTTACGCCCGCTGTGCCGCAACCGGCATCCGCCGCTGTCGAGGCGGTTACGCCCGCCATGCCGCAACCGGCACCCGCCGCTGTCGAGGCGGTTACGCCCGCCATGCCGCAACCGGCACCCGCCGCTGTCGAGGCGGTTACGCCCGCCATGCCGCAACCGGCACCCGCAGCGGTCGAGGCGGTTACGCCCGCTGTGCCGCAACCGGTACCCGCAGTTGTCGAGGCGGTTACGCCGGCCGTGCCGCCAGCGGGGATTGCTACCGTCGAGGCCGAGAAGTCTACGGTACAGCAGCCGGCGGAAGCGGCTGGGGAAACCGTCATGCCGCAGCCGGGTCCTGTGACCGTTGAAGTGGGGCGGGCGGTTGTGCCTCAGCCCGCAGCGGGAATCGCCGAAAGTCTGACGCCCGCAGCACCCCAGCAGTCCGCCGATGCGGTGCAGCCGCTTCCGGCTATCACGACCGGGTTGCTGCGGTTCCAGTTCGATGCGGCACCGTGGAAAGACGTGCTCCAGTGGCTGGCGGAACAGTCTGGCTTGTCCCTGGCGATCGAGACGCTGCCGACCGGTTCCTTTACGTATCGCGACGATCGGTCGTACACGCTCGACCAGGCGCTGGACCTGCTGAACAGCTACCTGTTGACCAAAGGTTATACGCTTGTCCGCCGCGAACGAATTCTACTGGTGTTGGATGTCGAGAATCCGATTCCCGAAGAATTGGTAACTTTGGTGACGACGGAAGAGCTTGATACCCGAGGTCGCTTCGAATTGGTCAAGTGCTTGTTCCCACTGGCCAAGATGAAGCCTGAGGACGCGGCGGCGATGATTCGGGATTTCATCGGCCCGCAAGGCAAGGTGATTCCGTTCCCCAAAGCCCGGCAGATCTTGGTTACGGAGACGGCCGGCAAACTGCGAACGATTCGCGACATGATCAGCCGCGTGGAAGAGGGCGGCGAGACGATTGTCGAGTTCAGCTTGCAGCACGTCACGTCCGAAGAGCTGTTGTCCATTGCCCGTCCGTTGCTGGGACTGCCGGAAGGCCAGAACGCCAGCACCGACATCAATTTATCCGTCGACTTGTTCGGTACGCGAATCTGGGCCTCGGGGAATTCCGACAAGTTGCAGTTGTTTCGCGAGTTGCTGACCAAGATTGACAAGCCGTCGGCAGCGGCGGGCGGAGACGCCAAGTCGCCCGAGCAGTTGAAATTGGCGACGTACTACATCAAGTCGGCGGATACGCAATTGGTGTTGCGTGTCGTCCAGACGTTGTTGGCCGATCTGCCCGGCGTGCGTTTGGAAGTCGATCCGATGTCGGCCAAGATGGTCGCTTGGGCGCGACCCTCCGAGCATCGCATCATCGAGGAGACCCTCAAGCTGCTCGAAGGTCAGGAGTTACAGTTCGAAGTGATTCCGTTGAAACGCGTCGATCCGCAGTTGGCGGTGATGGCGATCAACAAATTCTTTGGACTCACTTCGGCGACCGGCGACAAGAAGGATGCCGCGAAATCATCGGCCCAAGGCCCGATTGTCGACGGAGATGCGGTGACCATGCAGTTATGGGTTCGCGGAACCGTGCTGCAGATCGAGCAGATCAGAGATCTGCTGGAGAAACTCGAGGGACCGGATCCCGAAGAGGGCACCGGCGGGACCATTCGCACCATTCCGTTGTCCGGTGCGGCGGCCAAGTCGGCCTTGGAAACGATCGAGCAGTTCTGGACCCGAAAGAACAAGATCCGCATCGTGACGCCGTCGAATTTGACGCCGTCGGACATCAAATTGCGGACGATCACGCCGTTGGAGCAGGAGTCGGACGACACGGAGTTCGGTCAGCCGTGGGAAAATTGGTCGCCCGTGCCGGCTCCGTCCAGCCCTCCTGCAGCCAACCCGGCGGCCAGCAGCCGGACCAAGGCTGCTGATACCCTCGACAAATCGGCTCAATATCGTGATTCGAGCCCGCCCAGCCCCGGGCATTCGGAGGCTTGTTTTCAATTCGTCAGCCAACTGAAGCCGGTGGACGAACCGGCTGGTGCGGCGGTTCCGGATCCCGATAGCCCCGAAGCCGCGCAGAGCATCGGCGAAGTGGCCGAAATTCGCGTCGCGATCACGCCCAGCGGTATCGTGATTGCGTCGGAGGACACGAAAGCCCTGGATGAATTGGAAAAACTGTTGCGTACGGTGACCGGTCCAACCGCCGCGCAAGGCCAGCGGGAGATCTCCGTCTTCTATCTCAAGTATGCCAAGGCGGAAGTCGCCCACCAATTGCTCCAGGAGGTGCTCGGCGGCCGCACGTCGGAATCTGGTGGCGGCTCGCTGCTGGGCGACGTGGCTTCCAATCTGCTGGGCGGCGGCCTGCTCGGCGGGTTGGTGGGCGGGTTGGCGGGTGGCACCGGTGGCTCCACCAGCACGACCACGCTCCAGGCCAGCGGCCCGGTGATGATCGTTCCCGACTTGCGGCTGAACGCGCTGATCATCGAAGCCAATGCCACGGATCTGATGTTCATCGAGCAGATGTTGCGGGTCATCGATCGGGAAAGCAGCGTCACCGACGTGGAAACCGCCGGCCAACCCCGTTTGATCCCGATCGTCCACAGTTCAGCCGACGAGGTCGCCACCGTCATACGGCAGGTTTTTGCCGATCGAATTGGCTCGGGCCAGGGAGGCGGCCAGGGCCAGCAGCCTTCGCCCGAGGATCTGCTGCGGGCTCTGCGCGGTCAGCGGACACGCCGCGAAGACAATCAAACTCGCGGCGAACCTCAAAAAATGACGGTCGGCGTCGACGCGCGAAGCAACTCGGTAATCGTGACCGCCCCGGAACAGCTGTTCCGTCAGGTTGAAGCCTTGGTACACCAGATTGACCAGCCGGGCAGTCCCGACGCGGACTCGGTGATCTTCGTGCCGATCAAGATCTCCGATCCCCAGTTGATTCAGAAGACATTGAACTCGGTTTTGGGTAATACGACCGGTCGGACGGGGACGAGGACGTCCGGCGGTTCGTCGGCGCCGAGTGGGGCGAGCAATGCTAGTAGCGCTGCGGACATGCAGCGGCGAATCGAGTTCTTTCGGCAGCTGCGTGATTCAGGAGGGCTTGGTGGAGCACCCGGAGGCGGAATGCCTGCAGGCGGAATGCCCGGAGGCGGAATGCCCGGAGGCGGCCGACCGGGGGGCGACACCGGTGGTCGTTCGACAGGTGGCCGCACTCGAGGGCGATGATTGCTTTGTTGGAGTACATCCTTTCGGCTGTGTATCTGCATCTTGCTTTTCCGTCGCAGCCGAAAGGCTGTACTCCAACGAGAACGATCGCACCATCGGAATTTGCTACGAAGTGGGAATCCACATGGATCCTGTCAATCGACTCATTGCCTGGGCAGCGTACGTAACCGGGGCGGTCCTGATCGGCTCGGCGGCCTTTTTCGCGTTCCACTACTACCGGCAGGGCAGCATTTCGGCGGACATAGCCCAAGCTGGGCTGGTCGCTGGCCGTGAGTGGACGGTTGACTTGACCTCGGAGACGCCCTCGGATGCCCGCGGTGTTCCGGTCGAGCAGCTGTTCCTGCAACGCGCTCAGATTCGTCGTCTCCAAGCCCTCTTGGACCAGAAAACGAAACTGTTACAACAGAGGACCTTGCTGCTCGACCAAAGAAACGCCGAAGAAGCGACTTTACGAGCCGAGTTGGATGATGCCATCGAGATGTTGGAGGTTTTGGCGGTCGAATTGGCGGCGACAGCCGTGACGCCTGCCGGTGGTTCAGGCAATGGAGCGAAACTGCAGAACGAGTTGGAAAAGCTGCGGATCGAGTCTGCCAAGAGCCGGGAGCATGCCGAGCGGCAGCAACAGGAACTCGAACAGCTCCGCGAAGAATTGGGGACGACCGATCTGGACATCGCGCAACTCCAGCAGCAAGCGGAACAGGAATTTGAGGCATTGCTGACGGAAAGAGAGGCCTTCGAGGGGGTCGTCACGGAGACGCTTGCACGGATCGGGGGGGACGCTGTCCCGGTGCTCGTGTATCAACTTGCCCACCCCCGGCCGGACGTCCGCAAATGGGCCGCCACCATGTTGGGCGAACTGGGACCGGTGGCCAAAGAGGCCATACCGCCTTTGCAAGATGCACTCAAAGACCGCGATCCGGCGGTCGGCACCGCCGCACGAAGCGCCCTGGACAAAATCGCTCCGCCGCATCGCTGATCGCAAAACCAACGTCGCATGCCGTGTGACCGCGGAACTTTGGGGGTGGAGGTGGGGTTTAATGGACTGTAAGCCAAGGTCACCGGATGGGAAACGTGACAGTTAAGAAACCGGGAGCCAAGCGAATCCGAGTTACGGGGAGGATAACTGCCATGCAATTTGCGGGCGGAAAGAAACTATTGTATGCCGTTCTGTTGGCGGTGGCAGGCAGCGCGCCTTGGGCGACCGCTCAAGGTCCGATGGACTTCCTCCGCCGAGCCGACGAAAACGGCAATGGCATGCTTGATCCGGAGGAACTCGAAGGCCGCATGGGCGGCTTCATCCGGCGGATGGCAGAGAACAATCCACGCATCGATTTGTCGCGGCCCATTCCGCTCGATCGGCTCGCCTCGGAGTTCGAGCGGATGCGGGAGGAGCGAGGCGGTGGTGGCGGCGGCCCGCCTTTTGGTGGTGGACCGCCGGGTGGTGGACCGCCGGGTGGTGGGCCGCCTTTCGGCGGTGGGCCGCCAGGCGGCGGTCCTCGCGGTGGTGGGGATCGCGGTGGTGGAGATCGCGGTGCGCCGTCCGAGCAGGAAGCCTCGCCGTACAGCTCGCGAACCACCAAGGTCGAGCCGTTGGTGCCCGGATTCGGCGTCGCGAGCGCAGCCACGCCGCCGCCCGGATTTGGCGCCGAGGCCCAGCTGTTCACGATCACGATCACGGAAGAGGATCGTCGCGAGGCAGAACGCGCGTTCCGGTACTATGACCGCAACCAGGACGGCAAGATCGATGCGGAGGAAATGAAGAACAGCCGCTACGGATCGGACTTGCCACTGTACGACAGAAATCGTGACGGCGTGATCACCATGAACGAGATGGAGTACCGTTATGCTCGGCGGCGGATCGAAAACACGCAGGACAGTCGCAACCGTGGCGCGGCCACTGGCGGCGAGCGGCGTGAGGACGACCGGCGACGCGGCGGAGCCCCGCGGGAGGGAAGCGGCGACGAGCGCGCCGTCTCCGAGGTCAGATCCTATCGGCGAAGCTCCGCCGTCGAACGCTTGCCGGCGGGCCTTCCGGATTGGTTTGCACGCGACGACGCGGACGGCGACGGGCAGATTGCCATGTACGAGTTTTCCACCACGTGGACCGATGCGGTGTTGGCCGAGTTCCTGCAGTTCGATTTGAACGGGGACGGCTTGATTACGCCGACGGAATGCCTGGCGGCCAAAAACGACGGGGCAGTGCGGGGCGCCAGCATCGGGATGGGCACCAGCAGTGTGTCCGCCGTGACGGTGGCCACGACGATCCCCGCATCCGGGGATTTGTCATCCAACCAGGGTGCGGCGTCGGCCGAACCGTCCGCCGCCGCAGCTTCGACGGCGTTGAAAATCGAGCCGCGATACCTGGATTATTTCAAAAAAGTCTTCGCCAAATATGACACCAGCAATGATGGCGAATTGACGCCAAACGAATGGGCGAGCATGTCGAAGGATCCGACGCCCGCCGACACCGACCGCAACGGGCGAATCACCCTGGAGGAGTTTGCTCGTTGGCAGATGCAGCGTTAGAGTTCTACGCCAGGTGCGAGCCGCGCAGGTTGGTCGTGCGCCGCCTTGAGGCGGTCCGAACCGCCTCAAGGCGGCACGACGAGCGTTAAAGGGCGGCCATCAGGCCGCGGACGGACTGAGGCATGCAGTTCGTCGGGCGATAAGAGCGTGTTTCTCTTCTTGGTATCAAGCCGCGTGCCTTGGCTTGAGCGATGAACAGGAGTGTCTGATGATGAGTGTGCGAATGAGACTGGTAGTGGCCTTGGGTTGCTGTGTGGCATTGGCTGGCTCTTACGCCCAAGCGCAACCGCAACGGGGGCCTGGCGGTGGTCCCGGTGGTGGCCCGGGTGGTGGTCCGGGAGGCTTTCAGGGGCCCGGCGGTTTCGGCTTTGGAGGCGGATTTGGTGGATTGGCGGATGTCCTCCGGCGACAGGATGTGCGGAAAGACCTGGAGTTGCTCGATGACCAAGTCGCCCAACTTGAAAAGTTGGCCGAGGGCCGCCGCGACCAGATGCGGGAACTGTTCTCCGGCCTCCGCGAGGTGCCGCAAGAGCAGCGCGCCGAGAAGATGCGGGAGATCATGGAGAAGGCCCGGCGAGATGTCGAGGCGGATATGGGCAAGATCCTGCTGCCACATCAGATGAAGCGCGCGACACAGCTGATGACGCAGATGCAGATGCGAGGCGGCCGAGGCATGCTCGACGATTCGATCGCCCAGGATTTGGGACTGACCGACGCCCAAAAGGAACAGTTGCGAGCCAAGTCGGCGCAACTGGAAGAGGAAGTGCGCAAGAAACTCGCCGAACTGCGTGCAGAAACACAGAACGAACTGCTCAAGGTCTTGACGCCTGCCCAGCAAGCAAAGTGGAAAGATATGGTGGGGGAGCCGTTCGAGTTCCAGCGTGAAGAGATGGCTCGGCCTACGGGCGACCGTCCCCAGCCGCAAGGCACCGCTCCGGCGGCCGAGCGTCCCCGTCGCGGCGGCGGACGCTAGGGCGTTGAGGGAAAAGGCTCAGACGTACAGAATTCAATTTTCGCGGGGATGTGGTTTACGACAAGACGAGGCATGCTGCCGCGAAAATTGAATTCTGTACGTCTGAGCCCGGAATCGAGTATAATTTAAGGACACCAGACGCATTGTGCGCCGGCGAGCGGCGGAGCGTTTTTCCGCCCTACGGGGGTGACTTCGACCTATGGATGCAGGCGAGATTTTGTTACAGCGCGGTCTGCTCGACCAGCGCCAGTTGGACCAGGCGCGCCAAACCGGCGGCGGGTCGGTGCTGGACGCCGCGATCGAGCTGGGCTTTGTCAGCGAGGACACGGCGCTCCGTGCCGTCGGCGACGCCGTCGGCCTCGATTACATCGACCTGGCCGGCATGGACAACGAGCTGGAACTGCGGCAAGTGCTGAAAGACTTTCCGCAGAAGCTGATCTATCGCCAATCCCTGTTCCCGATTCGCCGCACCAACGGCTCGTTGGTCGTCGCCACCAGCGATCCCTTCGATTTGTATCCGTTGGACGAGGTCAGCGCTGCTACGGGCCTGTTCGTCACGCCTGTCTTGGCCGGGCGGAAAGAGATCGCCAAGCTGATCAAGAAATACTTGGGCGTGGGCGGCGAGACCGTCGAGGGACTGATCGCCCAAACCTCCGATGACGAGGAGGTGCTGCTACTGGAGGGCATCGAGACGGACGGCTCCGAACTGTCCGAAATGGCCCAAGAGGCTTCCGTCGTCCGGCTGGTCAACGAAATCCTGCTGGAAGCCATCGAGACCAAAGCCAGCGACGTGCATATCGAGTCGCAGCCGTCGGGGCTGATCGTCCGCTACCGCGTGGACGGGATGCTGCAGCCGCAGCCGATGCCGCCGGAAATCCATCGCTTCGAAGCGGCCATCGTCAGCCGTCTGAAAATCATGGCCCGGCTGAACATCGCCGAGAAACGCTTGCCTCAGGACGGGCGGATCAAACTCCGAGTCCGCGGTCGGGAAGTGGACGTGCGCGTGTCCGTGATTCCCATGATTCACGGCGAAGGCATCGTGCTTCGTATCTTGGACAAAGGTGCGATGGTCTTCGACCTGCGGTCGCTGGGGATGGACGAGCGGACCTATCGCGTGTACCGCCAGCTGATCGAATTGCCGCACGGGATTGTGCTGGTAACCGGCCCCACGGGGTCCGGCAAGACCACCACACTGTACAGTTCGCTGCTGGAAATCAATCGGCCGGACATCAAGATCATCACGACCGAAGACCCGGTCGAGTACCAATTGGAGGGCATCAACCAGATCCAGGTCCACTCCAAAATCGGTCTGACGTTCTCGCATTCCTTGCGCAGCATCCTGCGTCACGACCCCGACGTCGTTCTGATCGGCGAAATCCGCGACTTGGAAACGGCCGAGAACGCCATCCAGGCGTCCTTGACCGGGCACTTGGTATTCAGCACGCTGCACACCAATGATGCCGCCGGCGCATACACGCGGCTGGTGGACATGGGCGTGGAGCCGTTTTTGGTGTCCAGCACGGTCGAGGCCGTGATGGCCCAGCGGCTGGTTCGGCGGTTGTGTGAACACTGCAAGGAACCGTTCCGTCCCAATCGCGACGATCTGCCCGCGGATTTTCCTTGGGAGCGTCTCGGCGACGGCATGTTGTACAAGCCGGTCGGTTGCCGTCGCTGCCGAAACCTCGGCTACAGCGGGCGGCTGGGCCTGTACGAACTGATGGTCACCGGCGAAGAGGTTCGCCACTTGGCGCACGACAATGCCAGCTCGTGGGAGATCAAGAAAGCCGCCTTGCGGGGCGGCATGACCACGTTGCGGATGGACGGCTGGGCCAAGGCGGTTCGCGGCGTCACCAGCGTGGACGAGGTGCTGCGGGTGAGCAAGGGCGATCGGGAACTCACGCTGACGGATTTTGATCCCGCCGGGAAGGACGTGAGCCATGCCTGAGTTCGAGTACGTCGCTCGGGACCCCAGCGGCCAGCGCGTCAGCGGCTCGGTCGCGGCCAACACCGAACGCGAGGCCCTATCGATCCTGTCGGGTAAAGCCCTCTTTCCCGTCTCGGTGACGGAGGAGAAAGCCAAGAGCAGTAACCTCAGCCGCAAGCGGGTCGGCGGCCAGTTGATGGCGACAACCTACAGCCAGCTGGCTTCCTTGCTGCGGAGCGGCGTGCCGCTGTTGCGAGCCATCCATGTGCTCCGCCATCAGACCTCCAGCGCCCGCCTGCGCGAGGTGCTGGACGACGTCCACCGCCGCGTCGAGGACGGGTCCACGTTGGGCGAGGCGATGAACCGCTATCCGCGGGTGTTCAACGAGATGGCGGTGAACATGGTTCGCGCGGGGGGCGAAGGCGGGTTCCTGGAGGACGCCTTGGAGCGGGTCTCGCAGTTCACGGAAGAACAGGAAGACTTGAAGAGTCGGACCGCGGGCGCGCTGGCGTACCCGGTTTTCTTGGCCATCGTCGGCACGCTGGTCGTCGGCGGGCTGGTGATCTTCTTCGTGCCTCAATTCGGCGCGATGTTCGACAACCTGCGGCAGCGGGGCGAGTTGCCCGTGATGACCGATTGGCTGTTGTCGCTGAGCGCGGTGCTGCGCCGCTATGGGATTGTCGTCATCGCGGCTCTTGCGGTGGCCTTTGTGTTCATCAAGCAGCAGTTGGAGACGGAAAAGGGCAAACGCTGGCGGGACTACATCAAGCTTCGTCTGCCGATGCTCGGCCCCGTTTTTACCAGCCTGGCCGTGGCCCGTTTTTGCCGCGTGTTGGGGACGCTGCTGAACAACGGCGTGCCGATTCTCCGCTCGCTGCAGATCAGCCGCCTGGCAGCCGGCAATCGCATCTTGTCCGAAGCGATCGCCAATGCATCGGAGAACATCTCGTCGGGCCAGTCGCTGGCGGCGCCGCTGGCGCGGTGCGAGCATTTTCCGCTAATCGTCGTCGAGATGATTGCGGTGGCCGAGGAATCGAATACCCTGGACAAGGTGCTGGTGGAGATTGCGGACGGCTTGGAGCGGCGGACCGTCCGACGGTTGGATCTGGTCGTGCGATTGCTGGAACCGATGATGCTGCTGATCTTGGCCATTGTCGTGTTGTTCGTCGTGATTGCGCTGCTGATGCCCGTGATCAAGATGAGCAGTGCGCTGGGATAATGCATCCATATCAACGAGGAGTTTTGTCGATGTCGAATCAACGAAAACGCCGAGCGCGGCGCGGCGGTTTTACTTTGATGGAAGTGTTGCTGGTGTTAGCGATCCTGGTGATCCTGGGCTCGATGGTTGGGTTCTTCATCGCCGGAATGCAGAAGGGGGCCTACGAGGACTTGGCCCGCTCGCAGATCGGAATGTTCGAGAGCCAATTGGATGCGTTCCGCTTGCACGTCGGTTCGTATCCGACGTCGAATCAGGGTCTGGAAGCGCTGCGGACGCCGCCGGCGGACCTGAGAAATCCGGCCAAGTGGCGGGGGCCGTATGCGACGAAAGAGATTCCCATGGACCCGTGGGGGAATCCTTATCAATATGAGCTGGTCGGCCCGGAACAGGTTCGGATCTGGTCTTGGGGCGCCGATAACGCGGACGGCACCGAAGATGACGTTTCGAACACGCAATAACGGCTGGTTGCGGCCGGCTTGGGTTGCGTGCGGCGGACACCGCGTGCGAGATTGCCGCCGGGCCATGTCCCTGATGGAACTGATGCTGGTGCTGGCCGTCTTGGTGGCCGTGGCGGCGCTGGTCTTCCCGGCGCTGCAAGGTCCCATGAACGACCAGCGATTGCTGAAGTCGGCGGACTTGATTCGCGCGCAGTGGACCAAGGCTCGCGTGGCCGCGATGAAGAATGGCCAGATGGTTGTGTTCCGCTACGTGACCTCGGGCGACGAGTACGCCATCGAACCCTGGGCGGCGGACGCCGACGGCATCGAGGCCTCGCAGCAGGCGCTGCTGGGCGACACGCCCGACCTGCCCCGCTCGACTGGCGAGAAACCGCGTCCGCTGGGGATTTCCGGCCAGCGCCTGCCCGACGGCATCCTGTTCTTCCAGGGCGAAACGCAAATGGATGCCCGCTTCGCCCAGGTCACATCGGACACATCCGCCGTGGTGTCGCCCGACGGCAGCCCTCCGCCGATCGTGTTCTATCCCGACGGCTCGGCTTCTGACGCCCGGCTGGTGCTGACCAACGAGCGGTTCTTTGTCGAGATCACCCTCCGCGGGCTGACCGGCATGGTCCGCGTCAGTGAACTGCTGAGCGAGGAAGAGCTGTCCTTGCGGGGAGGGAATGCCCCATGATCCGGACCCCGCGTTCTCACGTAGCCGCATCTCTCCGAGACGCGAGTTCCGTTTCTCGACAACACGCGTCCCGCGGCCTGACCCTGCTGGAGGTGATCTTGGCGATCGCCATCCTCGGCGGGTGCATGGCCGTAATCGGGGAACTGGTACGGATGGGCGTACGGCATGCCGAGGAGGCCCGCGAACAGACCAAAGCGCAACTGCTGTGCGAAAGCAAGCTGGAGGAAATGGCAGCGGGCATCACGCCGTTGGAAGGCGCCTCGGCAGTGCCCTTCGAACTCGATCCCGAATGGACCTACACCATCGAAGCTGCAGCACTCGATCAGCAAGGCTTGATGCAAGTCCGCGTCACGGTTCAGCCCGCCGAATCGGAACGTTTGCACCCAATCTTCTTTACGCTCACCCGGTGGATGCTGGATCCCAGTCTGGCAGTCAACGAAACCTCGACCGGTTCGATGGAGGGCCAGACGGAACCGTCCGGCAGCACTGATGACACGTCGAACTAGAGGGGGTGGTCGCAGACCACAAGCACGAACCGAGGCTGTTGGTAGTTCCGCCTTGAGGCGATTGAGATCGCCTCAAGACGGTACGACAACGATGCGCACAAAAAGAGACACCCGCCCCCGCCGGGCCGGTATCACGCTGCTGGAACTCCTGCTGGCCTTGGGCTTGACCGGCGTGGTGATGATCATCATCAGTATGGCCATGCAGCTGCATTTGAGGACCCTGGACTCGCGCCGCGCGGATGTCGAGCAATCCCAGGTAGCGCGGGCGGTGCTGCAGCACATGGCCGCCGATATCCGTAACGCCGTGTGGTACGAGCCTTTGGACGTGTCCAGTATCACCGACCTGGCAGGGGCGGGGGCCGCCGGTGTCGCGACGGGGGGAATGGCGACCGGCAGCCAACCAGCGGCAAACGAGGAATCCGAGGAGGGGCAAGCGTCTTCGGGACAGTCGAGCGAGCAAACGAGGGGGGGCAGTTCGGCGTCGCTGTCGCCGCTCGGTACCAGTTCGCTCGGCACCAGTTCGCTCGGCGACCTGGCCGATCTGGGGCTGGACGGCGAGCTGTCCGAGAACGTTGCCGACATCGCGAGCACGTTGGCGCCGCCCAGCGTGCCGGGCCTGTACGGCAATCAATTCGAGTTGCAGATCGACTGCAGTCGCCTGCCTCGCGTCGATCAATACGCCGCCATGTCGGCGTCAAGCGATTCGGGGGCCGCGCCCAGCGTTCCCAGCGACGTCAAGAGCGTGGCGTATTTCCTGCGAACCGACGACGTGATGCAGGACACCGCGGCAACGTCATTCGGCAGCAACTCGAACGGTTTGGTACGTCGCGAACTGGACCGTGCCGCCGCCAGTTTTTCGGCCCAGGACGGCAGCCTGGACCCGTCACAGCATCCCGGCCAGTTGCTGGCGCCGGAAGTCACGTACCTGGAGTTTCGCTATTTTGACGGATCGAGTTGGTACACCGAATGGGACTCGGCGCAAATGGGGGGATTGCCCGTGGCGATCGAGATTACCATCGGCGTCGATCCCGCCGCCGGCAGAAATCCCGAAGCGTTGGATGTGGCGGACGTTCGGGAGCTGTCCGTTGTCGACACGAATCTGTACATGTACCGTCTGACCGTGCATCTGCCGGTCGCCAAACCGGTCGTGGCGGACGATTTCATGATGATGGAGGAAGGGATGGGCCTATGATTTGGGAGTTGCCCATTGGGGTTCCGACGACACCCCACCGCCCCCGCATCCGTGCAGTCCGGTTTGAAGCGGCGATGAATCGTCGCCCTCTCAAACGCGGCGGCTCGGTGCTGATTATCGTCCTGGTTGTCGTAGCCGTGTTGTCCCTGGCCGCTTATGCGTTTAACGAAGTGATGCTGGCGGAGAACGAGGTGACGCAGATGGCGGGGCGGCAGATTCAGGCCTACTCGCTGGCTGCTTCCGGCGTTGCCGACCTGCGGGTGTTCCTCCTGCAAGACGCGGCGACTCAAGACGAGTCCGGCGGGCGGTATGACAGTCCGGGGCGGTTTCAAGGCGTACCGGTCGTCCAGGAGGAAGGCGAGACGGAAGCGGGCCGGTTCACCGTGCTCGCCCCGGCGCTGGATGCGGACGGCAACGCGGGCGGCGTGCGGTACGGGCTTGAGGATGAATCGGCCCGCGTCAATCTGAATGCCCTGATCGCGCTGGAAAGCCTCGGCAAATCGCTGGGCCAGGAGACGGCCGGCCGCGATTTGCTAATGGCCTTGCCGGGAATGACCGAAGATGTCGCCGATGCCATCTTGGATTGGCTGGACGAAGACGGCGAGCCGCGGGAGTACGGCGCCGAAGCCGACTACTACGCCGGACTCAGCCCGTCGTACGCTCCCAAGAACGGCCAGTTGGAGACCGTCGAGGAATTGTTGCTTGTCCGCGGCGTGACTCCACAGTTGATGTTCGGCGCCGACGTCAACCGCAACGGGATGATCGATGCTGGCGAACTGGAGCAATCCGGCGCGGTGCTGACGGACACGGAAACGCCGACCACCGGCTGGGCGAATCTGCTGACCGTGTACAGCAAAGAGAACAATCTGACCGGCGAGGGCCTGCCGCGCGTCAACTTGAACGACAACGACCTGCAGACCTTGTACGACTCGCTGGCCCTCGTCTTGCCGGAGGAATGGGCCATCTTCATCGTGGCTTACCGCCAGAGCGACCCGTATACGGGCAGCGAGGCGGGCGAGGTCTATTCGAGTGGCGAGTTGGATTTGAGTCAGGCAAGCAAACGGAAGTTCACCCAAGTGCTGGACTTGATCGGCACAAAGGTCCAGGTCCAGTTCCGCGGCGCCCAACAACCGACCGTGCTGCAGTCGCCGTTCGCCGACGATCCGGTGTCGATGGGCACGTACATGCCCCAGTTGATGGACCAGGTGACCATCATGGCAGCCAGCGTGATTCCCGGCCGAATCAACATCAACCAGGCTCCGCGGGCCGTGTTGGCCGGCATTCCCGGCATGACCGAGGAAATCGTCGAACAGCTGCTCTCGTTCGACCGGACCTCCAACGCAGCGGAATTGCGGCACGAAACCTGGCTGTTAACCCAGGGACTGGTCACGCTGGAAGAAATGAAGGCGCTGATGCCCTTTGTTTGCGCCGGCGGCGCCGTCTATCGGGCTCAAGTGATCGGTTATTTCGACGACGGTCGGGCGGCATCTCGGTTAGAAGTGGTTTTGGACGCTACCCAGCAACCGGCTGGCGTATTACTGTGGAGGAATATCAGTCACCTCGGGCGCGGCTATCCCTTGGAAACGTTGGGGGTGGGCAGTGGTTCGAGCGAAGCGATCATGCAATAGGAGCGTGAAACCGTCACGGCGGAGCCCCGGATTGGGAAAACAACATCATGTCAAGACTACTAGCTTTCGAATGGGATGCCCGCGAGGCTCGGGTGGTTGTGGCCCGCACCACGGGCAAATCCGTCGAGGTGGAACAGGCTTTTTCGGTGCCCTTGGCAGAGCCTGCCGAGGTGGTGCCGGAGGGATCGCCCGCCGAGGCGGTGCCGGAAGGCCCGCCCGCCGAGGCCGGCCTCGCCGAGTTAGGCCCCCGGCTGGCGGCCGCCTGCCGCGAGCGGAATGTGGGCCGTTGTCAGGCCCTGGTCACCGTGCCGCGCGGTAAGATCGAATTGCGATTGCTGCAAGTGCCCCCCGCGCCGGACGAGGAACTGCCCGAATTGGTTCGTTTTCAAGCCCTGCGCCAGTTCACGTCCTTGGGCGAGGACTGGCCGCTGGATTTCATCCCGCTGCAATCGGCCGACCCGCAGCAAGTCCGCGTGCTGGCCGCGGCGGTCGCGCCGGCGGTGGTGGTCGAGGTCCGTCAAATCTGTGAAGCGTTGGATTCGCCGCCCACGAGTTTGGTGTTGCGGCCGTTTGCCGCCGCCTCGTTCTTCAGCCGGTTTACCGCCGCCGACCGCTGCCGCTTGATGGTCGAGTTGTTCGTCGAGGAGGCGGACCTGAACGTCGTGGCCGGCGGCCAAGTGCTCCTGCTCCGTTCGGTGCGACTGCCCGCACAGAACCGGGACGCGGCGCTGGTGGGGGAAATCCGCCGTACCCTGGCGGCCGCCCGAAACCAGCTTGGCGACCAGATCGTCGAGGCGGTGATGCTGCTGGGCGGCGCGGCGGAACTAGGGTCGCTGCCCACCGTCTTGCGGGACCAGTTGAAGCTGGAGGTCGAATCCTTCGATCCGTTGGACGGGGCACAGCTGACCGCCGAGGCCCGCCGCAGTCTGGCCGATCGCAGCGGTCGCTTTGCGGCCCTGCTGGGGATGGTGTACGACGAGGCGGAGGAGCGGCGGCATGGAATCGACTTTCTCAAACCGCGACAGCGGCCGCTGCCCCCCAGTCGCGGCCGCCGTTATACGGCGGTCGCCGCGGCGGCCGCCGCCGTGCTGCTGCTGCTCGGCGGGCTGATCGCCTGGCAAATCCAAGGCTACAGCCGCCGAGTGGCCGAGTTGCAGACGGAAAGCAAGAACCTGGACAATCCCGTCAAGGCGGCAGAGCAGCTGCGGGCCGAAGTCGCGGTCATCGACGCCTTTGCCGCCGGTGACGTGAACTGGCTGGACGAGCTGTACGGACTGTCGCAGAAATTTCCCAATGCCGACGAGGCGCTGGTGGACGTCGTCACATTCAGCACTCGGACGGAAGGTGGAGGTCTGGTTTACTTGGAAGGCTACGTTCGCGACCCGGCGATCATCGAAAAGATGGAGTCCAAGTTGCGGGACGCCCGGCGCCAGGTCACCGGCAGCGGGACGACCTTTGACGAACGGCAGCCGGAGTACCGCTGGCAATTCAAAGAGCGAATCGTGATTCTGCCGCCCGAACAAGAGGAGGCTGTCGATGAGTAAGCGCGAACGTACTCTCGCACTGGTTGTGGGCGTGTGCCTGCTGCTGGTGGCTGGGTTCTACGGACTCACGAAATGGAACGGCGCCATCCGCGTGCGGCGGGCCCAGATTGCGAGCTTGGAAAAGGCCGTTCGGGACAAGAACCGAAACGTGCGGCTGAGCATTGCGCCCGCCGACCGCTTGCAAGACTATCAGCGCCGCTCGTTGCCTGCCGATCTGGAAAAGGCCCGCTCGCTGTATCAAACGTGGCTGCTGAACCTGGTCAAGGAAGTCGGCTTGGAAGACACCCAGGTGAACGTGCTGCCGGCGCGCAGCGAGAAGGGCGTCTACCAGGTCCTGGGGTTTTCCGTCAGCGGCCGAGGCAACCTGCCAAAGCTGGTGTCGTTCCTGCATCAGTTCTATTCCGCGGATCTACTGCATCGCGTACGGCGACTGCACGTAAAGCGAGTTCCAGGCACCAGGCAACTGGACCTTGCGCTGGCCATCGACGCCGTCTCGCTGCCGACGGCGGACAGCGAGGACAAGTTGAACGACCAGGATCTGCGGCGTCTGGCTCATGGCGACCAGGCCGCTTATCTGGAGGCCATCCTGGCGCGAAATCTGCACGGACCGGCCAACAAGCCGCCTGGCATCGAGAGCATTGGGGAACAAACGAAGTACGTCGGCGATACGGTTGCCTTTACGGTGCGGGCGAGAGATCCCGATAAATTGGATCGGCTCAGCTATCGACTCGCAGGCAACGGTCTGGAGGGCGCCAAGATCGATCGCCAGAGCGGAGCCTTCGAGTGGCGGGCGTCGAAACCCGGGACCTACGAAGTCGTCGTGGCCGTCACGGACGACGGCTACCCCCCGAAAGCCGCGGAGCAGACCGTCAAGATCCGGATCAACGAAAGGCCGCCCGAAGAGACGCCACCACCGCAGGTTGCTGTTGCCAAGCCGAGTTTTGCTCTGGCCAAATTCGCCTTTGTGACGGCGATCACCGAGGCCGGCGGCAAACGGCAGGCTTGGATCAGCCTCCGCACGGATGGCAAGCTGCTGAAGCTGTTTGAGGGCGACGAGTTTCCTATCGGCGAAGTTACCGTGAAGATCACGCGGATTACGGAAAAAACCGTCGAACTGGATGCTCCCGTCTTGGAAAAACGCCTGCTGGTGTCGCTCGGACAGAACCTGGCGCAAGGACTTGACCCCGACGCCGGGACCTGAGTGGGCTCCCCCGCCATGATGGACCGTCAACACGATGAGCGCGCAACCGCAGCCTCCAGCGCCGATTCGCTGGCCGTTTTCCGGCGAGATCATCACCCAAGGCAAGAATGCGTATGCCGTCGGCGAGGCGTTGGGCCGCGGCACGTACGGGGCCGCCTTTGCCTGTACCGATCAGTGGAACAACGCGCTCGTGCTCAAGGTCCTTGTGCCGCACTATCAGACCTACGAACAAGTCCGCGTGAACTGGCAGCGCGAAATCGCTTCGCTGTTCAGCCTCCGGCATCCGAACATCACCTACGTGTACGACGCATTCGAACGTGACAAGACGTTTCATATCATCGTCGAACGCTGCGGCGGCAGCATCTCGACACTGTTCTCCATCGCCGACTATGATGGCCTGGACTGGATCCCGCCCATCGCGCGCTGTATGTTGCAGGCCGTCGCCTTTATGCACGACCACGGCTATGTCCACAAGGATATCCACCTGCGAAACGTGTTTTGGACTTACGTTCGCGACGAACTGATGACCAGTCCCAACCAGTCGGTGACGTTCAAAGTCGGCGATTTGGGCGTCAGTCGTTTCGAACACGAAACGCAGCTCGAGCCTCCCACGGTGCCTTGGATGGCGGCGCCCGAAGTCCTGGAACCTGCACAGTTCGGTCTGGTCGGCAAACCGACCGACATCTACCACGCGGGACTGGTGCTGCTGGCGGTCGCTTTGGGCATCGAGCCGTCGTTTACCTACGAGGAAATCGTGCGCGGCGTACCGCGGCAGATGGCCGAACAACTGCCGTCGCCCTTCGGTCCAGCGATCGGACATGCCCTGTCCCGTCACGTTCATACCCGCCCCGCCACGGCGTTTGAATTCTGGCGGCAACTGGCCGCGGGAGGGATCTGAGATCGGAGGTTTCAAATCGACGATCTGAGATGCCGTCAACCGATGCCGTCAACCGGGCATACACCTGCGGGCCGCGACATGCTACGATATTGGCCGCATCCAACGGCACCAGGTCGGCAACTTGGCCCATGATGCGTTTCCCCGAGGAGGTGGCTTTGTTATGTTGAAAGGTATTCCTGCCCGGATTTCTCCGGAACTGATGTACGCCCTGATGAAGATGGGGCATGGCGATGAATTGGTGCTGGCCGACGGGAATTTCCCGGCCGATTCAGTCGCCCGGCGGATCGTACGGGCCGACGGCTTGAGCGTCCCCGACGTGCTGGAAGCGATCCTCCAGTTCTTTCCACTGGACTCCTATGCCGACGCGGCAGCTTTTGTGATGCAGCCGGTCGAGGGCGATCCGCCGAAACCGCCCATCTGGAGAAAGTTCAAGCAACTACTGGACTCCGCCGAAGGCTCGAGCGTCGAACTGCGCCAAGTCGAGCGGTTTGCCTTTTACGAACAGGCCAAACAGGCGTACGCCGTTGTCGCCACCAGCGAGACGGCGCTGTACGCCAACCTCATTTTGAAAAAAGGCGTCGTCACGACCTAGCTCGGATTGCGCCCGCTCAGCACAGGCTGCCAGCCCGTGAAGAACCGCAGCATGGGCAGGACGCCCATACCTCACCACCCATTCCATCTTGACCTTCTGCCTGGCAGCATCCAACGGAGTACGCCATGATTCAGCAATTGCAGGAAACCTCGGCCTCGCCAACCACCTCCGGCTCGTGCGATTGGCACGAGTTGGCCGATCGCATCCTGGCCGGCCACCCGTTGACCGACGAACAGGGCTTGGCGATCCTCCGCTGTCCCGACGACGAACTGTTGGACCTGCTGTCCGCCGCCTTTCGGATTCGCCGCCGGTTCTTCGGCAAGACGGTCCAATTGTACTTCCTGATCAACGCCAAGAGCGGTCTGTGTCCGGAAGATTGCTCCTACTGCTCGCAATCGCGAGTCTCCAAGGCAGACATTCCGAAGTACAATATCCTCGATCGCCAGCGCCTACTGGACGGCGCTCGCATCGCCCACGAGCGAAATGCCAAAACCTATTGCATCGTGATCTCTGCACGCGGGCCCAACGAACGCGAAATGCAGGCGGTCGAGGAACTGGTGCCCGAGATCAAGCGGCAGTATGACCTGAAAATCTGCACGTCTCTGGGACTGCTCACCCAGGAACAAGCCGCCCGACTGAAAGCCTGCGGCGTGGATCGAGTGAATCACAACTTGAATACCAGTTCCGAGTACTACCAACAGATCTGCTCGACGCACACGTACCAGGATCGACTGGCGACCTTGCGCGTCGTGCGTCGTGCCGGCATGGAGATCTGTTCCGGCGGGATCATCGGAATGGGCGAAGCCGACAGCGACGTCGTGCGCATGGCGCTGGAGTTGAGCGAGGTGGGTGCCGAATCCATTCCGATCAACTTTTTGAACGCCATCGACGGCACGCCGCTGGAGGGCGTCGATCGCTTGACGCCCCGCGACTGCCTCAAGGCCCTGTGCCTGTTCCGGTTCGCCAACCCCAGCCGCGAGATCCGCATGGCTGCCGGGCGCGAGCTGCACCTGGGCAGCTTACAGCCCCTGGGGCTGTACGCCGCGAACTCCATTTTCGTGGGCGATTACCTAACCACCAAAGGCCAACCGCCCGCGGCAGACTATGCGATGATCGAAGAACTGGGGTTCACGATTGCGCCGAGTCAACGGAACCGGTAGATTCCCGGCATGGCGACGGGCGGAATTGGATAGGGGCCGAACTCGTACGTGTCTGGGCCCATCCGCGTCGTGGACTTCATCGCCGCGTCCCATTCGACGCTTGGCCGCTGTACACAGCTTCGCGGCCCAGTATCCCGGTCATCGTGCTCTTGGCGATGGCCTGCGCTTCGTTGATCGGATTGCCGCTTCGCTCAGGCAGCTGCCTCCAGTTCGCATAGCATCTCGACGGCGGCGCAGGCGTTCTCGAGGCCGCCGATCTCGTCGATAAAGATCTTGAGATCGGCCGCAAGCGACGCAGGCACGTTATGGCCTTGGTTCTCCAACAGTGCGGCGATTTCTTCGGCGGGCAAATCTTGAATTCGCAACGGAGCGGGCATCGGTGGGTCCTTTCGTGCGGGTGACAGTAGATTCCATCGGTCGAATCGAGCTGTCAATCCAGCGACCAGCTTGGCAAACGTCAATCTTCGTTCGTCGGTAACAAGCTGGAGAAGGTTTGCCGGTTGTTTCCATCTCCGGCGTGGCTTTGATCGCAGGGAAGGTCAGGGCTTCACAAGAACTGGGGGCCAGGACCAAGTTGCGGCAGATTCCTGGCCGTTTCATTTTTCGTCCCCTTTGACAGCAACTCGAAACCGTTTAGAATATGGTCCCAACAAGGCAATCGGGCGCATAGCTCAGTTGGTTAGAGCGCGTCGCTGATAACGACGAGGTCCCAAGTTCGACTCTTGGTGCGCCCACTTACTTCTGAATCCGAAGCACGAGTCGCGAAATTCGACAGTCCTCTTTGCCAACACCGCTTGGTACCCCTGGGGCCTCGGATTTCAGACTTCGAGTTTCGGATTTTTGTTTGGGGACGTAGCTCAATTGGGAGAGCACCGGCTTTGCAAGCCGGGGGTTGACGGTTCGAGCCCGTTCGTCTCCACTCGACGTAAATCCCGCCGAACGCTTGACTTAGCGTACCTGCCTGCGTTGGGCAGTGCGGCCATTTGATCCTTGGCAAAGTGGTAGTCCTACCACTTTC
>Ga0351942_1121_pt1 | contig 35856 bp, 28 predicted proteins | sample TotcelT113001N10_FD_206838 | JGI IMG/M metagenome (GOLD analysis project Ga0351942, IMG submission 206838) | Enriched cells from coal bed in the Powder River Basin, Montana, United States - Total cells T11 rep2 HSBNCT.T11.300.1.N10 ... | reverse complement strand
TCGCGTCATGGCCCCGTGCGGTGTGCGGTAGGAACAAGACCGGCTTCTGGATGTTCGGAGCCAGATTGGTAAGTTCCTGGGGAGATCTACGGTAGTTCCGGCTTGCTGGCGGCTTCTTCCAGGATTTTGTCGGTGCTGTCGGGATCGACTTTGCGGCAGGCTTCGGCCAGTCGCTCGGCAATGTCCTTCAGGTCGTCCCGCCATTCACTCGGGTCGGCATCCGGCGGGCAGAATTGCGTGAATTCGTGACACAGCAGGATCAATCGCAGGCAGTGGCGAAAGACGATGCCCTCCTGCTTCTGCAGGGCCTTGCTGGTGACGTACTTGTTAAAGTCGCCTCCGAACTCGAGCAGTTCGCCGGCCGCCCAAACGGGCGTGGTATTGATATCGCGGACGCCGGGAAAGTCGTAGTCGAACAGTCGTCGCAGCTTGTCGCCCAGCGTCAACACGCGAACCCGCTCGTCGGGGAACATGATCCGCCGGTCTCGGTCGCTCTCGTCTTCCTCTTCCGTCGCCGCGCCCAGCTCCTCGGCCGAGGCCAACCCGAGCTGCAACAACTGGACGTCCAGCCGCGTCGTGGCCAGCGGACCCGGCGGCATCTGGTCCGGCGGCGGGACGCGCAGCTGAAACAGCATCGAGCGGGGGATTTCCAGGACGCTTTCCATGGCCTGAATCCGCTCGCAGCGGTCGGCGATACCCAGCTGGTTGATCAGGAACACGCCGTACAGCGGATTGATGCCCCGCAGCAGCAGGAGCTTTTCCAGCGTATACGTCGGACGGGCATAAGCGGGCTTGTACGCAGGCGTCTCCGCAGCTTGGCTCTCCGCAGCCGAACCTACCTGGCCTGTCTGGCTTGTGGGCGTCGAGCCTGTTTGTTGACCGGATCGGCTCGGAGGAGTTGAACTGCCTGGCTTGCTGCCAAGGGAAAAGATGCCGGTCGCTCCGCGGCCGGCAAGTGCGTCACGGAGTGCCGCATCGACGTGCGGTTTGGTTTCGGGGAGCTTTGCAGCTTGCCCCTGCTTGCTCGGATCCGTCGGTTTCGGCGGCGGCGGATCCAGTTCGACGTAGCCGGCTTTCCAGAGGATCATCAGCATCTGTTCCAGCTGTTTCTGGCCGGATTCCAGATGGCGGACGTCGCTCAGCCGTTTGGCCACCAAGGCCCGCACGCGATCCACGTCGGGCGACGCTTGCAGCATGTACGCCAGCAGCCGCCAGGGCAGCGGGCCGCGGCTGCGCAGGCGGCCGGGCGGCGCTTGGGTCAGCTTGTGAAACTGGCCTTCGGTCCAATACTGTTCGTTGGGCGAGCGTTTGGGCATCTTGCGTTTCAGGTCTTTTTTGGCCTTGAGCAGCCCCGGATCCTTGGTATTTTCCGGAATCTTGTCGAACTTTTCGCGCCACCGCGAGATGCGGACGTCGTCTTCGTGAGCCAGGGCGATGACGTACCCCCGCGTGTCGAATTGAGGCCGCCCGGCGCGGCCGAACATCTGGTGCGCGGAACTCGGCTCCACCAGCTTTTTGTCATCCGGCGGGCCTTTGAGCAAATTCGGCAGCACGACGCTGCGGGCCGGCAGGTTGACGCCCGCCGCCAACGTTTCGGTACACACGCAGATCGTCAGCAGCTTGCGCTGAAACAGATCCTCGACCACCCGCCGGTACTTGGGCAGCACGCCCGCATGATGCACGCCGATGCCGCGGATCAGGATCTGTTTCAGTTTCGGACCGGCGCCCTGGGACCAATCGTAACGTTCCAATTCGCGGACCAGTTGTTCCTGCTGGCCGTCCGCCAACAGCCGTTTGCCCTTGATCTGTTCGGCGACCGTCCAGCACTGTTCGCGGTTGAAGCAGAACACCAGGGCCGGTGTCAAGCGGCTCTCGTCGTCGCCTTCGGCCATCGCTTCGAGCTGTTCGTTCAGCAGCATGTCGCCGACCCATTGAAAGGTCAGCGACACCTGGCGGTCTCCGCCTTGGACCAATTCGAGCCGCCGCTGGTGCTCGCGGTCCAGCCAGTTTACGAACTCGAGGGCGTTGCCCACGGTGGCGGACAACAGCAGCAAGCGGACGTGTTTGGGCAGCAAGCCCAAGGCGAATTCCCACACGATGCCGCGTTCCAAGTCGTTGAAGTTGTGGAACTCGTCCATGACCACGGCGATCACATCGTCGAACGAAAAGTCGTTGCTCAGCAGACGGTTCAACAGGATTTCCGCCACCACGATCAAGACCGGCGCGTCGGGATTCACGCGGCGGTTGCCTGTGACCAGGCCGACATCCTCGGGATAGAAGCCCCAGCGCGTCGCCAGCTGTTGAAACTCGTTGAACTTCTGGTCCGTCAAGGCGATCAGCGGCGTGGTATAGTAGACCCGCTTGCCGGTCTGCAGGGCCTCGAACAACGCCGCTTCGGCAATCAGCGTCTTGCCCGTTCCGGTCGGCGCACAGACCAGCACGCCCTGCTCGGAGGTGAACCAGGCCAGCAGCGCTTCTTCCTGGACCGGGTAGGGCTGGAAGGGCAGCTGTTCGAAGTACCAGGCGGCAATCTGATCTCGGGTCAAGGATCGGGAATCCATAGTCGGCGGCTCGCATGTTTCTCGGGGGGAAAGGGACGTTTCGCAGTGTACGATGCACGGACGTGCATCCTGTCCGTGCGGGCTTGGTGCAAGCCGCTCCATGGCCTACCGGCAATGGAGTTCCAAGTTGTCCAGGTAAAACGACGTCTTGACGGTTGCGTTGCTCATGAAGCCGACCCAGGTGAGTTGCTGGAACTCGTCGCTGACATAGGGCAGCTCGGCGAGCACCTGCGGGTTCTGGCCGGGGAGGGTGACGCGCAAGGCCCAAGTGGCCGGGGCATCCTCGCCCAGCGTGGCGACGATCTCCAGCCGCAGCCACTGGCCGGTGGGCAGGTCCAGCGGACTCGATGTTCCGGCCTGCAAGCGGGCGTTGCGGATGGAAAACTGCGGACCCGTGCGGTACGGCGACTTGCCATAGTCCCGCCATTCGAACTGCAGAAACGTCTCGGGCTCGATCCGCAGATCGAAGGCGTTGAAGGCGCGGCCCGACTGGTAGCCCAGGCCGGAAACCACGTAGTGCGGGTTGTAGCTGCGCTCCAAGCCCGGCGCGTCGGTGATCTTGAGACTGTGCTGGCCGCTGGCCGCCTGTTCGTCCGTCACGATGATCGAATCGCCCTTGTTCTCGACGTGGATGCCCGCGCCGCCGGGCGCTTGGCCGACGGTCTCCGTCTCGAAGTCGTCTCGAATCGACAACGGCGGCGGATCCGGAACGATCTCCAGCGGCGGATAAGTCACTTCGTTGGCCTTGGCCACCCAGGCCGCGTCGCCGTAGACGCCGGCCTGGCGGTAGTCGAACGGCTGGAAGCCGAGCTTCAGTGCGGGCGAGTCGGCGGCGAGTTGAAAGTCGCCTTGCTGCGGATCGGCGAACTTGGGATCGGCGACGATCGAGCCCTGTTCGCGGCCCTTTTCCTGCCAGGCTGCCAGCGTGTTGCCCAGGAAATCCACCGGCTTGCCCGCGGCTTCCCAATAGCAGTTGTTGCCGCTGGTATGCTGCACGCGATCCCACGGTCCCGATAACAGCACGCCGCTGTCCCAGTAGACGATGTTCCGCTCCAGCGTGAACGACAGATGCTCCTCGACCCGCGTGGCCTGCAGCTGGTACAGCTTGCTGAAGGCCAGGATGTTATTGCGGACGATGTTCTCCCGCCCGTAATGCTGATGAAAGCCGCCCGTCTTGACGCGGTACACCAGATTGTTCTCGAACAGGATTCCCGTGCTGCCCTCGTCGGTGTACAAGCCCCAACCGCCGTAGGAATAGGCGTAGATGTCGTGGAACACGTTGTTGTTGACCACGGTACCTTCGGACGGTCCGAGCGTGTAGATCCCGCCCATGTCGCTCAACAGGCCCCAGCCGATGTGATGGACGTGGTTCAAGGCGATCGTATTTCGCTTGGCCAGGCTCTCGGCGTAGCCCCACCGCCAGCCGGCGGAAATGCCGGTATAGTATAAGTCGGCGATCTCGTTGTGGGTGACGGCGTTGTCGGAACTGTGGCCGATCCACACGCCGACCGCACAGGGAAAGATCCGGCCGCCGTGGCGGATGATATTGTTGTCCACCGTGATCCGGCTGGTCCGGTCCGCTTCGTTGGCCGCGATCCCCGCCTCGCCGATCCGCACGCCGCCTGCGCCAAAGTCGTGCAGGTACGACCGCCGCAGCACGCAATCGCGACAGCCTTTGCGGAACCACACCCCATACGTGCCGACGTGCCCGAACTGGCAATCCTCGATCGTCACGTGCCGCGCCCCGTCGGCCATCACCACGGCCTCGATCGGAGCCGCCGCCTGGGCTGGCTCGAAGCCGCCCGGCGGCGTCAGCCACTGGGCGTGCTGGAACGTCAAGCCCTTGATCGTCACGTGCTCGACGAACTTGCCCGCCGCGGCGTCTCCCTGGATCACCAGGAATTTGTCCGTCACCGGCGCGACGACGGAGACTTGCGTCAGGTCCTCGCCGGGCAAGGGATAGTAGGACAACGTCCCGTCCCGCGACAGGAACCATTCGCCAGGCGCGTCCAGTGCCGCGCGGTAGTTCTCCAAGAGAAAGATGTTGTTCCGCCGCCACGGGTTCCAGGACTTCATCCCTTCGCCGCTGGTGATCAAGGTTCCCTGCTGCGGGTCGATGCGGTCCAGGAAGCGGCGGGTGTTGTCCCAGTTATGATAGACCACCAGGTTCAGATCTCGCAGATCGTCGGGACCGACGTTGCCCAGGGCTTGCTCGAAATCCTCTGGCCGCATGCGCAGCGTCTGGATGGCCTGTTTCGGTTTGCGCGGCGAGCCGCCGGCGTCCAGGATGGTCTGCCGCACGTCCTGGATGTGATAGAAAAACTTGTTCGGACTGCGGGCTCGCGTCGCGCGGCGGCCGCCCACGAACAGTTGCTCGAAATACCATTGTCCGGCCGCAACTTCGGGAACCTGGAGCGTCCACAGCCCGTTTTCGGCCGGCTTCCAGCCGCTCAGTCGCCGCCCGCCGGAAAACACGGGCTGCGCTCCGTCGGCCGCTTGGTAGATCACCGCTGCCTGGGCCGTTCCGCTGTCGTCGGGCGTCAGCACCAGCGGCTCTGTGATCGTGTACGAGCCGTCGGCCACATGGATGCGGACCGTCTCTGCCAGCGGGCCTTGCGCTTTCCGCCCACGCACCGCATCGCGGGCCCGCGTCAGACTGGCCCAAGGCTGATCCGCCGTGCCGGGATGGGCGTCGCTGCCCGCGGGAGAAACGTAAAAATCGGCCGCCGAGGCGGCTGGGGCGGAAAGGACGAGGATTCCGACAAGGATCGCTTTCATCGAGGCACCGGGGGTTGGAGGGGTGTGTAGGGCGGATCGCCAGACGGCACGTTAGCCTACCGTTCTAACGGCCCTCCTACAAGAGTAGGCCGGCACGTGGGGTCAAGCTGGTTCCCCGCCGTCAAACCGCCGCGACCACCACACCACCTTGGCGAGATGATACGATATACTTCTATCGCCACCATGAACGGCTACTGTCAACCGAAGGAGAATGCGATGTCACGCGGTGTCCAGGCAGGTTTCGGCGTTTCCCTGATTCTGTCCGTCCTGGTCGGTCATTCGGCAGCGGCCGATCCGCCGGGAATGATCCGATCCGAGTTCATTTACGAGAAGGCTTCGTTCCCCAGTTGCCACGCCTCGACGATCGCCGAGGGCCGGCGGGGGCTGGTCGCCGCTTGGTTTGGCGGTACGCGGGAGGGTCATCCCGATGTGGGCATTTGGGTCTCGCGGCACATCGACGGCCAGTGGTCGGGGCCGGTCGAAGTGGCGGACGGCGTCCAGGACAACGGCCAGCGGCATCCCTGCTGGAACCCGGTGCTGTTTCAACCCCAGGATGGTCCGCTGATGCTGTTCTACAAGGTCGGCCCCAGCCCTCGCGACTGGTGGGGAATGGTCCGCACGTCGGACGACGGTGGCGAGACCTGGAGCAAAGCGAGCCGCCTGGCCGACGGGATCCTGGGCCCCGTCAAGAACAAGCCCGTGCAACTGGCCGACGGGACGATCATGGCGGCGTCCAGCACCGAGCACGAGGGCTGGCGGGTGCATTTCGAGCGGAGCAGCGATGGCGGCCGAACGTGGCAGCACATCGGTCCGGTCAACGACGGCCAACAGTTCAGCGCGATCCAGCCGAGCATCCTGTTCCTGGGCGGCGAGCGCCTGATGGCGCTGGGCCGCACGCGGCAGGGCAAGGTGTTTCAGATCGCTTCCGAGGATCTCGGCCGGACCTGGGGCGCGATGACGGCCACGCCGCTGCCGAACCCCAACGCGGGCACCGACGCGCTCACCCTGGCCGACGGCCGCCACCTGATCGTCTACAACCATACCGCCAAAGGACGCTCGCCGCTGAATGTCGCCGTTTCGCAGGACGCCCAGCACTGGCAGGCTGCCCTGGTCTTGGAATCCGAGCCGGGCGAGTACAGCTATCCGGCTGTGATCCAGGCCGCCGATGGCCTCGTGCATATCACCTATACCTGGAAACGCCAACGGGTGAAGCACGTGGTCGTGGACCCAAACAAACTCGTGCTGCGCGATCTGCCGTGAACCCGATGAACCCAATCGTTTTCCAGGAGACTCAATCATGACATGCCCCCTTGATCGCCCCTTGTCGCGTCGCGCGTTTCTGGCCCGCAGCGCAAGCGTGAGTGCCGCAGCCGGCCTGGCCGGTTTCGGAGCTTCTCACGTGCGGGCCGCCGAACCGCTGGTCAAAGGCACTCCGTACACGGACCAACTCGGCTGGCGCGTGGGCTTTTCCGCCTACACGTTCCGCGCGCTGACGCTGTTCGAAACGCTGGACAAAATCGCGGCGGTCGGTTTGCGTTACACGGAGCTGTTCGCCTGGCAGAAGCTCAGCCCCCAGCACCCGGACGCCACCCCCGGGCCGGGATTGTCGAAGCCCTTGCGTCAGGATCTCCACAAGAAAGCGTCCGATTTGGGCATCCGGATGATCGCCTGCTATGCCGGCTTGGACAACGCCGAGGCCGCCAAGGCGTTTTTCAATTTCGCGGCCGAGATGGGGTTCGAGGCCATCGTCAGCGAGCCGCCGGAACGTTTGCTGGATACGATCGAGCAGCTGGCGGAAGAGTACAAGGTCGATCTGGCCTTGCACAACCATCCGCAGCCGTCGCATTACTGGAACCCGGCGACGGGGTTGGCGGCGCTCCAAGGCCGCTCGGCCAGAATGGGTTTCTGCTGCGATACGGGCCACTGGTGCCGTTGCGGCTTGGAGCCGGTCGAGGTGCTCAGGCAAGTCGGACCGCGCGTCAAGAGTTTCCATCTCAAGGACCTGGACGCCTTTGACGTACCCGGCGCGCGGGATGTAATCTGGGGCCAGGGCCACGGCCGCATCGCGGAGATCCTGGCCGAAGTCAAACGGCAGGGGATCAAGCCCTACTTTGGCATCGAATGGGAGCGAACCGCGGATTCCGAGCCCTCGCTGCACGCGCAAGCGGTGGCGTTCTTTGAACAGACGGCCCGCGACGTGGCGGGCGGCTGACGGGTCGTCGGCGGCGCGCCGTACCACCGGCTGCGCGCCTGTGGCAAAACGTCGCGGCACATCCGCAAGGACTCGCGAGTCCTTTTCGGCCACCGCATCAAGATCAGAAGCGGCCTGTCATTGACGCCAGATCTCCAATTCCGTCACGCCGCTCTTGGCCCTGCCCTGGTGGGTGAAAATGATCCGCACCTTGCTGGCGGTGACGGGCGAGAACGTGACGGTGTTGGCCATCGATCCGGTGGGTTTCTCGGGGATGCGGCTGGCGACTTGAACCTCGCGCCACGCTTGGCCGCTCCAGACCTGAACGGCGTAGTCCGCGGGCGGTTGAACGCCGCCGCGGTCGTCGTACAGGTGTAACACCGCGCGGCCGACTTCTTTCGGTTCGCCAAAGTCGACTTCGAGCCAGTCGGCATCATCGGGCGACTCGTAACTGGTCCAGCGGTTCATGGGCGTGGCCTGGTAGATGATCTTGCCATCGATGGCGCGGGCCGGCGCACCGCCGAAGCGGTCGGAGTGCGAGGCGGAGGCCTTGGGATAATCCTCGTCGCCGGCGTTGAAGGCCAGATTGCCGGCCGGGGGGCGAGCGGGTGTGTAGGGCAGTTCGCCAGGGCCCCAAGCCTCGAACTCGGTCAGTCCCGAGCGGCCTCCCTCGGCGTGATGCATCACGACGCGCAATCGCTCGATCTCCAACACCGGGAAGGTGATCGTGTTGGGACGGCGACCCATCGGCTGCGGCGGCGAACACTGCTGACTCGGCACGGGTTTCCATGCAGCGCCGTGGTGATATTCGAGTTCCAACCGGGCTGGAGCGATCACATCTTGGCCGTCGTCCAGCAGGTACAGCTTGACCGTGTCGATCGGGCGCGGCGCGCCAAAATCGACGGCGAACCAGTCGCTGGCCTGATCCGAGTCGACCGTGGTCCAGCGGTTGACCGGCCGGATGTCGTAGCGGAATTGGCCGTCGTTGGCCCAGGCCAGCGAACTGCCCGAGCCGACGTGCGAGGCACTCAGACGCGGGAACCAGTCGCCATCGTTGTTCACCGCGTAATTGATGCGGACTTCGGACGGCAGCGGCACCTCGACCTGCGGCGGCAGGTTCACGGTGAGTTTGGCGAGCGTGGGCGAGGCGGCGACCGGCCGGCCGTCGACCAGCACGTGCAGCCCGCTGCCAAGGCCATAGCGTTGGCCAGTCTGGTCCCACACGACGGCCAGGCGATGACCGCGATACGGCAGATCATCCAGCGCGAAATACGCCCACGTGTCAGGAGCCAGCGGATGGATGGTCAGCGCGTCGCCATCGCTGGGCTGCACCCCGACCAGACCGGTAATGACCAGGTCCGTAAAGCCTGAATGGAAGTAGTGCTCGCTGCGGTTGTGCATGTCGTGCCCGTCCCACGACCCGGTGTGCGGATGTACCGCCTCGGCGATATAAGGCTTGCCGTCCTTGCGATGCGTGACGGCAAACTTGTGGAGCAGGTGGGTGTAATCCTCGCGCGTGATGTGCTGTGGCTCGTAATGCTGCAGGACGTTGCCCATGGCCTTGAGCGTCTGCGTGGTGGCAAAAGGCCACGACTGGCCGGCCCACCAACAGCAGCCGGACTTGAGCACAAACAGCGGATCGCGGCGCTCGACGGTGGTCGGGCCAAAGTTGGCGTAGAAGTAATCATCGTCCATCAGGAATTTCCAAGCCGCCTCGAACCCGGCGTCAAGCATGTTGAACGCCCACGGAACGTAGCCGTGCAGCTCGCGGCCGTGTGGGCTGCCCGCGTACTGGCCCGTCTGGTAGGTGAGCGTATGTTTCTCGACGACATGGCCGTCCTTCTCGTGACGCTGGTTGCTCATCGGAAAGAAGAACTGCCGCTGGGGATCCCAGAGGTGTTTCTGGACCTGCTGCTTGATCCCGTCGGCTGTGGCCCGATACCGGGCGGCCGTCTCCGAATCGCCGGCCAACTGGGCTATCTCGCCGATCGCGCGGGCGTCGGCCCACATGTAGGCGTTGAACGACGGCCGCAGCGACTGGCCGCCGCGCAAGATATCGCGAGTCTGTTGCGCGTTGATATCGAACTCCATCCCGTCGTCGTGCCCCAGTTGCCAGAACAGGCCCATCTCCGGCACCCACTGGCGCCGCATCCAAGCCTGGTAATTCTCGATCAAGTCCGGCAGCAGATCCAGGATGAACTCCCGATGCGGCTGGACCAGGTGCGTCGCCCAAGCCGCATCCGCCGCCCAGAACGAATAGTTGCGCGGCTGGGCGCCCGGCGTGCGGAACCAGTACCGCAGGTAATCCCGCACGTACCGCGGATCGTGCAGCCAACGCACCTCGTAAATCTGATGCCCCGCCGGACACGAGATCGCCCCGTACGCGCCCGACCAGAACGGCCGGTTGGCGAATTCGGTGAACGAATAGCCGCTGTTGGGCGAGCCGTAGCAGATGTGCCGCGTCACCAGTTCCCAACGGTAGTAATAGGTGGTGGTGATGTCTTTGTCAGGGCATTCAAAGAACGGGATGTTGGCTTGAAACCAGTCAAAGTCCCGATTCTGCCAAAATGTCTCCCGCTCGAGCAGTTGCTGCTTGTCGAGCACCTGAGCATGAGCGACCGTGGCCAGAACCAACGCGATCGCGCCAGCAGTGAATTGCCTCTTCATGAAACTGCACCATCCAAGGTTATAGGACGAAACCACCCTCGCCGCCCGATCATGCCGCGGCAAAAGAGGGCATTATAGCAGAAAAGACGTTAGCATCGTTCGAGAAATAACTGTCGCCTCGTCAAAGTAGCCATCACACTCCGTGGGATGATCAGCAATAAACACTGGACAGTTATTTCTCGAACGGTGCTCAGCAGCTGGATGTGGCCGTCAGGCACGGCCGGGGCTTCGATTCGCTTTGACACGCTTGCGGGATTCTGGTACTGTCCCCCGCCCCAAGTTCGCATCTTGTCAAGAAGGAGCCGAGCGGATGAGTCCGAGCGTCAAGCTGGCAGTGGGCGCCGGTATTATCGTAGGCGCGACGGCGTACATGGGCGTCGTCGGCGCGCGAGCCAGCTGGAAGTACTACGTCACGGCGGACGAGTGCGTGGCTCGGGCGGACGAGCTGGCAAACAGCCGGATCCGCGTCAGCGGCGGGGTTGCCGCAGGGTCGCTGCAGGTAGCGCCGGATCGCTCCGTGGCAAGCTTCGATTTGCAGGGGGCGAAAGAGAGACTGCCTGTCGTCTGCAGCGGCCCGCTGCCGGATAACCTGGCCGAAGGCATCGATGTGGTCGTCGAGGGGACGTTCGAGGCAGGCGGTCGGCTGCGCGGCGATAAACTGTTGACGCGGTGTGCTAGCAAGTACGAAACCGGCCCCCCAGACGCAAGGGAAGGCCCATGAGAATTCTGGGAGAAGCCTGCCTGCTGATCGCCTTTGTGGGCTCCGGGTTCGCTGCCTTTGCCAGCCTGGCGGTCGCCGCGCGGCAGCACCGGCAAGTGCGGTGGGCCGGCATCGGGGCGGCCGGTCTCAGTGTGTTGGGCCTGACGATCGTGGCCGTTATCCTGGCTTGGGCGCTGGTTTGCAAGGACTTGTCGTTCGCTTACGTCGCGCAGTATTCCAGTCAGCAACTGCCGTGGCACTATTCGCTGTCCGCGTTGTGGGTCGGCCAAGCCGGTTCGCTGTTGCTGTGGGCTTGGCTGCTGGGCGTGCTCGCCCTGCTATTCCGCGGGTGGCCGTTTTCACGTGGGCCGGTCTGTCCGAGAGCGGAAAACGCCTCTGGGAGAAACGCCACCACGGGGGCTCTGCGCGAGCCAGCCTTTGGCGTGCTGATGGCCTACCTGTGTTTCCTGACGGCCGTGATGGTGTTTGCCGCTGACCCCCTGGAGGCCAGCCTGTCGCCGGTTCGCGAAGGCAGTGGTCTGAGCCCCTTGTTGCAGCACCCGGCGATGCTAATCCATCCGCCCGTGGTGTTCCTCGGCTACGCCCTGTGGACCGTGCCCTTTGCCTTGGCGACCGTCGCGCTGGGCAGTGGCCGATTGGAAGGCGATTGGATTCGGCAAGCGCGTCCGTGGGCGCTGGCGGCTTGGAGCGTCCTGGGCATCGGGATACTGCTCGGCGCGGACTGGGCTTACGAGGAACTCGGCTGGGGCGGCTACTGGGGTTGGGATCCTGTCGAGAACGGCTCCTTGATTCCGTGGCTGACGGGGACGGCTTTGATCCACGGTTTGATGGCCTGGCAGTACGGAGGCGTGCTGAAAAAGACGACCGTCGGTCTGGCCATCGCCACGTTTGCCTTATGCAATTTTGCCACCTTCCTGACCCGTAGCGGCGTGTTCAGCAGTCTGCACGCTTTCAGCCGCTCGCCGATCGGCTGGCTGTTCCTCGTCCTCATGATCGGCCTGGCTGTGGCGGGCGTCGCGGCCGTGATTTGGCGGCGCAGGCTGTTGTCGGCCGAGCGGCCGATGTGCTCGGTGCTCAGTCGGGAAGCGTTCGTGGTGCTGGGTGTGTTGGCGTTGCTGTTGCTGGCCACGACCGCTTTGGTCGGCACCGTCAGCACGGCGTTGTCGGCGTTGATTCTTGGCCGCGCCGTGATGGTGGGGCCGGCGTTCTACAACGGAGTCCTGACTCCCGTCGGCTTGACGCTGTTGCTGACCACGGCCTTGGCCCCGCTGTTGCGGTGGGGCCGTGGTCCCGGCAGCGCACGGACCAGGTGGCTGATCGGGTCGAGTTGCGTGGGAGGCGCTGTGCTGATCGCAACCGCGGTCGCGGGCGTTCGTCATCCGATCGCGCTGGCCGTCGCCGGACTGGCCGGTCTGGCGGTAGTGGCGTTTGCCGGGGCGGCACGGCTCGACGCGCCTCGCCGCGATTCGGTGCGGACCGTGCGCGGAATGTGGCTGGCATGGCGCGCCGGCCGGCGCCAGTACGCCGGGTTTGTGATCCATCTGGGCCTGATGTCTTTGGCCATCGGTGTGACCGGATCGTCGCTGGGGAAACGCGAGCAAGGATTCCAGATGTCCGAGGGCCAGACGGTCGATTGGGCGGGACACCGTATTCGGCTGGCCCACGTGAGGCAGCGGGAATTGCCCGACAAGCTGGCGGCCGAGGCGGTCTTAGAAATCTCGCGCGGCGGCCGTCGGCAGACGACGCTCGTGCCGGCCCAGCATTATCACAAGTTGCACCAGGAGTGGACGACTGAAGTCGCCATTCATTCGACTTGGAACGGAGACTTTTACACGATCCTGCACAGCGAAACGGCGGACGGCCAGCTGTCGCTGACCTTTGTCGAAACCCCGTTGATGCGGTGGCTGTGGATGGGGGGTGCGATCATGGTCCTGGGGACCTGCGTTCGGCTGTGGCCTGGCGGAGAGCCGTCCGCGCGGCCGGCCCTGAGCGGGAGGAAGGGGAACGACAAAACGAACGAGCGGGTCCGCGCCGAGTGGTCCCGCCGCCCTTGTCCGCGACCTAAATCTCAAATCTGAAATCTGAAATCTCAAATCTCAAATCTCAAATCTGAAATCTGAAATAAAAAGTTTGAAAACCGAAACAAACCTAGAACTCGAATACCCCGGGCAATTTCCCTGGGGCGACGCGACAACCGTTCGGATAACCACAGGAATTCGAGGTGAACTATGACGCAGACATCGCCCGCCGTGCGGGCATTCGAGTTGACCAAACATTACGGTTCGCGGACGATCTTACGCAGGATCGGCTTGGAGATCGCGGCTGGCGAGTCCGTGGCGCTGCGGGGCGGCAACGGCGCCGGCAAGACGACACTACTCCGCTGCCTGGCCTCGATCACCCGCCCGACGCGGGGCGAAGTCTGGTGGCTTGGCCGCTCGGCCTACGGCAACCCGGCGCTTCGCCGCTGGGTGGGCATGGTGGCTCACGAGAGTCGTCTGTATCCGCACCTGACGCTCCGCGAGAACCTGGTCTTCGCCGGGCGAATGTACGGCATCGCCGAACCGGCCGAGCGTGCCGATCAGCTGCTGGCGGAGGTGGGGTTGGCGGAACATGCTCGACGTCTGCCGACGCAGGTTTCGCGAGGCATGGGCCAGCGAGTTGCCGTGGCTCGAGCCCTGGTCCACCAGCCGCCGATCCTGCTGCTGGACGAACCGTTTTCCGGGTTGGATGCGGAAGGCTGCGCTTGGCTGATGCACACGCTGGTGACGCTGCGCGAAACGGGCTGTGCGATCTGCTTTTCGACGCATGACGAGGCGTTGGCGGAGCAGCTGGCGGATCGAGTTTGGGAACTTCGCTGTGGACGGCTGTACGAGTTGAGCACTGCACGCCAGTGGGGCAAGCGGCGGGTGAGGGAAAGGGAATTGGCGCCCGCGGCGTAAGACGCGCATTGAACAGGAGAGAACCGAGGCAACCGAGTCTCCCTGTTCTCGGTTTCCTTCTGGTCAAAACGATAGCGCGTTGTGAAACGAACCGAAGAACAGCACGGGTTTCCGCTGGAACGAAGAAACGCATGGCAGCTTTCTGGTGGATTGTTCACAAGGACCTGGTGAGCGAGTTTCGGTCGCGGAGCGCCTGGCCGGCGATGCTGCTGCTGGGCATCGTGGTCGCCTTGCTGTTCAGTGTCCAGATGGACCTGCTGCCGGAGCACAAACGGCAAATCGTCGGCGGATTGCTGTGGTTATCGGTGTTCTTTGCCGGCGCGACGGTGTTCGAGCGTTCGTTTGCGGCCGAGCGCCAGGACGGCTGCTGGGACGCAATGCAGCTGTTGCCCGTTTCACCCAGCACCGTGTTCTTCGCCAAACTAACCGTCAACGTGTTGGCCCTGGCAGTGTTGGAAGGGCTGTTGATTCCCCTGTTTTTCGTGCTGTCGGATTTGCCGCTGATGGCCCACGCCCACCAGTTGGCTCTGATCGGGCTGCTGGCCAGTCCCGCTTTGGCAGCGGTCGGCACGCTGGTCAGCGCCTTGGCGCCCGGGGCGGGCAAGAGTGGCAGCCTGCTGGTGCTGGTCGTGTTGCCGCTGGTCTTTCCGGTGATGCTGGCGGCGGCCGAATGTACGCGGCTGGCGTTGGAGAACCGGATCGACGACGCCTGGTGGCGATGGATCCAGTTGCTGGGCGTGTGTGCCGTGGTGTTCGTGACTGCCGGCATGCTGTTGTTTGAATATGCGATCGAGGATTGATGCGATGCGACGATGGCTTGTCGAGTTGTGCGTAGCCGGCCTGTTGGCGGCGGCCCTCCTGGCGGCGTCCTTTCTGGCGCCCACCGAATCCACGATGGGCCACGCTCAGCGGATCGTGTACGTCCATGTCCCGGTGGCCTGGTTGGGGCTGTTGGCGTTTCTGGCGATGGCCGGCAGCGGCCTGGGATACCTGGCTCGGCGAGATTTGAAATGGGACCACTGGTTCCAAGCGGCGGGCGAAGTGGGCTGGCTGTGTTGCGGTTTGACGCTGGTGACCGGTTCGCTGTGGGCGCATAAAGCCTGGGGCACCTGGTGGGAATGGGATCCGCGGCTGACGGCGGCGTTCATCCTGTGGGCGATCTATTCCGGCGTTCTGCTGGTGCGTGCCGGGATCGAAGATCCGCATCGCCGGGCTCGCGTCGGGGCCGTCTTGGCGATCCTGGGCGCGCTCGATGTCCCGCTGGTGGTCATGGCCACACGCTGGTTCCGCGGACTGCATCCGGTCGCCCCCGAGATGGCGCCCCTGATGCGGGTCACGCTGTTGGTCAGCGTCGTCGGCTTTACCGTGTTCTTTGGCTGGCTGGTTTGCCGTCGCCGCGAACAATTGGGTCTGGAGAGCATGACGGCGGAACTCCGCCGGCAGATGGAAGGATAAGGGACGCGAGATGGGCACGTTGGCAGCTGGGATCACAGCCATGTCCTTGCCCGGAATTGCCTTGGCGTACGTGGCGCTCGTTTTCGGTGCGTCTTCCGACGAAGGCGGCTTGATCCGCGGCCGGGTTGTAAATCTGTCGCAGGGCGAGTCGCCGTGCGCGGGCGCCGAGGTAATCTTGCGGGCTCGGGTCGAGAACGAGTTTGCGCCCGTGGCTCAGACCGTGGCGGACGCGGACGGGCACTATCGTTTCGAGGGCCTGCCGGTGGGACCGGAGTATCTGTACCTGCCGGGGGCGAACCACCGGGAGATCCACTATCCGGGCCGCCGCGTAAGCCTGACGCGAGGGCAACCGGCGGCTTACGTGACGCTGGACGTCTGGGATACTGTGGCAGAGCCCAGTCCGCTGGTGATACGGCGTCACGAAATCGTCATCGGGACGGAGGCGGGGGTTGTGCATGTGGTCGAAGCGATGCTGGTGGACAACCCGGCACATGCGACCTATGTCGGCTGGGCGCCGAGCGACGACGCGCCGCCGATCACGCTGCGGCTGAACGTGCCGTCCGACTTCGAGCGAATCACGTTTGAACAAGAGAAGTTTGGCCGGGAGTTTCGCGTGTTCGACGGCAGGCTGGAAACCGGCATTCCGTGGACACCGGGTCAGCATTGGCTGCGATTCACGTACACGTTGCGGCCCGAGTCCGTCCGCCGTGGTTGGCAGCGGCCCTTGGACGCTCCGAGTGACTCGATTCGAGTTCGTGTCAAGCATTCCCGTCCGGACGAGATCGTCTGCAACCTGCCGCCCGCCGCCGAGGATTCGGCAGGCGAGCGCGGCTTCCAGTCCGCCGCGGGCGTTCTCCCGGCGGGTTACGTACTGCGCGTGCAGCCGGGCCATGTGCCTGTCCCGTGGTCGGCCTATGCCCGCTGGAGCGCCCTGTTTGCGTTGGCTGGACTGATCGTCGGGACCGCGTTCCACTTGCGGCGGTCAAGCCGGACCCCGCCGTCGGACGCGGGCGCTGCGGCCGCGGGGCATGAAGAAGCGTCGCCGGCCCCGCTCCGTGGGAAGGCCAGGATTGCGACGGGCCGAACGACAAGAGGAACCGCGATTGTCCAAGCCGTCTCCACGCGCTGTGCCGATTGATTCCCGCTTCTGCCTTGACTATATTCGGACCTGTGGGCGAACGAACAAGAACCGTCTTGAATGCAAACCAGAGGATTGTCGCCGATGAACGAACCGATTTCTCGTCGAGAGTGGATGCGGCTGTTGGGGCTTACCGGAGCAGCGGCCGGGCTGGGAGGGCTGGTCGCACCGCCGAGAGCCGCGGGTTTCGAGGGCAGCGTTGTCAATCCTAACGCCAAGCTGTCCACCACCTCGTGTCCCCAGTTGGTCGATGGCCGCATCATTCAGCCCCAGCGTGAACTGCCGGTGCTGCATCAAACCGACGTCCTGGTGATCGGCGGTGGCACCGCCGGCGTGACGGCGGCTTTGGCAGCTCAACGCACGGGGGCCGACGTGACGTTGGTGGAACGTTACGGACATCTGGGCGGGCTGTGGACTGGCGGCCTGGTGCTGATCGTCATCGGACACATCGTCACGGGCGGCAAGCAGGTGTGCCAGGGGATCGGCGAGGAGATGATGCAGCGTTTGGACAAGCTGGACCGCGGAATCGTCAATCGACGCCCCGGCGTCAATCCGACGGTCGATGCCGAAGCGCTCAAGTACGTGATGGTCGAGATGATCGCCGAGGCCAAGATCAAGACGTTTCTGCACTGTTGGGGCGTGGATGCCATCCTGGACGGCAACACGGTCCGCGGGGCGGTGTTTGAGAGCAAGTCGGGCCGCCAGGCGATCTTGGCCAAGATGGTGATCGACGCGACGGGAGACGGCGATGTGTTCGCCGCCGCGGGCGCCGAATTCCAGCATTGCAAGTACAGCTTGGGGCTGGTTTCTCGCCTGGGCAATCTGGACAAGGTTGACGCGGCCAAAGCCGATCCGGCCAAGAAGCCGCGCGGCTTGGGTTCGATCACGCCGCTGGCCGGGGTCAACTGGGTGAACATGACCGGTCCCGAAGCGGACGGGCTGGATGTGGCTGAACTGTCGCGGCTGGAGATGAACCACCGCCGACAGATCTGGCAGAGCGTGCAGCGGATCCGGGAGACGCCGGGCTACGAACGCGTGTCGCTGCTGGAAACCGCGCCGCAACTGGGCGTGCGGATCACCCGGTTGCTGCAAGGGCTGGGCGCGGTCACCTATGCAGACATCCAAGCCGGCACGCGTTATCCGGACGTGGTGGCGGTCGGCGGAGCGTGGAGCGGCGATCGTGGCGAGTGGCAGATTCCCTACGGCGCGCTGGTGCCCAAGACTCGCGTCGAGAACGTGCTGGCATCCGGACGCTGCATTTCGGCCGATTTGCGTGCGGCCGATGCAATCCGCGTGATTCCGATCTGCTGGATCACCGGCCACGCTGCGGGCGTTGCGGCGGCGGTGGCGATCCAGGACAACTGTCCGGTGCGCGCGGTCGATGTGGCCAAAGTGCAGAAGATCCTCAAGGAGCAGGATGCGTACCTGGGATAGGCTGTGGTGGATAGATCGGCAACGCGCGCGATGTCGGATTCGAACGACGCTTCCGCGGCAGCGGCCCGTCCGTGGCGGCGGTGGCTGGTGCGATTCGCCTGTTTGACGATCGCCTGTGCGCTGCTCGTGCCAGCCTGGCCCTGGGATCCGGCCGTGCTGGCCGTGCCGGCGCTCAGTCCCTTTGTCGCGATTGGTTCGGCGATCGCCGTGCGCGCCGTCAGTCTTGTGTCCCTGGTTGCCTTGCCCGTGCTGCTGATCGTGTTGGTGCGGCGGCGCTGGTTCTGTCGTTACGTCTGTCCGACGGGGTTGTTGGCGGACCTGGTGGGGCGCGTGCGCGGACCGGGCGCCGCTCGTGGAGTTCGGCTGCCGCCGATCGGCCAGTGGCTAGCCCTCTTGACCTTGGGCGGTGCCGTGGTCGGCTACCCGCTGTTTCTGTGGCTGGATCCCTTGGCGATCTTCGCGGGCTTTGTGCATGCCTGGGGACGGGGACTGGGGCTTGCTGTCTGGCTTAGCGCTGCAGGCTTGCCGCTGGTTCTCTTCGTCAGTCTATTGATGCCGGGCGTCTGGTGTGCGCGGCTGTGCCCCTTGGGCGCGACGCAAGACTTGCTGGCATGGCCATGGCGAATGCTCCGCCGCCGCGGGCAGGGGGAAGCCGCATCCGCGGAGGCCTGGCCGCTGACGCGGCGCGCGATCATCGCGGGCGGACTGGGGGGGCTTGGCGGGTTGCCGATGTTTCGCTTCCTGAGCCGTTCGGCTTCTCCGCCGCTGCGGCCACCCGGTGTGGCCGACGGCGACCGGTTCACCGGGTTATGCGTCCGCTGCGGCAGCTGTGCCCGCGTTTGCCCCTCGCGGATCCTTCATCCCGACTTGGGCGAGTTCGGTGCGGATTCCTTCCTGACGCCCGTGATCCGTTATCGGGACGAATACTGTTTGGAGACATGCCAGCGGTGTACGAACGTTTGTCCCAGCGGCGCGCTGCGGCCGTTGACGGCGGAGGAAAAACCGCAGGCCGCCATCGGTCTGCCGCGTGTCGACATGGCGGTATGCTTGTTGGGCGACGACCGCGAATGCGCGATCTGCATCAACGCTTGTCCCTACGCCGCAATCCGGCTGGTGTTCTCCGAAGACACGTACCTCAACACGCCCACGATCGATCCTCAACGCTGCAACGGCTGCGGCGCGTGTCAAGTCCGCTGCCCGACTGCGCCGGTCAAGGCGATTGTGGTCTATTCGCCGGACGACGGCAACGCGGTCACTCGCGTCGTTTAACGGCCCGTCGCGAGAGACCGCGGAAGAAAGCAACAGGCACCACAACGAATCGTGGTTTGCGTTGACTGCAAGCACAAGTTATTAGGGAGCCAATCCCTTTTTTCATTGGTTTTCGCAAAGACACGCCGGCGATTTCGAGGATCTTCGACGTGGTTGCAGGGCTCCGCCGCTGTACGGCGACAAAACGGCTACAAAAACCCCTACCTTCGTCTTTACAGCAGCGCGCAAATTGCACACAATAGACGAAATCGTCGCGTGCGACACGAGCGGCCTCCCACCTCACTGGGAGGTCGTTCTTTTTATGTTGGGAGGAAAGAACATGACAGAATATGTTCCCATGACGCGGGACGCGTACAACCGTCGCAAGGCGGAAGTCGATCGCCTGGAGCACGAAGAAATTCCGCAGATCGCCGAAAAGATCGCCCACGCGCGGTCCGAAGGCGATTTAAGCGAGAATGCCGAGTACCACGCTCAGCGCGAGGCGATGGGCCTGCTGCAGGCCAGAATCAACCAGATGAAAAGCGATCTGGCTCGCGCGTCGATTGTCGATCCCGACAAACTGCCCAAGGACCAGGTGGCCTTTGGGGCGACCGTCGTCGTCAAGGACTTGGATTACGACGACGAAGAGGAGTTCACGCTGGTCGGCAAAGGCGACGAGGACTACGACTCGGGCAAGTACCTGATCACCAGTCCCGTGGGCCAAGGCCTGCTCGGCAAGAAGGTCGGCGACCGCGTGGAAATCGAAGTGCCCAAGGGGACGTTGCGGTTCGAGATCCTGAGCATTCGGCACGAGGGGTAGGTTCCGTTCCAAGGGGACGACAGGCTGGTCGTTCGCCGGGCCGCCGTCCGTGGACGCCCCGGGCGGCGAGGAATTGCCCGTCCCGCGTGAATTTCTGCCGGCACGCGGGGCGCATCGCGAGGGCGGCGGATGACAATGTAGATTCCCGATTTCCCGCTCGGTTCGGGTCCCGTGCCGCAACGTGGCAATGGCCCCGAACGCCTCACGATAGGGGTGAGGTGACTATCGCGTCAATTTCGCCGCGATCAAGATGGTAAACGCCTGGACGGCATAAACGCTGGGACGGCGGATTGACACGGGCACGCAGCCAGCTTAGAAGAGATAGGCATCCTGGCCGTGTTGTCTTGTTCACCGGCTGGCAGCCGGTGCTAGGAAGCAACCGTGACAGCCTCCCGCCTCTCACAACCCTGACCCCTCGACAAGGAGCCCCCGATGTCCACCATCCTGTCAGCCGCCCCGTCCCCCAGCAACAGCCGCCGAGACTTTCTGAAAGCATCCGCCGTCGGTGCGGCTACGATCGCGGGCTTGTCCGTGGCTCGCAGCGTTCATGCGGCGGGCGACGAGACGATCAAGATCGGCATGATCGGCTGCGGCGGCCGTTGTACCGGAGCGGCGGCCGAAAGCCTGAGCGCCGGACCTTACGTCAAGCTGGTCGCCATGTACGACGTGTTCAATGACCGGGTGCAGGGAAGGCGAAAGGTCCTTCGGGACCGTTATCCCGACCAGGTTCAGGTGGACGACGCCCACTGCTTCACCGACTTTGACGGATACCAGAAAGTGATCGACAGTGCCGACGTGGTGCTGATCGCTTGTGCGTCGAAGTTTCATCCGATGTACTCGGAGGCGGCGATCAAGGCGGGCAAACACGTGTTCGTCGAGAAGCCGCACGCCATCGACCCCGTCGGCTGCCGCCGCATGCAAGCGGTCTGCGATCTGGCGAAGGAGAAGGGCTTGAGCATCGTATCCGGTCTGCAAAGCCGCTTTCATAACGGCTTTCAGGAGACGGTCAAGCGCATTCACGACGGGGCGATTGGCGACATCGTGTCGATGCAGTCCATGTTCCTGCGCGGCCCGTACCAGACGGTAGCCCGGAACCCGGCGTACACCGAGACCCAGTACCAGTTCAGCAACTGGTATCATTTCTGCTGGCTGTCCGGCGACGACGTGCCGCAATCCTTGGTCCACAACATGGACCGCGTCGCCTGGATCATGAAGGAAGAGATGCCCAAGTGGTGCTTCGGCCTGGCGGGGCGTTCCACGTCGTTCGGCGAGGTGTACGGCGATATGTTCGACCATCACACGGTGGTTTACGAATACGCCAGCGGCGCCCGCGTGTACGCCTTGTGCCAGACGCGGAACGGCTGTTACGGCAACAGTTCCGACATCGTCATGGGCACCAAGGGCGTGTGTCATCTGGGCGCCTGCCGGATCGAAGGCGAGAACGCCTGGACGTTCCCCCGCGACCAGCAGAACAACCCCTACGTGGCGGAACAGAAGGCCTTGATCGAAGCGATTCGCAACGGCCAGCCGATCAACAGCGGCTACCACATGGCCAACAGCACCTTGTCCACGGTGATGGGTCAGATCGCCTGCTATTCCGGCAAGCCGACCAACTGGGACGAAGTCGCCAAGTCCGACTTCCAGTTTGGCCCGTCGCCCGACGAATCCAGCTTTGCGACGCCTCCGCCCGTCACGCCGGACGCCACCGGCAACTACCCGCTGCCCGTGCCGGGCGTGTGGAAGATCTGATCGTTGGACTTCCAAAGAGATACGACTTTCCTGTTACGATAGGAGACGCGATGAGTTTTCGTTCCATGCTCCCAACCGCTGGCTTGCTGTGCCTGTTCAACGCCGCGTTTCTTCACCTGGGAGGCACCGCCACGGCGGCAGACCCGATGCCCGCCTTTCCCTTCTTTGTCTTCGACAACGGCGTGAGCGGCGTCCAGGATCCGCCGCGCGTGCTGCAGGAACTGGGCTACGATGGGATCGGCGTCCGCGGCTTGGACATCGGCGGCCTGGTGCAGAGTTACCAGCAAGCGGGCATAAAGGTGTTCAGTACCTACGTCGGCTGTCGCTTGGACCAGACGCCGGCGTATGATCCGAAGTTTGCCGATCAGATCGCTCGACTGAAAGGCACGGACGTCATTCTGTGGCTGACCGTCACGGGAGGAAAGCAGGGCCAGGAAGATGCCAAGGCGGCGTCGGTTGTCCGCGAGATCGCCGGCATGGCGGCGGACGCCGACTTGCGAGTGGCCTTGTATCCGCACACCGGTTTCTACATCGCCACCACGGCCGATGCGCTGCGGGTGGCCGAGCTGGTGGATCGTCCGAATGTGGGTGTGTCGATCAATTTGTGCCACGAGCTGATGACCGATCAGGGACCGCAACTCGACGCCACCATCCGCCAGTCGCTGCCCCAGTTGATGCTGGTGTCCATCAACGGCGCCGACGACAAACGGCCGGGCCATGGCTGGGACCGTCTGATCCAGCCGCTGGGACGCGGCGACTATGATGTCTGCGGCTTTTTGAAAAAACTCCAGGCTGCCGGCTACCGGGGTCCCGTCGGCTTGCAGTGCTATGGGGTCAAAGGCGACCCGCTGGAGAATCTGCGGCAGTCGATCGAGGCTTGGCGGGAATACCAGGGCCGCTTGGGCGCTCGGGCGGAGTGAAGTCCGCCTGACAGAAACGAGCCGGCCAGGCGGCTGGTCCCCCCTGATGCAATTCTTCCTTCCATAACATAGAATACATGCGTCTGGGACCGGGCTTGGTGACCGGTTCCTTCTTCCCATGACACGCATTGTTTGCATCAAGGAGTTCAACCATGTTCGCTAACCTCCCAGCTCCCCCGCCGACACCGCCTTGGGAAGGCATGCATCCGTTGGTCGTTCATTTCCCGATCGCCCTGCTGCTGTTTGCCGCCGTGTTTGTCGTCTTGGCCGCCATCGTGCCCAAACGCGGCTGGTGGTTTTCCGTCTCGGCGCTGATCCTGTTGATCGGCGGCACGGTCGGCGCAGGCGTCTCGGTATCCACGGGCGAAGCGGCGCGAGATATGGTCGAAGACGGCGAAGAAGAGATGTTTGATGTTCTGCAGGAGCACGAGGACATGGCCAATCAGGCCCGCTCCGTGTTCGTGGCCCTGACGGTTGTCTATGCGTTCATCGTTTTTCTGCCCCTGGTGGCGGGACCGCTGCAGAGCTGGAAATTCTCGCTGCCGGCAAACCTTGTCTTCTTGGCGGCGTTGATGGGAGCGAACCTGTTGTTGGCCAACGCGGCGCACCTGGGCGGCCGGCTCGTCCACCAGTACAGCGTGCTGTCGGCCCTGGTTCCCGAAGGCGAGACGGCGATGGACGAGGAGCAGGCGGAGGAAGCGGAACAGGACGCAGAACAGGATGCTTCCTCCTCGGAAGCGGACGAAGAGGAAATGGCGGACGGCGCGGAAGAAGAATCGGCCGCAGCCGAGGCCGAGATGGAGGCCGCAGCCCCCGCAGCCGAAGACGATTCACCGGTCTCGGAAGCCGCGAAGGAAGCACCGTCGGCCGAGGCCGCGAAGGAAGCACCCGAGGTCGCTCCGGCCAGCGAGAGCGCTGCGCCGGAAGCACCGGAACAATAGAGAATGGAATTGAGACGAGGATGACGATCGATATTTTCGCCGATCTGACTTGGCGCGGGCTGATCCAGCAGACCACAGACGATCCCCATTTACCGGGCTGGCTGTCCAGCGGTTCCCGGACGCTGTACGTGGGCTTCGACCCGACCGCTACCAGCTTGCACGTGGGCAGCCTGTTGCCGCTGTTGACGCTCCGCCGCTTCCAGCGGGCCGGGCATCGGCCGATTGCTTTGGTGGGCGGTGCGACCGGGATGATCGGCGATCCCAGCGGCAAGAGTGAAGAGCGCAACTTGATGTCGCTGGACATGCTGCAAGCCAACGTCGCCGGTTTGCAGCAGCAGATGAGCCACTTTCTGGACTTTGACAGCGGCCCGCAATCGGCCTTGCTCGTCAACAATTTTGACTGGATGCGGAATTTCAGTTACCTGGATTTCCTCCGCGATGTGGGCAAGAATTTTCCCGTGAACGTGATGCTGGCCAAGGACTCGGTCAAGAACCGCCTGGATCGGTCCGACGGTGGCTTGAGCTACACCGAGTTCAGCTACATGCTGCTGCAAGCCCACGATTTCGTCCACTTGTACGACCAATACGGCTGCCAGTTGCAGGCCGGGGGCAGCGACCAGTGGGGCAATATCACGGCGGGCATCGACTTGGCCCGGAGGATGCGCAGCGTCCAGTTGTACGGCATGACGTGCCCGTTGCTGACCAAGTCCGATGGCACGAAAATGGGCAAGACCGAAAAAGGCACCGTTTGGCTGGCGGCCGATCGGACCAGTCCGTATGCCTTTTACCAGTATTGGGTCAACGTCGCCGACGCCGATGCGGGAAAGTGCCTGCGGATGCTGACAGAGTTGAATCGCGAGGAGATCGAAGCGCTGGACGCGTCCCGGGACACGGAACCGCATCAACGTCAGAGCCAGAAGCGGTTGGCGGAGGAGCTGACGCGATTGGTTCACGGCGATGCGGGGCTGGCCACCGCTCGGCGAGCCACGGACGTGTTCTTCGGCGCGGAGATCGCCGACTTGGACGACGCGCAATTGGTTGAAATTTTTGCCGACGTGCCCAGCAAGCAATTGCCCGTCGCGCGTCTGGACGGCGAGGGGTTGTCGCTGATCGACGCGCTGAGCGAAGCCGGGCTGGCCAAGAGCAAGGGCGAAGCGCGGCGCACGATCCAGCAGGGCGGGGCCTATGTGAACAACCGCCGGATCGCCGATGCGGAAATGCGGCTGACGGCGGACCACTTGGCCAGTGAAACGGTGCTGGTCCTGCGCAGCGGCAAGAAGAACTACGCCTTGCTGCGGTTTGCGGATTGAACACGAATTGTCAGGCTGGAAAGCCTGACGTACGCTGCGCGCTAGTCTTTGCTGTCCAGGTGTCCCGACTTGCCGATGGCTCGCAGCACGCGGAGGCCCATCAGAATGCTGATGACGCAGCCGCTCAGGCCCAAGATCGAGATCTGATGAAACCCCAGGTAGACGTTGTCGGGAAACAGCAGCGGGGGAACCTGGTTGCCGAGCAGCCAGGACGAACCTAAGAACAGCGCGCTGGTCAACATGCCCAAGACCAGGCGGTTGACCGACGGTTCGAGGGCCCGGTGGTACAGATGCACGTCGAACTTGCCCGCCTGGATCTGCTCCAGAATCTCCGTTAAACGCCGCGGGAGGATCTCGGCCAGCCGCTCCGTTTCCACGTAGAACCGCATGAATTTCCGCCACTGCCGCCCCGGCGACAGCCGGCGGAACAGCATCCGGCGGTGCAACGGCTGCAGCAGCTCGAGCAGGCTAAAGGTGGGGCTCAGCAGCTTGCCGGTGCCCTCCAAGGTGATCAGCGTTTTCAGCAGCATGGCGACTTGCGCCGGCAGCTTGATCTTGTGGCGATGGATGATTTGCGTCATGTCGCTGAGGGCGGTGCCCAGATTGAGCTGCTCCATGGGCTGCGTCGCGTAATCGCTGAGGAAATCGGCGACGTCCACCGCCAGCGCACGTTCCTCAAGGTCCGGCGGCGTTTCGCCGATCCGCACGATCACCGCCGTCAGTAACGAGACGTCGTGGCCGGTGATCGCCAGCAGCATTTCCTCGATGTCCTCCCGCAGTCGCTCTTCCAGTCGGCCCACCATGCCAAAGTCCAGCAGGCCGATACGGTTGCCAGGCAACACCACGAGGTTTCCCGGATGCGGATCGGCATGGTAGATCCCGTACTCGAAGATCATGTCCAGGTACAGCCGAGCGCCGCGGCGGGCGATTTCCTCCAAATCGTACCCTTCGGCCAGCAACCGGACCCGTTCCTCGAGGCTGATACCGTCCACACGTTCCATGGTCAGCACGCGGGCGGTGCAGTATTCGGTGAACGGCTGGGGAATCCGCACGGTGGGATCCTCTTTGTACCGCACGCAGAACTGCTGGAGGTTACGCTCCTCGCGGCCGAAGTCCAATTCTCGCCGCAGCACGCGGCCCATTTCCGCCACCGTGGCGGAGGGGCGATAGGCTGCCAGTTCGGGCACGCGTTCGGCCAGCAGGGCCAGGCCGGCGAGCACGTCCAAGTCCTCGCGCACCGTTTCCTCGATCCCGGCATGTTGCACCTTGACGACAACCTGCTCGCCGCTGGCGAGCCGCGCAGCATGCACCTGGCCGATCGACGCCGACGCCATCGGGATATCATCAAACTCGGCGAACAGTTCCGAGACCGGCTGTCCCAACTCTTCCTCGACCAACGAGCACACCAAATCCGGGGGGTCTGCGGGAACGTCCGCTTGCAGCTGTTTCAGTTCTTCCGCCAATTCGACGCCGACCAGATCGGGACGCGTGCTCAGCAACTGGCCCAGCTTGATGAACGTGGGGCCCAGTTCGGTCAACGCCTGTCGGATGCGTTTTTCCGGCGTATGGCGTGCCAACGCTTCGCCATCCCGGTCTTTCAAGCGGTCCTTGAAAAAATCGACGTTCAGGCGGCTGATCCAATCGGCCAAGCCGTATTTGCTGAGAACCGAGACGATCTCCGTCCAGCGTTTGACGTTCCGGTAAATATGAGGAATCGAGGTGATTCTCATCGTTTTGCTAGCATCCGGGGGCTTGGCCGTCGGTGTCCGCGTGCGATTCCCGGCACAACGGACTCTTCCTCATTCTAGCTTCCCGCTTCCCGCGGCGGCATCCATCCCGCCCCGAGCGAGCCAAAATGGCAGCGCTTTCGCAGGAAAACCATCGCAAACTCGACGAAACCAGCATGGCCGACACCGCGCATTCGCCTTGACGCAACCAGCCGATCTTGCGACACTTCCCCGCCCGCTGATCGGGGATTCCACCGGCTTGGGCCGGCCTGGACGCTGGTAGACCTACTTCTTGGGATGGAGTTCGTTATGAAAGTCGTGCTTCGGGTGCTGTCCCTAACCGTTCTCGTCTGCGGCTTTGCCGGCTGTGGCGGGGCTCCCCAAGGATCTTCGGATGCCGCGAACTCGAGTCCTTCGGGGCCGGGCGGCGTGGGCCTGGCCAACGCAAATTCCGGACCGGGTGTCTCACAACCCCAAGCGGTTTCTGACCCGGCAGCGGTGGTAGCCCAGTTCTACGAAGCGTTGCGGCGAGGCAGCGACGAGACCATTGCCAGCCTGCTGAGCGACAAGGCTCGCCAAGAGACCTCGAGGAGCGGTTTGGGCATCCAGTCGCAGGCGTCCGAATCCCTGTCGTATCAAATTAGCGAGACCGAATTCGTCAGCGACGAAATGGACGGCGCGCATGTGCGTACGACATGGATGGAGCCGAGTCCCGAGGGGGACATGACCGCTACCGAGGTCATCTGGGTCCTGCGGAAACAAAATGACGGTTGGAAGATCTCCGGCATGGCCACTCCGGTCGTCGAAGGCGAATTGCCGTTGCTGTTCAATTTCGAAGAACCCGAGGACATGCTGCGGAAAAAAGAATTCGTGGAACAGCAACTGGCCGAGCCGGCTGGATCGCAGGCCGATACGGCTGAGGCGCCCGGTTCATTCGCCGCCCCGGACATCCGCTAAGAACCGGCGAAGATACCAGGGTCGCACGGCCCCACGTCCAACTCGCAACGTCAATCTTTGACCGGGGTCGCAAAAAAAGGGGCGGCCCGGTACCGCCCACAGCTGCGCACGGGAACCTGACCGGGAACTCACTTCTCGACCGGGTCCGCCTGGTAGATCGTCTGCATTCGCCACGCCTTGACCGACCGCACCGTGGCGTCGCCGCCCCGGGCGTACAAGGACACATTCGGCGCGGCCCGCGGCGACTTGACGGCGAACATGGCCGCCTGCCGGTCGTTGGCGAACACTTCCACCAGGTTCTTGTCGATGAATACCCGCAGTGTCAATGCCTCGCCGTCGGCCAGCTCCAACTCGCGCGGCAGCGATTGCACGCCCGTCGGCTCGATCGGCATGTTCAGCAGCCAGCAGTCGGGATCCCCGTTGCGGATGTCCGGCACGGTGCCGTCGGCGGTCTTGGGCACGACGGCCACGAGCTCGGTCCACGAGTCGAACGCATCGTCGGCCGGCCTCGACGACGGGAAAGGAAACGGGAGGAAACGGAGATCTTCTACTTCTCTTCCAGGGACGCCCGTGCGGGCAAAGCGACGACTGCAAGCCCTGTGTTGCCTGGCATGCCGAGGATCGGAGTCCCGCCCATTCTCTTTGTCGCGCTGCCCAGCACGTCCCCTTCGTCCCAGGAAATCTCGCACCATGTCAGGCGTTCTGAAGTTGATGGACCAGCCAGGGGCTGTTATTCTGAATTGATCTTTGGCCGCGGCCAAACGTGCGCTCGTGCCGGCTTTGGCCGGTTTCGGCAGGAGGCAAAACCTCGTGCGGCATTTGGCAGTTGAGAACGTCACCGCAGCAATTCACTCTACCGTGTATCAAAGGACCGAACAATGCGACGTGCATTCAGCCTGTCTGCCATCCTGATTGTCATCGCGAGCGTGGCGTCGGCTCAGCCTCCGCGCGAAGCCGCCCCCTCGCGAGCCGGAATACCGGCTTCGCTGGTTACGGTCGAGCCGCGCCTTACGCCTGCCATCCCCGAGGGGAATGCGGGCCTTGCCGCCAAGTATCCCGGCGACGTCGGCATCGAGAGCGACCCAGACGTCGTGTTCGTCGAGTCGTTCGAAGGTTCGGTGGACGAGATTTGCCGTCGCTGGGAATCTGCTGCCGGCAAGCCGATCATGTCGAAATCGGACGAGGCGGTGCCGGGAAGCGGCGGGAAGCAATCGTTGTTGCTCACTCGAGTCGCAGGTGGCACCGCAGGCTATATGGACGGTGGCAATCTCTACCGTCGGCTCAGGAACGAGAAGGGCGGCTATGGCTACGACCGGCTCTTTTTTCGCTTCTACATGAAGTTCAACAACGAGCACGCGCCCGTTCACCACTACGGGAGCGGGCTGGTTGGTTTCCTCCCGACCACGTCTTGGCCTCAAGGCAGGGCAGGCCAGCGGCCCCATGGCGACATGCGTTGGACGACGCAGGTCGAGCCCGGCGATTTCAGCTCGTGGTACTTCTACACCTATTGGCAAGGGATGGGCGGAAGCCCACCTCGGGGTCAGACTTGGGGAAACACCTTCGAGATCGGCGTGCCGCCCCGCACGGTGGCGAAGGATGAATGGCTCTGTCTGGAAGTCATGGTCAAGATGAACGATATCGGCGACAGCAACGGCGAACAGGCGTATTGGCTGGATGGAAGACTCAGCCGAACCCCGGACGGCAAGGTCACCAGTTATCTGGGCAAGGGCTTTCCGGCGATTGGCACCTGGACGTTTGACAAGTTCAAACCCGATGCGACCGAGCGAGGCATCATGTGGGACGATTCGCAGAACCGGGGCGTCGCCATCGAGGGCGGCAAGCCCTTCCCCGGCTTTGCCTGGAGAAACACGCCGGAACTGAACATCAACGCGATCTGGCTCTATCGCTACATGTCTCAACCCGAGCAAGGCACGAGCAAGGTCTGGTGGGATCACCTGGTGGTCGCCAAGAAGTACATCGGCCCCCTGACGCCGTTGAACCCGTAGGCCCTCCGGGGCCAGGCGCGTCGTACCGATTTTCTTCAAGTCTGCGGGCGCTTTCAGCCGATAATCGGACCACGTTGGTCTGCTTCGACAGCAATCGCTACAGGGGGGCATTGCCGGTGAGCAAAGCCTGTGGCGCATCGTACCGATCACAATCTGTGTCCTAAGCCCGTATCTCGCCTGGGCTTTGTCCTGCTAGCACTGGGCTGCCTCGCCGTCTCGGCGTGCGCCTTCGTCCTGCCGGACTTGCGGCGGCTCGATTCGTACCCCGGCGCCGGTTGGCCTCGACCCAATCACGCCTTTCGCCAGGCGGAACTGCCCGAGCTGCGCGTCGAACTGCCTGTGATCGAAGGTGCCGAGTACGAGGACGCGGACGAACAGTGTGCCGATTGCCACAAACCCTATACGGAAACGTTTCGCCAAAACGTCCATCACGGGATTCGCGACGGCGAATCTTGCGAAGCCTGCCACGGTCCGGCCAGCAAGCACGTCGAGAGCGGCGGTGAGAAACCGGGACTGATTTGGAGCTTCCGCAACCTGACACCCGCCCAACGCTCGGAAATCTGCGGGCGATGCCACGAAGACGATGCTTGCGCCCCGGGAACGCAATGGCGGACGTCGGTCCATGCTCACCGCGGCGTTTCCTGTCTCGACTGCCACACGGCACACTACGAACGGCCGCCCGAGTTGCCGAAGCCGCCCAAGAAACCGGTGGCCGAGCCCAGCGCAGACAAGGTGGTGATGACCGCCAGCCAGCGGCGGGAAAGCGAATCCGAATCGGCGTCTGAGCCGTCGCGAAAGATGGCCTCGAACAATCTGGGCGCCATCGCGCCCGAGACGTGCTACAAGTGTCACGCCGACATGCGGGAATCGGAACGCATGGCCGGGCCGCACCAGATTGGCGGCCCCAACGGGTTCAACTGTACCACGTGCCACGACGCCCACGGCAAGATCCACGAAGCGTCGCGGCAGGAACTGTGCTTGAGCTGCCATCAAAGCCATTCGCCGACGATGGCCTGGCATTCGTCGACGCACGGCATCGCCGGCGTCGCTTGCACCGATTGCCACAACCCGCATCCGCGTACCCACGTGCCGCCGTCGGTCGAGATCCGGCACGCCTCGGTCCGGCGCCCGCAACGGCGCGCCATGGCGGTCCAGCAACCGGAGGCCTGCTACAAGTGCCATCCGCAAATGTACGCCCTGGGAAATCTACCGTCGCATCATCCGATCCGTGAAGGCAAGATGGTCTGTTCGGATTGTCACGATGCGCATGGCCAGGCGGAAAAGGGCCTCCGCGAGCCGACGGTCAACATGGTTTGTTACCGCTGTCACGCCGAGAAGCAGGGGCCCTTTGCGTACGAGCACCCGCCCGTGACCGAGGATTGCGGCATCTGCCACGAGCCGCATGGAACGGTCACCAACAACCTGCTCCGCCAGCCGACGACGTTCCTCTGTCTGCGCTGCCATTCGGGACACCGCTCCGACCATCGGCCGCTGGACGACCCGGGCAACGCGGTCATGCGCCAGGCCATGTATGCGGATTGCTCGCAGTGCCACGCACAGGTCCACGGCAGCGACCTGATCAGCGAGACGCTTCGCGGGGGAAGGCTGACACGATGATCGCATTCCCTCCGTGTTTGCTCCGTGGCAGATTCCTTCACTGCCCGCGACGGATCGCTCTGGCAAGCGTGTTGCTGGGCATGTTCGCCTGCCTGGCCGGGGCGGGCGAATCGCCCGGTCCGCCGGAGGTCAAAGTCGCGGAGTCGTTCGACGAATTCGTCTCGGGGTCCTGCTCGCCACGCTGCGCCGGCTGTGCGACGTGCGGTGGCGTCCCAATCCGCGGGTCCAGCCAGACCGCGTGGCGGGCCGGCGGGTGGACCGCCATCGTCGATGGCTCGCGGACCATGATCGGCGAATACGAGGATCTGCACTCGTCGCCTTTCTGGGACGTGGATCACCAAGACACCGACGGCGAGCGATCCCTCGACGTGTTCCTCACCGGGACGGACAACGAGAGTTCGCGCGTTGCCTGGAATTATACGGGACCGGACTTCCGAGCCGACGGCGAGTACCAGCGGTTTATCCACAACCTGTCGCCGGATCCGCTGGACAACTTCCCACACGCCGAGACCGATCCGGCCAACCCCGGCAGCTACCTGCCCGTGCCGGGTGACTTTATCGCCGAAGATCTGAACGTCGGCGAGGACTACGCGATTCGCGTCCAGCAGTTGAAAGCCAGGTTTCAAGGCGACTTGACGGACAAAATCCGCTGGCGGCTGAACGTCTGGGGGATGCGCAAGTCGGGCGAACGCCAAGTCAATGCTTTGGCCAACTGCTTCAGCCATCCGCAGATCGCCGGCGACCCGCGGCAGTGCCACCTGCTCAGCCGCCGGCAGCAGATCGACTGGCTGACAATGGAATTGGAGCCCGTCGTTGAAGGCAAATGGGGCTCGCTCACCGTTTCCTATTCCCGGCCCATGCGCTCGTTCAACCAGAACGACCAGTCCCTGACGCGGCTCTACAATTCCTACCCGGCGATCTACAATCGCCAGGCGATGCCGCCGCAATTGGGTAGCGACGCTTTTCCCGACGGCGCGTTCTACCCCTACGCGGTCGTGCCGGAGAATCTCACGCAGATCGACAAACTCAAGCTCAGCGCCGATCTGACGGACACCTTGCACTGGTACGGCATGCTGTATCACGGCAGCACCGAAAACCGTCACCGCGATTTCCAGCGGGATTTCGGCGGCTTCGATCTGCGGCTGACCGACCGCATGTTCGAGAACGTGAAATGGACCAGCTACGCCAAATTGAACTACGAAACCAACCAATTGCCGACGGCGTTGATCTCCGGCGAACAGCTTACCTTCGACCGATACGACGAGACCGAGATCGAGTGTACCTGGTCGGACAGCCGCGAATACGGCGGCTGCGGTTGTTCGCCCGTCGTGGTGCCCTGCGTCGTCGGCGAAGACGGCGTGCCGGATTTCTTCGCCAGCGACGCGCTGGTTCCGCTGATCGATTACACCCGCACCACGCTGGGCGTCAACAGTCGCTGGACGCCCTTTCGCGGCGAGCTGACGTGGCGGCGGGGGTTGGCCGTGTACGGCCGCTACGAATACCGCTGGCTACACCGCGAGAACGCGATCTCGGATGTCACGCTGGCGCCCGGCGTCATCGACGACTACGACCAGCAGAAAACCGCCAGTCAGATCGTCCATGTCGGCGTATCCCAGCGCTGGTCGCGAGCGGCCGATACGTTTGTCCGGTTCACGACCCGCCACGATTCCCGGCCGCTGTTCGGCGTCCGCGGCTCCAACGGCACCACCAACAGCAGTCTGCCCACGCAAACGGACCTGGTCGAAATCGGCGGCACGTGGAGCCCGACCGCCGCGTTTCTGGCTAACGTCACCTTCGGTATCCAGAACCGCAGTCAACACTCGGAGCTCGCCGACTTTGACGAAGACAGCTATCCGCTGACGGTCTCGTTCTGGTACGCGCCGACCCAGCGACTATCGTTTTCCGCCGGCTATGCCTACTTCACCAACTGGATCCAGCAGGCCATCACGCTGGGCGACGACTTTGTGAACGACGCGGCCTACTCGCCGGTGACGCGGTCTTGGGACTACGGCGGCAGGAGCCAGGTCTGGTCGGTGGGCAGCAGCTACGCCTGGACGTCCCGCCTGCGACTGCGAGGCGATGTCCAGTTCGTCCGAGGCTACAACGCCATCGACTCGACGGTCTTCGACGCATCCTACGTCTGGCCGGAGATCGCCGATTTGGCGCGGGACGCCATGCACTCGCTCCGCCTGTCCACCGGTTTCGATTACCAGTTGAGCCGCTGTGCCTCCAGCTACTTCCGCTACAGCTATCTGGATTACCACGATGCCGTGCGAGCCTACAACGACGGTGCCGCCCATCTGCTGCTGGTCGGACTGAGCGGCCGGTATTGACGCCGATCCGGAAAAGGACATTCTATTTTTCATGTGGTGTCGTCGCTGTCGGCGGGCCTGGAAGCGAAGTCCATCGTTTCCCTGATCCAGCATGTTCGGTCAGAATCACCTGCTCTGGAATACCACGATTTTGTGGTCCTTTACCGCACCAACGCCCAAAGCCTGCCGTTGCAGGTGGAATTCATCCTGAACGACATCCCGTATTACGTCCGCAAGGAAGACAACATCCTGCAAAACGAACACCTGGATAAGCTGCTGAGCATCTTGCGACTGAAGTTGGCGTCGGACGAACATGCCGCCCCATCTGCGCGCGACGCCGCCAGGACCGCTTGTTCGTTCTTCCGCTATGTGGAGCCGAAGATCGTGGCCAGGCTGGAAGCTCATTTTCGACACGGCGGCGATTTCATGGACACCATTCGTTCGGGCAAGTTGCGTGAGCTTGCTCCCGTGACGGGGTGGGATACGCTACCGTTCGCTGTGTACCAACTGCTGGCGGCACGCTCGCTACCCGCTGTGCTGGGCGTAATCTTGGAGCGATTCCGTGGCTTGAAAGGGATGATCGGTGGATTGGAAGAAGCCATTGAGGAAAAGATGCCGTTGGGCGAGATCAACGAGATCGCGGTCAGTTTCGGTGGGGACATCAAAGGATTCGTGTCATCCTTTGAGTCGGCCCTGGAACGGGCCAGAGCATCGAACGCGGGACAGGATCAAGGCAGGCGTGCCGTTGTTGACCTACTTCAGAGCGAAGGGATTGCAGTGGCACACGGTCATTTTGACAACGTGCAACGATGGTCTGATCCCGCATCAGCGGGCCGAGGTCGAGGAAGAACGCCGCCTGTTCTACGTGGCCATGACGCGGGCTTCGTCCAATCTGGTTTTGTCCTACGTCCAAAACGCCTGTTCGTGCAAAGTCCCGCCCAGCCGATTTCTCTACGAGGCTGGCTTGCTGGAAAAGCCAGAGACGGGGCGAAAAAGAAAAGCGGCAAGCGAAGGCGTTTCCAGCGCAGTAGCCGTCCCAGGAACAGGCTACGTCGCAACAGCAAAATCAAAGGCGTTCCATCGGCCTGAGTGCAGGTCGGTAAGGGAGTTGGCAGATGCCCAAATTGTCACGTATGCAACGCGGGACGAAGCCGTGCAGACGGGGAAGCGGCCTTGCCGCCAGTGCAAAACGTAGGACAAGTTATGACCGTCGATAGAAAGAACCGCGCTGCCTTGGTAGCAGCGATCAATCGCTACCTTGACGGGCAAACGACGGCCTTCCAGTTCGATGGCGAGATTTTCCGCATCAAGAGCGACGATACCACGGTGTCGCACGTCGTCCATGCCCTGTGGTTTTTCTACGATGACTGCAAGGACCACAAGGTACACATGTCGAAGGAGGCTTGGGACTATGCAGGGCATCGCCAGCACGAATCTCCACGAACTCGGACAACCCCGCTTCCGCAACATGCTGATTGGCTTTGGCCACCTTGCTGGCCTCCAATTCGGAGCCGATGACCACCCCGCCGCCGTTGTCGCGGACGGCGGCAGCGAAGTAGATCGTGGATACGCCGAACGACGTGCCGAATTCGACAATGCGTGCGGCGGAAATGGAACGGGCCACGGCGTACAGGAATTACCCGCCGTTTCGTGGAATTGGCAGCAGGGCGTCACGCAGCAACGTGGCCCGCTGCTCTGACGTGGCCGATTCCCAGGTGGAGCCAGGCCCGCGAACCTGCTGAATAATCGCATCGTCGCAGGCTTCGGCCAGGGCGTGCAAGCGATTCAGGACCGCTTGGACTTCGGGGGAAAGGAGGGTGTTCATGCTCAATCCATCAACTGGGCCAACGCATTCAGGGCAATCTTGGCTTCCTTGACCCCGCCCAACTCCTGCACCAGCTTCTTCGCCTTCACCAGCAGAGCAACCGACACGGCATCCTTGGCGACGACGGGACCGGCTTCGGTGGTCTGGACTTCGGGTTCGGTGGCTTTGGCTTTTCGTGGCATGGTAGGTCTCCTGTGAATTGGGCGTCAAAGAACGATTCGCAATAGTTTAGGTGCAGTTCGGTTCTCTGTCTATTGGCGTGGATGCGGCTTGGTGGGGGCAATTGTCTATTTGCGCCAAGCATACTTGCCCCGACGAACTCCGTGGCATCAACCACGTCTTCGAGCAGGAGTTCCCAGACGGTCGCCTGTATTGATTTCGTTTGGGTGCGATCCCAAAGAATGGCGATGTCTGGCGACGGCCAATCGGTTGAAGGTCCAGGGGTTACGCTTTTCGAGGGCGGTTTGGAGTTGGAGGTTTCAACTGGTGGAAGGGTTAGGTCCGCCGGCTCCCAGTTCCAGTCCAGCCGATTATCACGAG
>Ga0351942_1112_pt1 | contig 37612 bp, 31 predicted proteins | sample TotcelT113001N10_FD_206838 | JGI IMG/M metagenome (GOLD analysis project Ga0351942, IMG submission 206838) | Enriched cells from coal bed in the Powder River Basin, Montana, United States - Total cells T11 rep2 HSBNCT.T11.300.1.N10 ... | reverse complement strand
AAAAGAAGGCAAAAGCGGTACAGTGCCCTTGATAGATCAAATAATAGAGGCTGCTGAAAAACAGGTAGAACTGTTAACAAGCCCGAGGCTGAAAAGGGTTATAAACGGCACAGGCGTCATCATCCATACAAACCTCGGCAGGTCTTTACTTTCAAAGCCGGCGATTGATGCTGTCATTAACGCTGCATCCCATTATACAAACCTTGAATACGACCTCCTGACAGGTTCCAGAGGAGACCGCTACGAACACTGCACATTTATCCTTCAAAAGCTAACAGGCGCTGAGGCTGCTCTTGTTGTAAACAATAATGCAGGAGCGGTTTTTCTTATTCTCAATACCTTTGCAGAAGGAAAAGAGGTGATTATATCAAGAGGGGAACTTATTGAGATCGGCGGTTCCTTCAGGATACCTGATGTAATGAAGAAAAGCGGCGCCGTTCTGAGAGAAGTAGGCACGACGAACAGAACATTCATGGAAGATTACGAGTATGCAATAAACGAGTCCACCGGCCTGCTCATGAAGGCACATACGAGTAATTACAGGATAAGGGGTTTTGTCCACGAGACGACAGGAGAAGAATTTATATCAATGAGCAGAAAGTATAACCTGCCTGCATATTACGACGCAGGGAGCGGTATGCTCTTTCCGCTTAAAATGTTGGGAACACATGATGAACCGTGCATTGTCGAGGAGTTAAAAAAAGGCTGGGACATAATATCTTTCAGCGGAGACAAAATTCTCGGCGCCCCGCAAGCCGGGATAGTACTCGGTGAAAAGGCGTATATTGATGCCCTGAAGAAAAACCCGGTAACCAGAATGTTGCGGCCGGATAAATTTACCCTTGCCGCACTTGAGAGCACACTTCTGTTGTACCTTGATGAAGGCACAGCGCAACAGGGAATACCGACTTTAAAGATGATATACGAAGATAAAGGTGTTTTGAAAAAAAGGGCCGGGCAGCTTGCAGGGAAGATGAAAGGGCTGTCTGAAAAGCTCTCTGTTGCAACGATAGAGATATCCTCTGAGGTTGGCGGAGGAAGCCTTCCCGATGTATTCATACCTTCTTTCGGTATAGCAATAAAACCACTTGCAATAAGTGTTGAGGAGTTCGAAGAAAGACTGAGAAACATTGATATCCCTATTATCGGCAGAATCGAAAAAGATATGCTGCTATTTAATATGAGGACCATACTTAAAGAAGATGAACCGCTTTTCATTGAAGGCATTGAACATGCCCTTAACTCATAGCACGGTCTTTTAAATTCAGAGTTCTTAGTGACAAAAAACCAATTCCATATTGTCTGTATAGAAGAAGGTAAGAGGATCGACGTATTCCTTTCCGAAAAGCTTTCCCTTACAAGAACGAAAGTAAAAGATATGATAGACGGCGGGTGTGTGCATGTTGCCGGAAAAGTACCGAAGCCTTCGCAGAAGGTTAGAAACCTCATGGAGATTGATGGCGAAATACCTGCAGAAGAACCATTGAAACTTACCCCCCAGGAAATTCCTCTTGAAATTTTATATGAAGATGAATACTTCCTTGCAGTCAACAAGCCAAAGGATATGGTTGTGCATCCGTCATTCGGACACAAAGAAGGAACTCTGGTCAATGCGGTGCTTGCGTACATGGGGCAGGGAGAAAAAGGCAATCTCAAATCTCAAATCTCAAATCTCAAATCGTATAACCAGGAAGATATATATGAAGATGCACAAAATTCCATATTGCATAATTCCCGGAACGCAATCCTGCGTCCCGGTATTGTCCACAGATTAGACAAAGGCACGACAGGTGTAATCATTGTTGCAAAGGATTCAAAGACCCAGGAGATGCTCTCTGCGCTCTTCAAAAAAAGAGCTGTACGAAAAACATACAGGGCAATTGTTGAAGGAGTAATAAAACAAAAAGAAGGTGCGATAGAAGGAAATATCGGCAGACACCCGATAGACAGGAAAAAAATGGCGGTGCTAAAGGAAGGCGGAAGGGATGCTGCAACCTCATTTAAAGTGATAGAGCAGTTCAACGGTTTTAGTTACATAGAGGCATATCCGAAAACCGGCAGAACTCACCAGATACGGGTTCACCTGTCACATATTGGCCACCCTGTTGCCGGAGACGATCTGTACGGGAAAAAAGCAAAACATATTGCAGACCGGCCGTTTCTCCATGCATACAGAATTCAGTTTATACATCCTGTCAAGAATATACCGATTGCTGTTGAAGCGCCGGTGCCTTTGGATATGATCGATTTTATTGCGCAGTATACTTTGTAATATTGTATATCAAAACTGTATTTCTGAATTATAAAAAATTGCCCGCTGTCCTGACCGTTCTGCAAAATTCGAAAATGTGCCTGTTTTATGATTTTTTTCTTAATAATTGCGGATTGAGTGATATAATGAGTTTATGGGACGAATATCAGGAAATATGCATAGGAAACGGTTTTGCCGGAGACCGATGATGATTGCATACGTTGTCCTGTTGTTTGTTGTTTTTGTTGCTTTTACTGCCTTCGGGAATGAATCCAGCTGCGTAAGATGCCATACAGACGAAAAGATGCTGAAGCCGCTGGTGGTTGTGCCGAAACTGAGCGAGGAAGCAGGAGGGGGGTGAGCCGGTGCGCCTCCGCCAGTTAGGCCGGAGACCTATTACAAACGGTACCTGGTAGATAAGAGCATTTTGAAACAGGATCCTCATTTTAGCGATGGCTGCAAGTCCTGTCATATGGGTAACGAAAAATCTTATGAAAAAGATGGTGCACATAAAGATATCAAAAAAAGACCTTCCTCCAATCTTGAGATTTGTGGAAGATGCCACACCGATATCTCAGGTAACTATGCAAAATCCCTGCATTACACAGTCCAGGGGTTTCAGCATGGTGTCTCCAGAAGATTCTCAAAGAACGAAGATACTGTCTTCAAGAAAAAGGTTTTTGATACGTCGTGCAGGAGTTGCCATGCAACATGCGGCGATTGTCATGTTCTTTCCCCATCGGTGGAAGGCATAAGTGCCGGTCTTATTGAAGGACATAAGTTTGTAAAAAAGGATGAAGGGAAAACATGTGCTTTTTGTCATGGCGGAAGAGTCTATCCGGAATTTACCGGTGAATACGGCGGCGGTGTCGATGTCCATTACCAGAAAGGCATGACGTGTATGGACTGTCATAAAAAAGCAGGATTGCACGGTGACGGGAACATGTATCTGACTAAAAATGAGGCGAAGGCAAGACCCAGGTGCAAGGATTGTCATAAGACAGGAGGTGAGACAAAAGCAACGGTAAGGTTGACGCATTCAAAGCATGACGGGAAGGTGAGCTGCTACGGGTGTCATTCTCAGGGAGAATACAGAAACTGCTATAACTGCCACCTTGGAACAGGTTCAACTTCAAAGCCGGGTTTTATACTGGGCAGGAATCCAGGAGACGGAAAGACCCTCACAACCTTAAGAGTAATACCTATTGTGAGGGATACCTTCACCAAAGCCGGCATAAAAATGGAAATGTTTGATACTGTAACCGATTACAAAGCGACGCCTGTCCATAATATAAAGAAAAGGACAGACAGGACGCGCTCATGTGATGTGTGCCATGTGGAAAAGAAGCATTTTCTTACAAAGGAACTGCTCATAAAGGATGGTTCAAAGGCGAATGAAGATTTGATTTTGGATATGAAGCAATTGAAAATTAAATAATATAAGGAGGTACAAATGAAAAATTCAGTGAGAAAGTATTTAGTCCTTATCTGTCTGCTGTTTTTTGTTCCCATTATAGTTCATGCGGGGGATGTGGAGCCTCTTGTATCCACAGACTGGCTTTCAAAAAATCTTTCAAATCCTAAGGTGGTGATTATCGACATCAGGAAGGCTGAAGACTATAAAGAAAATCATATACAGAATTCAATAAACATACTGGCCAAATCCTGGATTACAAAGAAAAATGACATATTGAACGAGATGATCTCCGATGATGACCTTAAAGACCTCATAGGCGATGCCGGGATAAGACAGGACTCGACCGTAATTATTGTGGGAAATACTGTTGCGCCTCTTGATCTGGTGAGTAATGGAAGGGTTGCCTGGGCACTTACATATGCCGGTCTCAAAAACATTGCGATCCTGAACGGAGGGATTGAGAAATGGGAAAAGGAGGGAAAGCCCCTAACGAAAACAATCGTAAAACCGAAGGCAAAACCCTTTACGCCGAAATTCAATAAGGCCATTCTTGCAAACAAGGATTATGTCCTGAAAAACCTTGATAAGCTTGTTGTGGTGGATGTGCGCCCTTCTGAATTTTACAATGGCGAGAAAAAACAGACCTTCGTTGAAAGGGCAGGGCATGTAAAAAGCGCAAAGAACCTTCCATGGGCGACCTTAATAAACGAAGACAAGACTTACAAAAGCAAGGATGATATTGAAAAGATCATGACCTCTGTAATAGGGACTGATAAAACAAAAACAATCATTTTTTACTGTGACACAGGCATGTTTGCCACACCTGCCTGGTTTGTTGCGTATAACCTCTTGGGTTACACCAATGCAAAGGTGTACGACGGATCTGCACAGGAATGGGCAGCTGACGCAAATGCGCCTATGGAAAAATAATAATCTTCGTGCACCCCTCCCAAAAGGGGTGCACGACCTCACAATACCCAAAGGTGATTATGGCCCTTAAACACACAGCACTTTTCATGATTTGTCTGATTTTACTTTTATCATGCGTTGCCGTGCCTGCAAAAGCCGATAATCCAAGATATGTAGACCCTGAAGAAACAGTGTCTCTTATTAAAGAGGGCAAGGCCCTCACCGTTGATACGATGAGCTATATAGAGTGTATGGATCACAGGATACCAGGTTCCATTTGCATAGCCCTCGAGGAGTTTGACAAGAACGCCCCGCTGCTGCTGAAAGACAAGAAAAGGCCCATTGTTTTTTATTGTGAATCTAAAAATTGCGAAAGGGCCAATGAGGTTTATAGAAAGGCTGCAGCAATGGGTTATGAAGATATTTATATCCTGCAAGGAGGCTTGCCGGAATGGAAAAGCGCCGGCTATGAGGTTGAAACAACGAAGCGGGTCAGAAGGATGCCTGTAGTGTCCGTAAAATTCAACCAGTTACAGAAAATGATGGCAGAAAAAAAGGGCCTTCTGATACTCGATGTTCGTACAGAGGCCATGTTCAACGAGGGGCACATAGATGGCGCAATAAATATACCCATGTATATATTGCATAAGAAGCTTCATGCGATACCTCACCGCCCGGTCATTGTTGTTGATGAGAACGGGAAAAGATCATTTATTGCCTGTTCTTTTCTGATTAATAACGGTTTTAAAGATGTACAGAGGCTCTTTGGCGGTATGAATTATAAAGAAAGACAGGACAAAAAAAAGTGATTGTGCTGGCAAAACGAGGTGCTTTATGGGTTTTATTCCCACTCTTTTTGTTGTTATGCCCTTTCTATTCATATGCCTCCAACTTGAGAATGGACTGTACTGAATGCCATAGCGATAATAAGTTTACTGCAGGATTTTCTAAATCCGTACATGGTGAGAACGGATGTACAAGCTGTCACAGACCTTTTCAAAGCCTGGACAAACATATCTCCTCTGAAGAAAAACCCCCCCTTATTTCCTGTGGAAAATGTCACAGCGAGATTGAAAAGGAATATAAGACCAATTTTCATTATCTCTATGAAGATTTCCGCTGTCAGAATTGCCATTATGAAATACATTCACTCAAGAAACAGCTCAAAGACTCAAAGATAGCAATTGTAAAAGACTGTACCAAATGTCATGCGAACGAACAGTATGCTTTGTCAGGTCATTCGGCAGCGGTATTGAAGGGCAATAATGATTCGGCTGCCTGCAACGATTGTCATGGCCTGCACGATACAAGGGTTTACCACACATCCCTTGAAGTCAATACGGTGGAGGCACGCGAGTTTTACAGCAAGAAATGCATGTCCTGCCATTCGGACCGGAAGATGATGAAAAGAAACAACCTGTCGCATAAGACAGTGGAATATTATGAGGAAACATATCACGGCAAGGTCCAGGACCTGGGCTATCCAACGCGCGTTGCAGGTTGCGCCGATTGCCATACCACGCATAATATACTGCCTCGTGACAACCCTGATTCGACTATCAATCCCAAAAACCTTGTCAGGAATTGCGGTAAATGTCATAGCGGTTTTCATCCAAGGTTTGCCGAATACAAGGCCCACCCTGACTACAGGAATAAGAGCAGGTACCCCGCACTATACTGGAGTTTCGTTTTCATGGTTTTTCTATTGCTCATTACCTTTGGTTTCTTCTGGATGCACACCCTTCTGTGGTGGAGGAAGGTATACTGGGAGAAATACAGGCTTGAAAAGCTCGGCATAGCCTTCGAATCATCTCTGTCCGGTGAGGAGATAACTCAGGAGATAAAGCGGTTTTCCGGAAAGGAAAGGATCATGCACGTACTGCTGGTAATCTCCTTCTTCGGTCTGGTTATTACGGGTTTCCCGCTGAAATATCACAGCACGCCCTGGGCAAAGGCGCTGATAAGCGCCATGGGTGGAGCGCATAACGCAGGTTTATACCACCGAGTTGCAGCGGTTATTCTTATCGGATTATTTTTATATACGATCTGGCTGGGTCTCCGCTTCATCTTTTCGGCGGGATCAGGCAGGTCCGGATGGAGAAGCTGGAATGAAAGGTTATTCGGACCCGATTCCTTAATGCCTAACAGAAAGGACTGGCATCAATTTAAGGGCATGGTGAAATGGTTCTTTGGAAAAGGTGAAATGCCGCAGTTCGGCAGATGGACCTATTGGGAAAAATTTGATTTTCTTGCCGTGTTCTGGGGAATGTTTATGATAGGAGGCTCCGGCATCACCTTATGGACGCCGGAGGCGGCATCCTATATTTATCCGGGCTGGGTATTAAATATTGCAAGTATTGTTCATTCTGAAGAAGCCCTTCTTGCGACCCTGTTTATTTTTACAGTCCATTTTTTCAATACGCATCTTATACCGACAAAGTTCCCCATGGACCCTATCATATTTACGGGCAGGCAGAAACTCGAGGAGTTGAAGAAATTCAGAAGCCTCGAATATGAAAGGTTGTTGAGCGAAAACAGACTTGATGAACTGAAGATCAAACACCCGGGTATTGCACTGAAGATTATTACCTCAATGTTCGGGCTTGCGAGTCTGTGGCTGGGTATTATCTTTACGCTTATTCTTCTGTGGACTTTCTTTTTTGCTTAACCCGGTTTTCCTCTCGTCCATTATTATTCCAACTTGCATTCAAGCACTGCTCTCTGCGATAAAATGTCTGACAAAGGGAGGTTCAGAACCGGCATGAAAGGATCTGGCGAGGTTCCATATCTCCTGGTCTGATACAGTCATACGTTCATGCTGACGCATATGCTCTCCCCATGATTCAACGATAAAGGACTCGGTATATTTTTTTTGGTTTGCTATATCGTGGAAGAGGTTCCACTTTATTGCACCGTCTCTCCGCCGTATCATCTTTAATGCCTTCATCGCCTGTATAAACTCCTTTGACTGTGAGGGATCAACACAGTACTCAACAATAATAAGCACCGGCCCTTCGTCGGTTTCGGGTTCGCTTGAAACAGCCAATACCGGCCAATGTTGGGACGGAGTCAGGTCGAGACCTTCTCCGCTTGTAAGCTTATATCGCCAGGTAAAAACGGCACTTATGATCAGGCAGAACGATATGATAGTAAGCGTCCACGGTATGCCTGTCAGTGTTGCTAATATCCCGCACAGAGCGCTCCCTGTTGCCATCCCTCCGAAAAAGATCAGAAGGTATACGGACAGGACCCTTCCCCGTACCCAGGCTGGTATTACAGACTGCACAACCGTGTTAAAAACGGAAAGCAGTATCAGCCAGGCTATGCCGCCGGCAACCATCGTCACGCCGAGCAGCATTAATGATCTGACATGGGCAAGGGAAAGTATTGCCGATGCGAAAGTGCTTGTAGCCATCAATACAAGGATATTCAAAGAAATCCTGTTTCTCAGCCAATGCAGCAATGGCGCGCCCGAAAGTCCGCCTATGCCGAAAAGCCCCATGAGAACCCCGTAACCCAACGAACTCAATCCAAGGTCCTTCTGAGCTATAATAGGCAGAAATGCCCAGAGAGCGCTGCTGAAAATAGAAAAGAATATAGAATGAATAAGGACTGCCTGTACTTGAGGCGCATTTCTCACATACCTTACCCCTGTTTTTATGGCGCTGATCAAACGTTCTTCAGGAAGCGTGTTTCTTTTGTGCTCTCTTTTCCAGCCTTTTAAAACAATGATTACTCCGAGGAAAGAGATGCCGTTCAGAATAAAAGTTGCCCCTGTGCCTATGGCTGCTATTACAATACCCCCAAGAGTCGGACCTGCGACTCTTGCTATATTAAACCCGGCTGAAGTCAGTGTGACGGCAGACGGCAAATCATCACGATGGACAATCTCCGGGATTACAGCCTGCCATGCAGGGGCATTTATCGCAGCCCCTAAAGATAGAAAAAAAGTAAAAAAAAGCAGGATCAATGGTGTTGTAATACCTGCAATAGTTGATACTCCCAGACCGACGGACACGCACAGCATCCATGTCTGCGCAATAAGGAGAAGCCGCCGTCTGTCAAGAATATCAGCCAATGCACCGGCAGGGAGTGCGAGCAAAAAAAATGGCAGGGTAGTTGCTGTTTGTACCATGGCAACCATAAAAGGAGATGGTGCAAGAGTTGTCATAAGCCAGGAAGCCCCGACTTCATGCATCCATGTCCCTACCAGCGATACCACATTAGCAATCCACAGGGTTCTGAAAAATGGTTGCTTGAGGGGGTTCCAGACAGATGTGGCAGAGAGGTCTTTTTGCAGCATTGCGGTTATATTATACCAGAGTTTTAATAATCACTTGCGTTTTTTTATCCAATGTATATTCTGAGATAAGATGAGGTTTTACGCTGATGACCTGCTGCCCGGGGCTTGTGTTATCCCCGAAATATCTTGATAATTTGGGAAGTTGTGTTTATAATACACCATCTGACAATGGAGGATTTGGATGAAAGTAGAAGTATTAGAGATTGATCGTGTGAAGAAAAAGATTGAGGTCATATTCCCCGAAGAGAAGGTTGCGGAGTTAAGGGAAGGGATATATGAAGAGATGAAAAAGCATGCAAAAATAAAGGGTTTCAGACCTGGAAAGGTTCCAAGGTCGATTCTAACGTCCTATTACAAGGACTATATAGATGATGAAGTGAAAAAGAAGCTTTTGGAAATTTCAATGGCGGATGCCCTTTCTGAGGCAAAGGTTGAACCTGTTGTGGAACCCGTTGTTGATTTTATAGAAGATAGCGAACGTTATGGGTATACACTTGAATGTGAAGTTATGCCTGAAATAGAAATACCTGTTTATAAAGGCGTTGAGGTTGAGGTGGATGCTATTCAGGTGACGGATGAAGATATTGAGAAGAGACTGGACGGCTTAAGAGAGATGCACGCAGAGATGATAACAAAGGAGCCTGACGCAGGAGCACAAAAGGGAGATTTTGTTATTATTAAATACCAGGGTTATTTGAATGGAAAGCCCGTAAAGGATATTGTCACCGAGGCTTACCCCATGGAACTCGGTTCCCCGAGGTCAATGCCCGAGTTTGAAGAAGAAATTTACGGGATGAAATCAGGTGAAGAAAAAGATATAAGTGTAGATTTCCCTGATGATTACCCGAACAAAGAAATTGCAAAGAAGACGATCCTTTTTAAAGTACTGGTAAAGGAGATTCGCGAGAAGAGGCTGCCGGAGATAAACGATGAATTTGCAAAAGACATCAATTTCGAGGATATGGAAAAGGCCAGAGAAGGATTGAAGGAAGAAATTAAAAAGGAGAAAGAGAATTCAAGAAATCAGTTTATATCTCAGAAAGTAATAGAGACTTTAATTAGCGGTGTTGATATCCCTGTCCCTGAGAAACTGCGCGAAAAACGCATAAACGCTATGATGGAAGATGCGTTGTCACGCTTTGACGTAAATAGTTTTGCCGCTGAAGATATTCAGCAATTTGCAAAAAATATCAGGATAGACTTCGAGAAGAAGGCTGAAGAAAAGATTAGAGCAGATATAGTGCTTTCAAAGATAGCAGACCAGGAAGGGATAAAGCTGGAAGAAAGCGATGTCTACGAAAGGATGAAGAAACTTGCCGAGGAAACAAAAAGGTCATATGATGATGTTAGAAACTTCTATGAAAAAAACGGACTTATGGATTATGTAAAGGGCAGTATTTTGCAGGAAAAGACAGTTAATTTTCTGAGAGAAAATGCTGTTATTAAGGAGACGGCATGAATCTCGTACCAATTGTCATAGAGAAGGATGGAAGGGGTGAAAGAGCTTACGATATATATTCAAAACTTCTGAAAGAAAGAATTGTTTTTCTCGGAACAGCTATCGACGATAATGTTGCGAATATTATAATAGCGCAGCTTCTTTACCTTGAATCCGAAGATCCGTCAAAAGACATATATTTGTATATTAATTCGCCCGGCGGTCATATAACCAGCGGTCTTGCCATATATGATACGATGCAATACGTAAAATCACCGATTGTAACGATGTGCATAGGTCAGGCGGCCAGTATGGGCGCAGTTCTCCTTACAGGAGGCGCAAAAGGCAAAAGGTATTCTCTGCCTCATTCGAGAATACTTATCCATCAACCGCTTGGCGGCGTACAGGGACAGGCTACAGATATTAACATTCAGGCAAAAGAGATTTTGAGGATGCGTGATGAGATCAACACGATTTTTACAGAACATACAGGACAACCTATTGAGAAAATTGCCCTTGATACTGAAAGGGATTTTTATATGAGCCCTGAACAGGCTAAAGAATACGGCATTATTGATGAAATTGTGGAGAAAAGAAAATGACGATGATCAAGAAAAACAATGGCAGGACAATGAAACTATACTGCTCATTTTGTGGAAAAAGCCAGGATGAGGTAAAAAAACTTATCGCCGGGCCCATGGTCTATATATGTGATGAATGTATCGGATTATGCAATGAGATTATTCAGGAAGAGGTGAAAAAGGAGAGGTTCGACTATATAAAAACGTCCATACCGAAACCCCATGAAATCAGAAAACTCCTCGATGAATACGTTATCGGACAGGATTATGCAAAAAAGACCCTTTCCGTAGCTGTATATAACCATTATAAAAGGATAGAGTCGAAGCTCGGCTTTGATGAAGTTGAGATTCAGAAAAGCAACATCCTAATGATCGGGCCAACAGGCTCAGGCAAGACGCTTCTCGCACAGACGCTTGCAAGGGTCCTCCATGTCCCTTTCACAATAGCTGATGCAACGACGCTTACCGAGGCAGGGTATGTTGGAGAAGATGTAGAAAACATCATACTGTATCTGCTTCAGGCTGCTGATTATAATGTGGAAAAGGCTGAAAAAGGTATTGTCTATATAGACGAGATTGATAAAATTTCAAGAAAAACCGACAGTCCGTCAATAACACGAGATGTATCGGGAGAAGGTGTTCAGCAGGCGCTTTTAAAGATTATCGAGGGTACGGTTGCAAATATACCGCCAAAAGGCGGAAGGAAGCACCCCCAGCAGGAATACATCAAGGTGGATACATCTAATATACTGTTTATATGCGGCGGCGCATTCAACGGTATAGATTCGATTATCGCCAACAGGATCGGGAAAAAAGGTTTAGGCTTTGGAGTTGATGTGGAAGGCGGGCGCGACAAGAGATACTCTGAACTGATTAAAGAAATCCAGCCTGAAGACATGCTGAAATACGGGCTTATCCCTGAATTCATAGGGAGGCTGCCTATAATAACAACGCTTGAAGAACTTGCCGAGGATGTGCTTGTAGAAATTTTGAAAAGGCCGAGGAATGCCATCATTAAACAATACAGAAAGCTTTTTGAGCTTGAGAATGTAAAGCTCACTTTTACAGAAGGAGCAATCAGGGCAATAGCCAGGGAGGCCATGAAGAAAAAAACAGGCGCCAGAGGCTTACGCTCCATCATGGAAAAGATTATGCTGGATATAATGTATGAGATCCCCGAACTTCCTAACGTGAAAGAGTGCGTTTTGAATGAGGATGTTATTATAAATCAGGAACGGCCGATTTTTATATATGAGGAAGAGGCCGAGATAGCATGAAGGAAGTACAATTCTAAAAAAGCGAACGGTGAAGGGAAATTTGACATTGGCGACCAAAGCTGATATATTAACCGGACATGGGCGGATAGCTCAGCGGGAGAGCATCGGCCTTACAAGCCGGGGGTCGCAGGTTCAAAACCTGTTCCGCCTACCATTTAAGCGGGGATGTAGTTAAGTTGGTTATAACGCCGGCCTGTCACGCCGGAGGCCGCGAGTTCAAGTCTCGTCGTCCCCGCCATTTTATTCAAAAGGATGCACAATGCATCTAATTCTTTGTATTCATAATCATCAACCAGTAGGAAATATGGATTTCATCCTCGAAGAGGCTTACAAAAAGGCTTATAAGCCCTTTTTCGAAATTATGGATGAATTCAGCGATATCAAAATAAACCTGCATTTTTCAGGCTATCTGTTATCCTGGTTGCATCAAAATAAACCCGATTATATTAACTTATTGAAAAGACTCATAGAGAAAGGCCGGATTGAGATCGTTTCGGGCGGCATGTATGAACCTATCCTGTCATTTCTGCCGGAAGACGATGGGATCTCTCAAATTACCATGCATATGGATTATGCCGAAAGTATTTTCGGTAACAGACCTAAAGGAATGTGGCTTGCAGAAAGGGTCTATGAGCCATATATGCCGAAAACCATAAACAAAGCAGGTATCCTTTATACCATTGTTGATGATAACCATTTCAAGTCCGTCGGTGTGACAGATGAAGATCTTTACGGTTATTTCATAACCGAGTATGAAGGCAACAAATTATCTATTTTCCCCGGACTGGAGTTCTTGCGATACGCGATTCCATTTAAACCGATTGAAGAGATTGATGCATATTTCAGAGGCATTGAAGAAAAAGGAATGGATCTTGCCGTTTTCGGCGATGACGGTGAAAAATTCGGTCTCTGGCCGGGAACATATGACCATGTTTATACCAAGGGCTGGCTTAGAAAATTTTTTGAATATCTCCAGGAAAATAAGGCATGGCTGAAAACGACGACGTTCAGTGAATACATGTCCGATAAGCCTCCCAAAGGACGTATATATCTTAATTGCAACTCCTATAAAGAAATGGGAGAATGGTGCCTCCCGGCATGTATGTCCGGAAGATATGAAGCCAGTATAAACTGTGCAGAAGAAAATTACAGAGATTTTTTAAAGGGCGGCTATTTCAAATATTTTCTCATAAAATACGATGAGAGCAACGATATGCACAAAAAAATGCTTGATGTGACCCAAAGAGCAAAACGGCATGCAGAAGCCCGAAATCATGTTTTTATGGGACAATCCAACGACAGTTACTGGCATGGAGTATTCGGCGGTCTGTACCTCCCTCATCTGCGGGCATCGGTGTATGAGCATCTCATTGAAGCAGAGAAACTGCTGGAGCCGAAAAGGCCATTTGTTGAAGGCATATTGAAAGATATAAATATGGATGGTCACGATGAGGTTATCCTTAATAATAACGATTTAAAAGCATGTTTTTTACTAAAAGAAGGCGGAGTTCTCTATGAACTTGATTATAAGCCTTCTTCTGTAAATATCATGGCAACGCTTCAGAGAAGATACGAAGGCTATCACGATAAGATAAAGGCCGCCGTATCTGCCGATTCAGCCGACGGGACGAAGACTATTCATGATATGGTGATTGCAAAGGAAGAAGGTCTCGATAAATACCTTCATTATGACTGGTACAGAAGGGCTTCTTTTATTGACCATGTAATGGGGAAAGATGTTGTATTTGACGGCTTTTACAGAAGCAGTTATCTTGAACCGGGCGATTTTGTTAAAGAACCTTATAGTGCTGCAATAGAGAAAGAGAAGAATTATGTAAAGCTTTCCATGGGAAGGGAGGGCCGTTTCCGGAAGGATGGACAGGACGCTCCATTATCAATAAAGAAAGACATTATCCTAAATAAAGGCGAAGATACAATCTTTGCAGAATATATAATAGAAGGCAAAGTCAATGTCCCGTTCTGTCTGGGCATTGAGTTTAATTTCTCTTTTCTTGGAAGCGGCGGTGACAGATATGTTGATATAGAGGGAGAGAGATTGCCTCTTACAACACAGGGTGTACTGAAACCATCCGGGAGTGCAATATTCCATGATCCCTACCAGCATGTTGATATCTTACTTGAAATTGATGATCCGTTAGCCATCTGGACCCATCCGGTAGAGGTTATTTCCTTATCCGAGAGCGGTTTCGAAAGAAATTATCAGAGTACGATGTTTATGCCTGTCTGGGATATTGATTTGTCAAAAGGTCCCAAAAGAATCCTGATAAAGCTTCATATTAGTAAAGCGTGATTTCTATCCACAGTTCACAATTCATAATACACAACTTATGCTGTTGCCCTTTTGTCCCATGCTTTCAATTAATAAGTCCGGTGTCAGGCCGTCCCCGGCAAACACACTCATTGCACTACGGCGGTGCCCTTCGCTCGCGTTCGGCTTCGGAACTTTTGCTTAAGCTACGGTTTAATCGCGAGGGCAGTGTTGAGCGACAAAGACAAAGCTACTATTACCGGGGCTTGCGTCGCCCCCTCCAACAGCAAAGCTGTCGGAGCCTCCCCTTTTCGCTCACTAAAGTGAGCTATAGGAAATGCCTCACGACGGTTTGCCAAGGACAGTTTGACACCGTTACCAATGGCATATCCGGGCTTAATACAAAATCTAAAATCCGCGATCCTGAATAATATGGTATCAGTAATAATCACAACCTATAACAGACGGCGATTTCTAAAAGAAGCAGTTACTTCTGTTTTAAATCAGGATTATCAGAATAAGGAAGTCATAGTCATTGACGACGGTTCTACGGATGAGTCTGCTGAAGAGATTGAAGGATTGCCTGTAAGGTATTTTCTGAAAGAGAATGGCGGAATCAGCAGCGCACGGAATAAAGGCATCGAAGTCTCCCAGGGCGAATATATTGCCTTTCTCGATGTAGACGATCTATGGATGAAAGGCAAGCTGTCCTTGCAGGTGAAGAAGATGGAAGAAGAAGGGTTTTTCATTGCTTACACGGACGAAATCTGGATAAGGAACGGAAAAAGGATGAATCAGAAATTGAAACACAGGAAATATTCAGGCCATATCTTTGAGCGGTGCCTGCCTCTTTGCATTATAAGCCCGTCGTCTGTAGTGATAAAGAGGGCAATATTCGATAAAGTCGGTTTATTTGATGAATCCCTGCCTGTCTGTGAAGACTACGACTTGTGGCTTAGGATTTCTGCGCGATACCCCGTTCTGTTTATAGAACGGCCGTTGATTGTCAAAAGGGGCGGACACGATGATCAGCTTTCAAGAAGCTACGAAGCAATGGACAGATACAGAATTCAAAGCCTTTTAAATATATTGAATAGCGGCATATTAAATGAAACGCAGAAGATAAAAACTGCAGAAGAACTGAGGACAAAATGCCGGATAGTTGCCAACGGAGCAAGAAAAAGGGGTAGGTCAGAGGAAGCGGAATATTACCTCAAGCTTTGTGATATGGATTATATGTACTCTACTACCGTCGTGTAGTTGAGAAAAAAATATATAATTCCAATTTGCAATCAAAATGACAGTTTATGGGAAAACCATTTCTTTTGCCGGGGCACCCACCTGGCAGGTGGGTCGTGCGGGCAACTTACTATGAAACGATTCTCTTCCGCTCAGTTTTCAAACTCGCTGCTGAGCTCTAACGTGGCAAGGTTTCATTGCGAATGAAATGAGCAACAAACTGGCCTAAGCGCGGCCTGGCCGCAGGCATGCTTCATCTCATTGTCCATAATCCGGGGCACCCTGCGTCAACAGCAGGGTCGGGCCAAGTTGTTCTCGATGCTCGCCGCAAGAAACAGTTTCCCCAAATTTCCATAGTATCAGCTTGGATGTAAATTGGAACAAAACCTTTGCAAAGCTTTAAAATACCGTCATACCGGTGGAAACCGGTATCCAGAACTTATTGAATTTATTGAATGATGCTTGTGCAAGCATGGCAGAAAAGAGATGTCAGGTTGCTTTTGCAAAGGTTTCTATATATCCATCAGATCAAGAAAAGACCGGCAGGTCTGAGGAATATTATCGGACATGGTAATTGCCGTTACAACGGCTATGCCGTGCGCCCCGGCTTCTATAACGCTGCGGCAATTATGCAGAGTGATTCCTCCGATCCCGATAACGGGCAGACGGGTGCTTTGCCGTATACGTGTTACGCCTTCGAGCCCGACACAGTATCCCAGGTCTTCTTTAGTGGCAGTTGGAAAAACACCGTTTACCGCCAGATAATCTGCCCCATCCTCTTCAGCGCAAATGGCCTCATCCATTGTTTTGACAGATATTCCGATAATAGCATCATCACCAACAATGTTTCTTGCTTCCCTGACAGGCATATCTCCCTGACCCAGGTGAAGTCCGTCGGCACCGGCAGACATTGCGATTTCGGCAGCATCGTTGATAATCAAAAACGCATTGTGAGCACGGGTGAGATGCAAAGCTTCAGAAGCCAGTTTAATGAAGTCTGATACAGGCATACTTTTTTCTCTTATCTGGACGATCCTGACACCTCCAATAAGTGCAAGTTCTATCTGTTCAAGCACAGAATATCCCCTGTTTAAAAGAGGATCTGTTACCAGATAAAGCCTGAAATCGTGCAATGATGGTTTTTTCATGACTATCTTATGCTTTTTTCGGAACCGGTTTTATTTTAAGTTTTTGCAGCATTGTTTCTTCGGAAAGGTTGTAGAGTGCGTCATATAAAGCTGTCTGAAAACTTCCCGGGCCATTTGAAATACGGGCTGCTTCTTCCCCGGCAAGTCCATAATAACCGAGGGCGGCGGCAGTAGCCACAAGAGAATCAGGTTCGACTGCGCAAAAACATGAAATAGCAGTGGTCGCGGCACAACCTGTGCCGGTAACCAGCCCGAACATAGGGTGTCCGTTGTGTACCTCAAGCGCTTGTTCGCCGTTGGTTACGAAATCAACCTCGCCTGTAACGGCGATTACTTTTTTCAATATACCCGCCAAACGGTGTGCGCCGTCACGAACAGCATCCACTGTCACGAGTGAATCCACTCCCCTGATTTTAATCTCTTCTCCCGGGGTGAACAAAGACATGATCTCAGACGCATTACCTCTGATGATGGTTACCGGTACCTCTGTGATGATCTTCCTGACGGCCTCGGTTCTAAAAGTGGTTGCACCTGAACCAACAGGGTCTAATATAATCTGGATGCCTCTTTCCCCAGCTATTTTCCCTGCCATGAGCATCGCGTCTAACCAGTATGGGGTCAGAGTGCCGATATTCAAGTTGAGGGCGCCGGCAAATGCTGTCATAGCTTCCATTTCTTCATGGGCATGGGCCATGACAGGCGAGGCGCCTATGGCAAGCGTCACATTGGCCGTGCTGTTCATGACAACAAAGTTGGTTATATGGTGAATCAGGGGATGCCGCTTCCTGACTTCATGCAGTATTTCTATCGTTTTTTTTGAAAATTCCTGCTCGTTAAGCAAGATCATCTCATTTTTCATATATTATTGTTTTACCCTCCTTTTTATATATTTTGTAATCAGCATAGCCCTTCAATTTATCAGTAGCTGTACCTGCTCAAAAGCCACGCCTTGTGGGCTGGTTCTTCACTGATTGCTATTTTTTCCTTGAGCTCTACCGGTTTGCTCTGGAACTGTAAAATCGTCGTTTGGAAACAGTGGCAGCGACTTTGACATGAAATCAATCCATATTGGAAGTGCAGCAGCACCGCCTGATTCTTTGTTGCTGAGAAATCCGCCTTTGTCGTAGCCAACCCAGACAAGACAGAGCAGGTTTGGCGAGAAGCCTATGAACCACGCATCCTTAAAATCATCTGTTGTCCCTGTTTTTCCTGCAAGAAAATAAGGCATCTTTGAAGCACTTCTCGCTGTTCCTCTTTGGACAACACCTTTCATAATATCTACCAACGCGTATGCTGTTTCCGGCGCTACGACTCTTTCTCCTTCCGGTCTTTCGTTATACAGTTCCTCGCCTTCATTCGTAGCGACATTTCTCAATGCTATCGGCGGAATATACTCGCCGCCCCTTGCAAATGTGCCATAAGCTGCTGCAAGTTCTATGGGCAGTATTTCTGTTGTGCCGAGAGCCAAAGACATATTACGCTCAAAATTACTGCTTATATTTAATCTTTTTGCCATTTCTATAATGTTATCAATGCCGACCTTCTCAAGCAGTCTCACTGTAGCGGTATTGAGCGATAATTCAAGGGCTTTCCTCATGGTGACGCTGCCATAATATTCGTTTTTATAATTCTTGGGATGCCAGACTATTTTTGTATAAGGATTTGTAAATGATAAAGGTGCATCCAACAGCATATAATTGGGAGTCAGGCCTTGCTCCAGTGCCGTTAAATATATGATGGGCTTAAAGGAGGATCCGGGTTGCCTTCTTGCCTGAACTGCCCTGTTGTAAGGGGATGTAGCAAAATCCCTGCCGCCTATGAGCACCTTTACTTCTCCTGTCTTAACTTCAATTGCAATGAGGGCTACTTCAGGAGGTGTTTTTACATTCGGATGCCTTGCTTTGTATGCCTGTATCCCTTTATCTATTGCTTCATAGGCGTATTCAGTCATTTTGAGGTTTACAGTGGTTTTTATATTGAGCCCTTTTGTATACATGTCCTGGGCATCATCAAGGTGTTCTTCAAGGGCTTGTTTGACATATTCTATGAAATACCCTGTCTTTTTTTCATAAGCCCTCAAAGGAGCAAGCACCAACTGTGTTTTTGCTGCCTCTGTATATGTTTTTTCATTGATAAAGCCCGCCTCATACATTTTTCTCAAAACAGTATTTCTTCTTTCCAATGTTTTTGCCATGTTTTTAAAAGGCGACAATTTTGAAGGTGATTTTGTGAGTGCGGCAAGAGTGGCCGATTCTTCAAGCGTCAACTCGCTTGCCTTTTTATGAAAGTATGTATAACTTGCCGCTTCAACGCCGTGTGCGCCTTCGCCGAGATAGATTAAATTCAAGTACATATTGAGAATTTCATCTTTTGAATATGTCCTCTCTATCTGGATTGCAAGCATTGCTTCTTCAATTTTTCTTTTAAAGCTTCTTTTAGGAGTCAAAAAGAGGTTTCGCGCAAGTTGTTGTGTTATAGTTGAAGCCCCTTCCGATATGCCCCCGCGGATTATATTCCTATAAGCAGCCCGTCCGATGCCTCTGACATCAATGCCGAAATGTTTATAAAACCTCACATCTTCTATTGCGATGAACGCATATTTAAGGTGGTACGGCATTTGAGTAATCGGGATAGGGATCCTTTTTTCAACAAAAAGTTCCGCAAATAAGGTGTCATCATCGGCATAGAGTCTTGCCGTTGATTTGGGTTTATATGATTCAAGCTGCTTGACGTCCGGTATATCAAGATAATTAACAAGGGCGTATCCGAAGCTCACCCCGAAAATACCGGGGATAAGGATGAGCAGTATGGCAAGCTTTATTGTTGTTCTTGAATACATTAGAGGATATATTATACTGTATATCCTGTATGTTATCAAACAACAAACTACAGAAGTCAAAAGCAGAAGGTAAACTGAAGATTATTGCTGTTGCAGGGCCGACCTGTACGGGTAAATCCGACCTGTCAATGCATCTTGCAAAGGCATTTAACGGTGAGATCATCAATGCCGATTCCATGCAGGTTTACAGACACTTTGACATAGGCACTGCCAAACCGGATATGGCGGCACGGCGGGGAATCCCCCATCACTTAATAGACGCAACTGAGCCTTATGAAGAATTCAACGCAGCCCTGTTTAAAGAAAAGGCGGATGTCTGTATAAGCGGGATTTTCAGCCGCAACAGGATTCCGATCATTGTCGGAGGAACAGGTCTGTATTTGAGGGCGCTGGTGTACGGACTTTTTATTGCCCCGAAGGATGCAGATTTAAGGGAAGCTTTACAAAGGGAATACACTGAAGATCCCCTGAAGTTTTATGAAAAGTTGAAGGAGATAGACCGCGAATATGCCCTCAGGATAAGCTTCAGGGATAAGTTAAGGGCGGTCAGGGCAATGGAGATATTCAAATCAACAGGATTGCGCATGTCTGAGTGGGGACACATCCACGGTTTCAGGGAAAGCCATTATGAAGTTCTGAAACTCGGATTAAAAAGGGAGAGGAATGAGTTATATCCGAAGATTAATAAAAGGGTGGATGACATGCTTAATGCAGGTTGGATTGATGAAGTGAAACATATCCTTTCCTCAGGATACAGCGAGGGATTAAAGCCCTTTACAAGTATCGGTTACAGAGAGATACTCCTTTATATTAAAGGTTTAATTAGTTATGAAGATATGGTAAACAATATAAAAATGCATACGCGACACTATGCAAAAAGGCAGATGACGTGGTTTTCCAAAGAAAAAGATGTTGTCTGGCATGAATATCCTGAAGACATAGACATTATTAAAATAACAGTATCGGAGTTTTTGAAGGGTGGAGCTTAAGAGGATTGTAGAAGCAGTTCTTTTTGTGTCGGGTAAACCTGTAACGCTTAAGGGGCTAAATAAAAAGCTTGAGGGCAGCACCGGGGCAGAAATTGAAGGGGCCATGCATGAACTGGTGGCTGAGTATAACTACTCGGACAGGGCGTTGGAGATAGTGGAGGTATCCGGCGGCTACCAGATGAGGACAAAGACCGATTACAAGGAATGTGTAAAGAAGTTTGTGAAAGAAAAAGATGTTGAGTTGACAAGGTCTATCCTTGAGGCGCTTGCAATTATCGCTTACAGGCAGCCCGTAACGAAAAGGGAGATTGATACTTTAAGGGGGGTGGATTCATCACGTGCAGTCAAACAATTGCTTGAAAGAAAATTCATCGAAATTGCAGGGAGAAACGAAGAGGTTGGGAAACCGATTGTTTTCAGAACAACAAATAGATTTCTTGAAGTATATGGCCTTAAGTGTATAGAAGATCTGCCAACGATAAAAGAGCTGGAAACTCTGGAAAAATAGCAAGCACAGCCAATAAAAGAGTTGAAAGCCTTAGAAGGGTAATGTCAAAAGTTTCATGAATAAAGGAGGGTAAAATGGATGTATCTGAACTATTGATTTTTATGGTGGAAAATAAAGGGTCCGATTTGCATGTCAGTTCCGGCGAACCTCCTGTGGTGAGAATACATGGCGACATGATGAAGATTGAGGTGCCGCCCATGGACAAGGATGAAGTCCATAACATGATATATGATATCCTGAATGATCAGCAGAGGAAGGTTTTTGAGGAAAATCTTGAACTGGATTTTTCTTTTGCCCTTGGTGATATTGCACGATTCAGGGTGAACGTTTTTAAACAGCAGAGAGGCGATGCCGCTGTTTTCAGAACGATTCCCACACAGATTCCTACCTTTGAGGACTTGAACCTTCCGAAGGTCTTTATGGATATTGCCCGATTGGAAAAAGGACTTGTTCTGGTCACCGGTCCGACAGGAAGCGGTAAATCCACGACCCTTGCGGCAATGATTGACTTAATAAACAGGGAAGAAAAAGGACATATCCTGACTGTTGAAGATCCGATCGAGTTTGTCCATCCGTCTAAAGGCTGTCTTGTCAATCAGCGCGAACTTGGACCTCATACAAAAAGTTTTTCAAATGCATTGAGGAGTGCCCTTCGTGAAGACCCTGATGTGATTCTTGTCGGCGAAATGAGGGATCTTGAAACCATCTCCCTTGCACTTACCGCTGCGGAGACAGGGCATCTTGTTTTTGGAACATTACATACAAGCGGTGCCCCAAAAACAGTGGACAGGGTTATTGACGTTTTTCCTGCAGCCCAGCAGGCTCAGGTAAGGTCCATGTTTTCCGAATCCATACAGGCAGTTATAACACAGGCGCTTTTCAGAAAGAAAGACGGCAAGGGCAGGGTTGCAGGCTTTGAAGTTATGATCGGCAATCCTGCAGTAAGGAACCTTATCCGGGAAGGCAAGATTGCCCAGATACCATCCATTATGCAGACAAGCAAGGCACTTGGTATGCAGACAATGGAAGCTTCGGTGACTGAATTGGTGGCAAAAAACATTGTAACAAGAGATGAGGTATCTTACTATTTGCCTAAATCTGCTCAGTAGAGGTGATGAATTATGACCGATATATTAGAGTATTTAAAATATATGAATCAGAGAGATGCCTCGGATATATATATTACTGCCGGTCTTCCCGCAATGTTCCGGGTTCAGGGTTCCACAGAACCCTATGACGAGGCGCCGTTAACCGCTGAGGATACTGAGAGAATAGCGGCCAGCACGATGAATGAAAAGCAGAAGATTCAGTTTGCCGAAGACCTTGAACAGAACCTTGCCCTTTATTATCCGGACCTGGGGAGGTTCAGGGTAAATATCTTCAGGCAGAGGGGAAGCGCAGGTCTTGTTATCAGGCAGATCAAGACAGAGATAAAGAGTCTTGATGAGATGGGCCTGCCGAAAATATTTAAAGATATTATGATGAGTAAAAGGGGCCTTGTGCTTGTTGTCGGTGCAACAGGAAGCGGTAAATCCACCACCCTTGCATCAATGATTGACCACAGGAATGCAAATCAGCGCGGGCACATAATCACCATAGAAGATCCTGTCGAGTATGTCCATAATCACAAACAGAGCGTTATTACACAGAGAGAGGTGGGTTTTGACACCCACTCCTTTTACAATGCACTGAAAAATACCCTGCGGCAGGCGCCGGATGTCATACTTATCGGCGAGATAAGAGATTCGGAAACAATGGAAGATGCTATTACATTTGCAGAAACAGGCCACCTTGCTATGGGCACACTCCATGCAAATAATGCCAACCAGGCAATTGAAAGGATCATGAACTTTTTTCCTATAGAGAGACACCTCCAGATACATATGCAGCTTGCCATGAATCTGAGGGCTATCATATCACAAAGGTTAATACCGACCGTTGATGGAAAAAGGGTTGCAGCCATAGAGATAATGCTCGACAGCCCGAGGATAAAGGACCTTATTATGAGGGGCGAGGTTGGTCTTTTAAAAGAGACAATGGCTGAAGCATATAATGAAGGCATGCAGACCTTTGACCAGGCTATGCTTGACTTTTATAAGGCGGGAAAGATTGATTATAACAACGCCATCGCAAACGCTGATAGCCCGAACGATTTAAGATTGAAGATAAAGATGGCCGGCATTGAAAAAGAAGAGGTTGATAAGAAAGAGCCTTCATTTAAACTGAAGATTGATCAGAAGTAAAAAAAGTTTTCAGTAAATAAACTGTCCTTGCCATAAGTGTCAGGGACAGTTTGTTTTTTTATGTTCTCTTTTATAAAATCGTGTTATAATTCTAAAAAATATGTCACAAGAATTGACAATTCTTATAATCACCGCCGCATCGATAGGGTTTTTCCATACTTTGATCGGTCCTGACCACTATATTCCGTTTATTGTAATAGCTAAGGCAAGAAAATGGTCTTTGATGAAGACAATGTGGATAACCTTTTTGTGCGGCATCGGTCATATCGGGAGTTCTGTCATATTGGGTATGTTAGGCATAGCCTTAGGCATAGCCGTAACGAAATTGGAAGTAGTGGAATCTTTTCGCGGGAACCTTGCAGCATGGGCGCTAATTGCCTTCGGGTTGGTGTATTTTGTTTGGGGATTACGGAGGTCGCTAAGAAACAAACCGCATAAACATGTGCATTTTCATGCAGACGGAGATGAGCATCTCCACGAGCATATTCATACTAAGGATCATACACATATCCATAATACTGAAAACAATGTAAATATTACACCCTGGGTGCTTTTTACAATCTTTGTTTTTGGTCCCTGTGAGCCGCTTATACCTATATTGATGTATCCTGCAGCAAAAAGCAGTGTTTTTGGCCTGTTAATAGTAACTTGTGTGTTCGGCGGGGTTACAATTATGACGATGTTAGGCATTGTTGCAATTTCTTCTATGGGCATCAATTTCCTTCCTTTTGAACGAATGGAAAGATATAGCCATGCTTTGGCAGGTGCTGTTATCTTTCTTTGCGGGATTGCAATACAGTTTCTCGGGCTTTAAAGCAATGAATAAAGGCTTAAAAATCCGTAAGGCAATTCCATCTACAAAACATACCCGATGCAACTTTTTAATATCCTTAAGTCTTTGCGACAATTAACCGATATTATTTTTAGAAATTAGATTTGTTAATAAACAGTCCTGGAATCTTATAAAATGATAAAGGATTTAAAGAAAAAACTTGAAGGTGCCGTCAACTTATTGCCCCCGATCCCCGTGGTAATGGCAGAGTTGCTGAGGGCTCTTGACGATGAAAATACCGATATAAATTCTTTAGCAAGGATAATCTCAAAAGATCCGTCGATGAGCATAAATGTGCTGAAGGTTGCGAATTCTGCCTTTTACCGTTTTCCGTATAAGGTTTCGGCTATAGATCATGCGGTAAAAATGCTGGGCATTAAAGAGATCACGATGATTTGTATAGCCTGTGGTGCCTACGGTGCATTGAAGCCGCCGCGTGGCGTACAAACCTTTGACACAAATAAGTTCTGGAAGCATTCCGTGGCTACTGCGGTAATTGCAAAAAGACTATCCAATAAGGCGAGCATGAAAGACCTTGGAGCCGTTTATCTTTCAGGCCTTCTTCATGATGTAGGAAAGGTCATATTGGACAGGTTTGTCCATGAAATATATGAAATTGTCATTAAAGCAACAGGTGATGAATGTATATCAATGATCGAAGCCGAGAAAAAGTTTCTTGGTGAAACACACGACATAGTAGGCGGTTGGATTATGGAGCAGTGGAGACTACCGGAGATATTCATTGATGTTGCCCGGCACCATCATTCTGTACAGGATGCCCCCGAAAAAAACAGAAAGGCAGTTGCTGTCTGCTCAATAGCAGATCAATTGGCAAGGATTCAGGGTTTTCGTTTTGGAGGCGATATGAGCGGGGTAATATTAAGCGAAACAGAAGCATTCAAGGTTCTTGAGAAAGCCAATCCTAAAATCATTGAAATAGATATGGTTAAGTTTAACTGGGATTTAGAAAATGCTGATGACGAAATTGTAGAGATGGAAAGCATTTTGAAAAATTGAGGGTATTAGCTGCCGCAATCGGCAGTATCACCTTTAAGCTTATTCAGTGCATGGGGCAGGGCAGCTGACACGAAGGAGAGACATTCTGCTGCAGCCTTCGGACTTCCCGGAAGATTGATGACTATACTCTTTCCTCTTATCCCGCAGATACCTCGCGAAATTATCCCGTGAGGGGTAACTTTGTAACTCTCGATACGCATTATTTCAGCAAAGCCGGGCAAATCTTTTTCAATGACCATCCTTGTGGCCTCAGGGGTTACGTCCCTGTCTGACAAACCTGTGCCGCCCGTTGTAACAACAAGATCTATTCCCTGTTCATCAATGAGCTTTTTTATTGCATTGGCAATTATGTCGGTTTCATCCGGTACAACAATGATACCCGTTATATTGTAAGAGTCATTCAGCATCTGCGCTATTGCAGGCCCGCTTTTATCTTCACGTTCACCCTTTGAACCCTTATCGCTGCATGTGATGATTGCAGTACTGTATTTCATTTTAGCACCTCTATTTCATCTCCTGCCTTAATTTCGCCCTCAGTAAGTACCTCGGTAAAAATCCCTTCCCGTGGCATCACGCAATCACCTACCTGCTGAAAAATAGCACATCTGGCATGACATTCCTTGCCGATTTGAGTAACTCTCAAAATAATGCTATCACCGACCTTAAGTTTTGTGCCGATAGGCAATGTTGGAAGTTCTATGCCCTCGGTTGTCAGGTTTTCGGCAAAGTCTCCGCAATCTACATCAATTCCCATGTTTTTTATTTTCTGTATACTTTCTTTTGCAAGCATGCTTACCTGTCTGTGCATAAAACCAGCATGGGCGTCATTTTCAAGTCCCATGTCTTTTATTAACATACACTTTCCGACGCCGTGCTTCTTTTCACCCTTTTTATCGCTGATGTTTACTGAAATGATCCTGCCGTTCATACTTCACCTCTGAAACTTATTATTTCGGATTTTGACGCTTCACGAATCACGCTTCACGCTTTTTTGCATATCTGCCGCTTTTTCCGCCGCTCTTTTCCAGGAGATAGAATGGTCCAAGCTCAATACCCTTATCAATGGCTTTGCACATATCGTATATTGTTAGAGCAGTGAGCATAACGCAGGTAAGGGCCTCCATCTCGACACCGGTCTGTCCCTTTATTTTTACAGATGATGTTATATTTACAACGGATTCTTTGTCATCAAAGGCATAATTGACATCGATGTGAGTAATAGCCAGGGGGTGGCATAGAGGTATCAATTCATGAGTCTTTTTTGTTCCCATAATACCTGCTATTTTAGCAACAGTGAATATATCACCCTTCGGTCCTTCACCTTTTTTAATCTCTTTGTATGTTCCGGGAGACATCCTTACCTTGCCAAAGGCTTTTGCTTCACGTTCAGTTTCTTTTTTGTCCGTAACATCAACCATACGTGCCTTACCGTTGCTGTCCAAATGGGTAAGCTTCATTTTTTCTCCTTTATCCGCCAATGTGCTGCAAACTTCTCTGACATTTTTTAATCTGTCCGATTTCATCCTTTCTTTCAGGTTTTACTTTGACGATACCAATTATGAAAGATTTTATTTCTTCATCACTTTTCCCTTCTCTCAGGAGCTTTTTTACATTATATCCAACATCTGAAAAAAGGCATGGACGGATCCTGCCGTTTGAAGTAAGCCTGATTCTGTTGCATTCAGAACATATATGTGAGGAAATAGGACTTATAAACCCTATTTTCCCTGCCGCGCCTTTAATGTTAAACATTTTTGCAGGACCTTTTTCGTTATTAACAGAGGATTCCAACTCATATGCTTCTCTTATGCGTGCTTCGATTTCACTTGAAGTGACTATTTTTGATCTGTCCCACAGGCCTGAATCGCCAAAAGGCATATACTCAATGAATCTTATGTGGTGGTTATAACGTATTGACAGTTTTGCAAAATCAAGAATTTCATCATCGTTAAACCCTTTAATAATAACAGAATTTATTTTTATCGGGCTTAAACCTGAATAATGGGCCTTTTTAATGCTCCTTATGACTTCGGTGAAAGCATCAACACCTGTTATATAAGCAAACTTGTCTTTTTTTAATGTGTCAAGGCTGATGTTTACCCTTCTCAACCCTGCATCCTTCAAATCATTAATATTTTTTCCCAGTAAAACGCCGTTAGTGGTAAGGCTAATGTCTTTTATTCCGTTTATTTTATTTATTTCTTCGATTAGATGGGAAATATCTCTTCGTGTTAGAGGTTCTCCACCCGTCAATCTGATCTTGCTTACGCCAAGCTCGGCGCATATTTTTACGAAACGGATAATCTCTTCATAGGAGAGCATCTCATTGTGCGGGATGAAGGGAAATGTTCCGTCAATACAATATTTACACCTTAGATTGCACCTGTCAGTGATGGAAATCCTTACATAATTAATAACTCTGTTAAATTCATCAATCAGCATAAATATAGTTCACCGTTTTTTGTTGATATACCTGATTTTACCTGTATCCTTCGTATCATAGCCGCCCAGACCTTCAAGCCTGTTTTTAAATTCATCAGAGGCTATTAGTTCCATGAGCATCTTGAATCTGTTATCTTCAGAAAACTCCTTTGTAACAAGAAGGTCATAGTCTTCCTGTGCCAAAGCGATGAAATCAAGGGAAAAAATTCTGGCTATTGAATGGATAGCCACGCCGGTATCGGCTACAGATTCTCTTACCAGTATACCTATGGCCGTATGTGAGGATTCTTCTCTGTCGTAACCGTTGATGGATTGTTTTTCAATCCCGTATTCTTTCAGCATTGTATCAAGAAGGATTCTTGTTCCAGAACCTGTCTGTCTGTTTATGAATTTTATATCAGATCTGGACAAATCTTTCATATCTTTGATATTCTTAGGATTTCCCTTTCGTACAAGGAGTCCTTGCTGACGTCTGGCAATGTGATAGAGTACAAACGGTATATCCTCCAGATATTTCTTCAGTATTGGAATGTTGTATGTCCTGGTCTCTTCATCGAGAATATGGGTGGTGCAAAGTTGTGTAACACCTTTTTTAAAAGCAAAAATGCCGCTTAAGCTCCCTGTATGTGTTGAGATGATGTCTAGATCGGGATGCTTCACTTTCATCATGTCCCTTAAAACATCGAGAGATAAATCATGACTTCCGATAATATGTATCCTCTGTGTCAGCCTCTTTTCATCTCCCATAATTTCACACTGGATTTCTTCATTTTCGTTGTAGCCCTCAATGTCTTCCGGTATTCTTACCAACCCGTCCGCGTTTGCCATTGAGGAAAAAACACTTGCTCCTCTCGGTAGTGGAAAGGCGTAATAAGTTCCAAACTTTTCTATGAGGTTTACCCTGACAATTTCTTCAACACCGATTCTCGAAGGGATTTTATAGGGAGTGATGCATCGTATGTATTTATTTTGAAAACCTGTTTTGCTCATTTTGGCATAAAGGGGTTCGACAAATGTTTTAAAGCTTAACACGGCAGATACAGGATATCCGGGAATACCGAATATCGGTTTGTCTTTAATGATTCCGAATATGGTAGGTTTTCCAGGCATCATGGATACCCCGTGGAAAATAAGAGTCCCCATCTCCCTGATTATGTCGCCGGTATAGTCTTCGCGACCGGCACTTGTCCCGGCATTTAAAAGTATTATATCGCTATCTTCAATAACTTCATTAAGTATCTCTCTTAACATGCTTTTATCACGGGCTATTTTAGTTTTAAATGCATCAAAACCTATTTCTTCCGAGAGCTTTAACAGGGTGTGGGAATTAAAATCTATTAATCTGCTGCTTGCAGATAATGGAGTTTGTTCACGGGAATATATATTTTCAACAGGTTCTTCAAATATATCTATCAGTTCTTTACCTGTCGGTATAATGGCAATCCTTGGTTTACGTTTTACATAAATATTGGCGATACCTCCGGATATGAGCATGCCTATATCGAAAATTGTTATTTTATGGTTTGTAGGGATGAGCATATCCCCTTCAATAACGTCCTCGCCGATCATTCTGACATTCTGCCATAAATAAACCGGTTTTCTGATGGTTATATATGCCTCGGATTCTTCAACATCTTCTATCATAATGACAGCATCGGCATCCTTCGGCAAAGGATCGCCCGTATTGACAGGCATTGTATCAGAATCTATTTTTAGTGTTATAGGGTTTGTAAGATCCGCTTCAAGAGTATTTTTAAATGATGTTGCATAACCGTCCATGGCGGAGCACATAAAGGGAGGATTGGGAATTTTGGTAAATACCGGCCTTGACGTAATGCGTGACTTGCACTGGTAAACGGGAAGAAACTCCTCGTCTTCGATTGATTTTGCGTGTTCAAGTATCTTTGCGATTGCTTCTTCGCTCCGTATCGTCTTTAAGTAACGTTTCATTAGAAGAAATAAACCTCCACTTCCTCATCTTTCTCATATCCTTCTGTGCTCTCCGGGATTATTATGTATCCTGGGGCAAGGGCAAGGGAAGAGATTACGGAAGATTTTGCAAAGATGGGGGTTGCCTGATATGTTCCGTCAACGACTTCAATTGAGACCCTCGCATATTCTTCAATACCGTAAGATGAGGGAACATTGGTTGTGAGGGCAGCCTTGATCCGCCTGCTGTCCTGCAGCAACTCTCCTTTGAGTCTTTGAAGAAGGGGAAGTACAAATCTGATTACAGCCATAATGCAAGAATTGGGGTGACCCGGCAATCCGAATATCGGTTTATCCCATAACTTCCCGAATATGGTAGGTTTACCAGGTTTTATATTGACTCCATGGAATAGTATCTTGCCGCCGAGTTTTTCAATTGCATCTGTAATATAATCACGCTCGCCCTTGGAACTTCCTCCTGAAATGAGAATTACATCGTATTTTTGCGCGGATAAGAGTTTTTCCGTTATTTCGTCAATACTGTCTCTTGCAATGCCGACAAATGTTATGTTAACGCTTTCTTTTCTTAAAAGGTTTGATACGGTATATCTGTTTATATCACGAATTTTGCCTGGAGGTGGGATTTCGTCTATTGCCGTAATTTCGTCTCCTGATGATATGACTGCTATTTCAGGTTTTTTAAAAACCGGGGGGTTTTTTATCCCGAGTGCAGAAAGAATGCCGATATCAAAGGGAGAAAGTTTTTTTCCCTTTTTGAGCACCATATTGCCCTTCGTAATATCCTCTCCACGGAAGCAGATATTTTCTCCTTTGTGGACTGTTTTTGTCACTTCAACTGCATCCGGCAGGCGCCTTATATATTCTTCCATGACAATACCGTCAGTTCCTTCCGGTATCATTGCCCCTGTGCTTATGCCAGCGCAATGTCCGTCATCAAGAATGATGTCGGTCTCCTGCCCTATCTCCACTCTGCCGCTAACGGTTAGGAACAGGGGGGACGTCTCTTTTGCGCCATATGTATCTTTGGCCTTAACGGCAAATCCGTCTACAAGTGATCTGGAAAAAGGCGGGATATCCTCTTCGGAAATGATATCCTCAGCCAGCACCCGGTCAAGGGCATTTTCTATATCAACCGTTTCCATCTTGGGGTTCAACGGAAATGCATCTATGATTTCAAGGGCTGCTTTCCTAGTTATTGATTTTAAGAATTCCATAAGGGCCTATAATATAGCTGATTTGAGCAAATATGTCAAAAAGCCCGAATCCATGCATGGATGAACAAATCAAGGCATACCCGGTATGCCTTGATAACTGTAAATTTATAAGGCATTACCCATTCATGGCGATATAAAGTTTACCTCCATTTCTGTGGATAAGAACAAGAAGAGAACCTTTGCCCTTAGATTTTTTTAACATGTCTTTCAGTTCTTTTATGTCTTTCACAGGCTCACGGTTTATCTCAACGATTACATCTCCCTTCTGAATGGATGCCGCCTCGGCAGGACTTCCCGGCTGCACATCTGCTACAAGTACGCCATGATTGCCTTTGAATCCAAGCTTACGGGCCGTTAAGGGGTTGAGAGCCTGGAGTTTCAATCCCCATGGGCTATAGGCGGCCTTTTCTGACAATACCTCTTCAGGCTCGTCTGACTGGAGTTTTTCTATCTTTACATGAGATGATAATTTCTTTCCGTCCCTGATTACATTAAGGGAAACTTCTGTGCCTACAGGTGTTGAGGCAACTATCGAAGACAGTTCGTGGCTGTTTCCTATGTCTTTGCCGTTAAAGGACACGATAACATCCCCACGTTTTACACCTCCTTTTTCAGCAGGGCTTCCATGAACAACATCACTTATCAGTGCGCCTTTTTGTTCTTTCATGTTAAGGGTGGCAGCAAGGTCTGAAGAAATATCCTGTATCTGTACACCAAGATAACCACGTGTAACCTTTCCCTTTTGAATAAGCTGCGGGATGAGCGATTTTGCTGTGCTGATGGGAATTGCAAAACCAATACCCTGACCATTGGGTATAATGGCCGTGTTTATCCCGACAACCTCACCTTCTATATTAAAAAGAGGTCCCCCTGAGTTGCCCGGATTGATGGGGGCATCTGTCTGGATAAAATCATCATAAGGGCCTGCCCCGATTACTCTCCCCTTTGCGCTGACTATACCCGAGGTGACCGTATTGGTAAGACCGAAGGGATTGCCGATGGCAAGAACCCATTCCCCTACCCGTAACGCATCTGAATCGCCGAGGGTCGCAGCCTTAAGCGGTAAACCAACGTCTACTTTGATTATTGCAAGGTCGGTCTTCTGATCGCGACCGACAACACTGGCTTTGAATTCCCTCTTGTCATTTGTGGTAACAACAATTTCCTTTGACCCTTCCACTACATGGTAATTTGTGAGTATCTGGCCATCCTTGCTGATAATAACGCCGGAGCCGGCGCCTTGAGTTTTGAAGCCTTCAGACGATCCCGGCATGTTGTTGAAAAAACGTTTAAAAAGGTCCCCGAAGGGCCCATCGGGCAACTGCGTGCCCTGAAATTCTGTTGTCTGAACTTTCGTCACTTTGATATTCACCACCATTGGTCCAAGGTTCTGTGCAAGATCAGCAAAAGACATGGGGAAACCGGATCCGGTCTGTAATGCTGGTGTCAGCGCCTGTGAATGTCCCGTCAATTTAAGTGATGAAGCCATTAACAGGCCTGTGACAAGAAAGACCAATGCAACAGCAACGAGGGCCGGTATTCTGAATCTGGCCTTTTTACAATAATCCTTCAGTCTGTCTGTCATGTTTTGTTCCTCCTCTTCTTTGTGTATTCGTGAAGACACGCCCCGAACAAGGTTCTGTGCTGCACAGGAATAATATAACGGAGAAACATTAAGAAGGGATTAGTAAGAAATTATAATTTTCTAATGTTAACAAAAACAGGTTTTATGATTTTAAAGGAAGATACACCCTGAAAATGCTTCCCCTGCCGGGTATACTTTCAAGCTCTATTCTCCCGCAGTGGGCTTCGGCGATTGACTTAACGATGGAGAGGCCAAGACCTGATCCTCCCTGACTCTTTGAACGCGCCTCCGGAGATCTATAAAATCGCTGGAATATCTGCGGCTGTTCATCAGGAGGAATACCGGGGCCGGTGTCCTCAACGCTGATGACGGCTGATCCTTCTTTGTTTTCCAAAGAAACTTTTACGATGCCGGCGGAAGGTGTATATTTGATTCCGTTGTCCACCAGATTCAGAGCAAGACGTTTCAGGTGTGCAAAATCGCCTGTTGTTTCGAGTGGTTCTATGTGACCCATGATAAGGTTTATCGGCTTGATTCGTGCAAGCCGGGATGCTCTGTCCATAACTTCATCAACAACACGGGCAAGATCAACTGTCTGCTGATCCATTTTTAAGACACCGGCATCAGCCCTGGCCAGAAGGAGAAGCCCTTCCACAAGGCTGGAAATCCGCTCAATCTCTTCGAGAGCACTCTTCAAAATAGTTGTATATTCTTCAATACTCCGGGGTGAGCGAAGGGCCACCTCGATCTCACCTCTGAGGATTGTGAGAGGTGTCTGTAGCTCATGAGAGGCATCAGCGGTAAACTGGCGCATTTCACTGAAAGCGCTGTCGAGACGGCCCAGCATTTCATTAAGTGTCGAAGCGAGCCTGTCCAGTTCATCGCCGGTACCGGTCAGGTCCAGACGATCACGAAGGTGCTGCGCGCCAATTTTTCTTGCTGCGTCTGTCATTCTGTCTACAGGTTTCAGGGCGCGCTGTGCAAACATCCATCCGCCACCGCCTGCCAGTGCGAGCGCAACAGGAAGCAATGAAAGCATAATTAGGAGAAAGCGGCGCATTGTCATATAGAAGTTTTTCCGCGACATACCTATGCGGATTACATTGGTGACTCTTCCTTCCTCTACTAACGGCCACGTGAGGACCCTCACGGGATAGGATTCAATGCCTGATATTGTTTCGAAGGTTGTCATCCCTTTCAGGATATTCTCCCTTGCTGCTGGCGAAAGGGGGAACTTTTGCAAATCTCCCTGATCACCTTCGATGTTGCCACTGGGGTCGAGCCATTCATAGTAGCGGTCAACAGAGGGGAAAGCGAACAAATTACGAAATATGTCCTCTGCTCCAGGGAGGTATGGGGTTCCCATTGGACGTTTTGATTGTCTGGCAAGTGTTTCGGCAATACTTTTCAGTGCAGAATCTGTCTCCTCGTAGAGTGTATATGCCACCAGCACATAGGAAATACATCCGAGTATAAGAAATGTGATGGTCAGCAGACTGGTATACCATAGGGTAAGCCTAGCCCTGACAGAGCGGACCGCCATAATTATCTGTCCTTCAGTGCGTATCCGACACCTCTGATGGTGTGGATAAGTTTTGTTTCATGACCGGTGTCTACCTTTTTCCGCAGGTAGTTTACATAAACATCGACAACATTGGTCTCGCTGTCAAAATCGTAATTCCAGACGTGTTCAACAATCATGGTTCTGGTAAGGACGCGACCATTATTCCTCATCAAGTATTCGAGAAGGGAAAATTCTTTTGCCGTAAGGTCAATATTTTGCTCTCCCCTTGTGACAATACGTCTTACCGGGTCGAGGATAAGATCGGCAATCCGGATGACTGCTGCACCGGTGTCGGTTCTCCGGCGCAGAAGAGCCCCCACTCTGGCGATGAGTTCCTCAAAGGCAAATGGTTTTGTGAGGTAATCATCAGCACCTGAATTGAGACCGAGGACCTTGTCTTCAATAGTTGCCCTTACCGTAAGGAGAAGAATCGGGGTTTTTACCTTTTGCTCTCTGAGTTTTTCAAGGATCGAAAGACCATCCATCCCGGGAAGATAAATATCGAGAATGATAAGGTCGTGAAGTGCATGCATGGCAATATTAAAACCTTCAGCCCCATTATAGGCTGTATCCACGGCGTACCCTTGCTCCTGGAGTCCCTTCTTTACAAAATCGGCAACCTTTTTTTCATCTTCAACAACGAGAATCCTCATATCACCGTTTCCCATGGATTAAATGTTATAATCATCGGATCATTCAAACAATACATTATTTCCTTGCCGTTATTTAAATCTTCTGATAACACAACTTTTAAAAAACTTCAACGAGCTTTGCTCTGCTGCATGTAATACGAAGACCGTTATCAGATTAAAACTCCGTCCTTACCCCTGCATTGACATTTTGAGCAATATATTTGCTTTCACCAATTTGTGCGCCATAGTTGATATAAAGAGAGAGGGCATTTTTTGTTATTGTGGTGATGCCTACCCCGAGATAAAGGAAACTTCTGTCCGGAGATGCTGTTTCAGTGCTGAAGGGAGAGCTTCCCTGTGCCAGTTGTCCCGTCACGTTCCGGCTGTTCCGTGCAAACTCATACCCGTAGGAAGCACGGATACCGGGTATAATAAGCGCCTTTTCGGTCTGCCAGGCATAGGATATCTTAGCCCCCATATTCCCCTGGAGGGATTCGATGTCCTGTTTATCAACATCAAGGTTTATGGCTCCTGCTCTCCTTTCAGTATAGCTGTTAATACCGAGTTTGGTATACTGAAGGGACACAGCAGGGGCAATCATCCATTGTTTGATTTTGAACTCATGTCCCATACCTCCATAGGCATTGAACTGATTACCCCGTGGACTCGAAAAGGCAGTGCGGTCCAGACCGGGAAAGACGATTCTGCGGGTATTATCGTAATTTGAAAGACCGTAACTTATCTGGCCGTCTATGAAGAATTCCTTCCGGTAATAGGTACCGTAGGCGCCGAAGGTGTAACTGTCTATTTTTACCTTACTGCCGTTATTGTCGATATTCCCTTGTGAGTTGCTCATGCCCATCATAACTCCGGCAATGAAGTTCTTTGTAAAACGGTAGTCGCTTCCCATGGCAACGCCTGCAGTGGTAAAATTATATCCAAGGTAATCGGAAGTATCCTTTTTGTCTCCCATGACCGCGTCACCCTTTATAAAGAAGCCCCAGCGTTCATTCATGTCTGAAGGAATCATGCCGGCGGGAAGGGAGCCTGCACTGGCAAGGAGGATAGGCTTTGTGCCCTGCTTCAGGGACAACCCGCTGAAGCTTATACCCCGTATGCCGTATCTCAGATCACCCAAGCGGTCTGCAATATTACTGCTCTGAAGGCCGGCAGCAGCGATACCCATACTGTATTGTGCTTCAGAGCCTTTCGGGGCAAGCTGATCTAAGGCGTATGCTGCCTGGCTGTAAGCAGGGAGGGCATCAAGGGCGGTTAAGACCGTGTCGAGATCACCTGTTGCCGAATTCCCAACTGAATTGAGCATAGAGCCTATTGCCCTTTGGTTCATGGTCAGATAGGGGAGCAGGTTCTGATTGATGTAATCTCTTTCTACCATTAGATATACCTGGTTGGGGATATCATATCTGGGTTTGAACATTACTGTTGGGGTAATGTTGGTAAGAAGGGAAGTGAACTGTCCTGTGACCCCTGCCGTAGCGGTAAGGATAGTGCCGAACTTTGTCCGTATTGCAGGTACGTATCCCCCTGTCCATGAGGTCTCGAGAATACCATGCAAGTCTGCGCCTCCGGTTATGGCAAGGAGGTCGTTACTGGAAGTGGAAGCGATCTCAATTAAGAGTTTTGCCTGAGTGTCCTGGTAGTAGTCACCTGTTATGGTAATAGTGCCGATGGAATTGCCCGGTTTGATGGTGCCTGAGGAATGATAGAAGCCGTAGGGGGCATCGATGGTGCCGGTACCGGAGAGAATACCGCCGTCGAGGAACAAGAGTCCGTCTTCGGGATCTTCGTCGTCTGAAGCCCTTGCAGACATTGTAACTTTACCGTTGACATTCAATTCTCCGCTTGTAATCCGCAGCTGCTCGCTTACCTCAAGGGTTGTTCCTGTCTGATTCTGGAAGGTATCGCCGGAGTTCTGCAATGTCATGGATTTGGCCTTGATATTTTCTGTCTGCGTTGTGGTACCCCCGGTGCTTAAGACTATCTTGCCCATGAGCAAAGTAACGCCGTAACTGTTCCATGTGCCCACGTTATTATTTACAGTATCGCCCATGGTGATGGTCCATACGCCGCTTGTTTTATCTGTCCCGCCAAGCGGGTCTTCTCCCCAGAAAGCATTGGCAAGGAATGTCCAGCTAAAATTTGTAACACTTGTGGTATCCTGCTTATCGGAGGAAAGGCTGGATGTGGAATAAAACAGACAGCTTTTTGTTGTATTTGGGGATGTGATACTGGCCGTCAGGTCGCCACGCTTTGAATGGGTAAATTTGAGATCAACTTCTACACCCTCAAGGGGCTGCCTCAAGGAGGCGGTCAACTCTGCTGTAGTCAGGGTAAAGGGCTTACTTGTGCCGCCCACACCGGAGGTGCTGATTTTTGCAATAGATTCGTTTACTGTCTTGGTCCCCGTGGCATAGGATGTCTGAGGGGTCACATAGGTGGTCTTTTTCAGGGTTTCTACAAACTTACCGGCATTAATATTGCCGAAACCGTAATTGGGATTAAACCAGTTGCCTGCTCCGTTTTGAACCCATCCCGTATCAGTAGGGTCGACTTTGGTACTTGTCAAGACAAGGATATGTTTGGCCATACGCACATCCATGGCTGGGTTAGCCTCTTTCCCTAATGCCAGTATGCCGGAAACTAGAGGCGCCGATGAAGATGTGCCGCCGAATGTGGCTGTGTAGTTCGTGTTAGGGAAAGTGTCATCCCCATCACCCTGTTTGTTCGAATCGGAATACTTGTTATACCCGTAATTGTCACCTGTGCGGTCTGTGGTGGTAATGCCGAATCCTTTGTAGTCGCTGCGGTTTGAAGGGGCTGTTACAAATACACTGGCGCCGTAACTGCTGTAATCGGTATACTTGCCGTCACTGCCCAGAGCTGCCACATTAATGACGTCCCTGTAACTGTTTGCTATAGTTTTGTTTGTATCTTCATTTGCTGT
>Ga0351942_1090_pt1 | contig 41948 bp, 36 predicted proteins | sample TotcelT113001N10_FD_206838 | JGI IMG/M metagenome (GOLD analysis project Ga0351942, IMG submission 206838) | Enriched cells from coal bed in the Powder River Basin, Montana, United States - Total cells T11 rep2 HSBNCT.T11.300.1.N10 ... | reverse complement strand
ATATTTCAAAAAGGGCTCAGTTGTTTTGAAATCCTCATGTTCACTGAGCCCTTTTTACATTAAATTGATTTGTAAAATTTAGTTTAAATTTATGGATTTATAGTTTTTAATTATTGTGAAATAATTCTCTTGACAATTTACGTCATAGCTGTATGAATAAAAGGACTTCAAAAAACATTTTCCGGGAGGTTGGCGTATGATGGATAGATGGACATTCGGCCTGACTTTGCTTGTAGTAGGCATGGGCGGAACAATTTGTACACTCATTTTATTCAGTTTAATAATGAGTGCTTTGAAAAAGATTTTCCCCTACAAAAAAGAAGAAAAATAGGAAAGGGAGGAGGGATATAACATGGCTGAAGCAATACTAAGCGGATTAGCAGGACTTATAGCAGGAGTTTCTGCCTTGCACTGGTCGCATTTGGTAATGATTGCAATAGGAGGGATTCTCCTCTACCTTGGAATCAAGAAAGATTTTGAGCCTTTATTACTTGTTCCAATCGGCTTCGGGTGTATCTTGGTGAATATTCCCCTTGCCGGTCTTATGGAAGAAGAAGGTTTTCTCAGAGTAATTTATAATATGGGTATTCTTAATGAATTATTCCCTCTTCTTATCTTTGTTGGTATCGGGGCCATGACGGATTTCAGACCTGTTCTTGAAAATCCATATACATTTCTTCTGGGAGCTGCAGGGCAATTCGGAATATTTCTGACGCTTATTATTGCCCTTGCCCTTGGTTTTCCATACAATGAAGCTGTCACCATCGGAATCATAGGCGCCTGCGACGGGCCTACCGTTATTTATGTGGCATCCAAATACGCGAAAGAATTACTCGGTCCATGCTCGGTTGCTGCATACTCATATATGTCTCTGGTGCCCTTACTCCAGCCGCCGATTATGAGAATGCTTACCACAAAGAAAGAGCGTGAAACTATCATGAAGACACACCAGAAGACGGTCTCAGATACTACAGCTCTTCTTTTCCCTGTTGTCATCACTGTAGTGGGCGGACTTATTGCGCCAATGGGTTTGCCTCTTCTTGCAACGATTATGCTGGGCAATTTCATGAAAGAATCCGGTGCAGTTGCCAGACTTACAAAGGCATCTGAAAATGAAATAGCAAATATAGTTACTTTGTTTCTTGGATTGGCAATCGGCGGTACAATGAATGGAGAGGTATTCGTGAAACCACAGACCCTTCTTATTCTTGGACTTGGTCTACTGGCTATTTGTCTTGACACGGTTTTTGGCGTACTTTTCGGAAAGGTGCTCTATTATGTGACAGGCGGGAAAGTGAATCCCCTTATCGGAGCAGCGGGAATCTCCGCATTCCCTATGTCAGCGCGTGTTGTCCAGAAAGAAGGACAGAAGTGGAATAAAAAGAGCTATCTCCTTATGCATGCCATGGGCGCCAATGCAGGCGGTCAGGTAGGATCAGTTATGGCAGCGGCAGTTATGCTTTCCGTACTGAAAGCCATGGGAGTAATCTGATTTAATAATAAAACTGCATATATTAATTAAAAAAGTCATACAACAAAGGCGGGATTAATTCCCGCCTTTGTTGTATGACTTCAGGTTTGATTAGCCATACGGTTAACATGTTCTGCAGACGTATTTAATGGCGGCTCCTTGTTTATATTTTCTTAGAGATAATTTATTTCATCTTTTTTCTCTCCCTTTTCTTCTTTTAAGTGTTTCTCAAGATATGTTTTTGCAATATCCCTTCCGCCAAAACCAAAGGCTATAGCGCATCCAAGGACAAGCCCCCCGAAGATTATCGCAAAAGCGATGACCACAGTTTCTTTGCCTATGCCGAGCTGTTCGAGAGCCATAGTTATTGAGAGAAAAATAACAGCGTATTTAGATGCTTTGCTGACAGGTCCTGCGAAGCGGTTATCCGCATTGACTGCAGCAATAAGAACCGTTCTGTAAATAAAATTACTTAAAAGGTAGCCGGCAAGGAATATAAACAATGCAGCGAATAAATGGGGGAGATACATGAGAAAGCCTTCAAAAATTCTTCCGGCAATCTGTATCTGCAGGGTGTTTATTGCTGTGAGGACAAATATGAAAAAGATTAACCAGCCTATGAGCCTGGCAAATATTATTGAAGGATTTTCTTTTACACCTCCTTTTTTCAGCAGTTCGACAAGACCGGATCGTTCTAAAAAGCTGTCAAGTTTGAAGGCACGAAAAACGCGCTGGAAAAAATATCTCAAACAGACGGCAAGTATAACGCCTATAATAAGAATCATAAATGATGTTAAAACTGTCGGAAGAAATCTCATTATGTTTGTAAAACAATTTTTCAGGGGTTCTATAAGTATGCTGTCCAGTATGTTCATTGCTATCCTCCTTGTGTCTTACTTAATACTTTTCTGCAAAAAACTTGTGTTGTTTATTTGTAAATCCTGCAACATATATAATCCTCCCGCCGCCTATAACGGCAAGTATTACGTGGCATTAATCAGCAGGCAGGGCCCGTATCACTTCGTATACAAGCTTTTCGGGCGATGCTTGAATAATCTTCAGTTTCGCCCCTTTAATCTCTATGTCCTTGGATTCGGCAAGGTTGAATTGAAAAATCTTTTCCGAAGCCTTCGGTTTGTTCATCTGTAAGGTTCCGTCCGGCCCTCTGAAATTTGGTGTGCCTACTTCCTCTTTGTATAAAAGGAACAGCAAGTTGTTGTCGCATGATATGAATTTAACTGAACGTCTTAAGAAATTGGGATCAAATATATTAATCTTCTCGATTATTTCAAATTCAGGTTTAATGCTGTCATCCATGGCAATTGACAAGGTCTTGTCATGTGTCAGCTTAACTGCCATGCTGATATCTTTTGGGATTGATTTTGAGATTTTGATGCCGCAAGGCTTGTTGTAGACAGGGGGAGGCTGGATGACATAGAACGCATCGCATCTGTTTTTATCCGAAAAATAATAGAAGTATTCATCATCCTCCATGACATCCCAGAGTTCCTGTGGCTCTATATCGCATTTTGCGCCCATAGTAGAACCTTTAACCCGGTTTTTCAGGACAAGGGAATGGAAACGGGGCCCTTTTGCTGTTGAAAGCATGTTTTGCTCCGGCCTGACGGACTGAGCACGGTTAAGCTCATCTCCTGAATGGCTGTATGAGGTCATAAAAACCGGCTCCTTTGTCTGAATTTCTGTGGCACAGCCGGTTGTTATCGCCAAAAACATAAATAATAAAAGTGTAAAAACATGATTCAATTTCATAAGAGTTCTCCTCATTAATATATTCAATCAATAGATTCCTCGAAGCTCTGCTTCGGGGTAAACCATACCCCCTCGCCCCTTGAGGGAGAGGGCAGAGCCTTCCCCATACTTGATACGGGGGTGAGGGGGAATAATTATGCTCTCCATTCCTCTGATACCTCGCAGCTCTGTTGCGGGGAGGTTCATTATCATGAATTTCTTCAGAGTCTTTTTTATTGGCATATCGTACATGTAATATTCCCTCCTGTGCCGGATATCTTTCCACCAGAACACTGTGCATTCATGCAGGCTCTGTTGACATTGCCGCATTGTGTATGACAGGCTTGCACTTCGGCTCGACTTTTTGTGATTTTGCGACCCTTGGTATTTATGCCGGCTGCCATATCTGCTCCAACCGGACACTTGTTCATGCAACCGTCAAAACTGCTCCTGCAGGAACTTGCATTAACCGCAAAAGATCGACATGTCTTCTTTTGTCCCTGACTGCCTTGTGCGCCGCCTGACATCCAGGAAGGAGTCGCCGGTTTCGGCATTGCCTGAGGCTTATAGGAAGGCGCTGTCGTCTGTTGCTGTTGTATGCGTATTTTTTCCTGTGCATAGGCGTCCATACTATCTTTCAGCTTTTGCTGATAACTGTCGTTGTCGTCCGTTTTATCTCGTGAATAAGCAGGCGTTGTCGAAGCCTGAGGGGTTTCCTGCCTGGGCTGCACATAAACAGGTTCAGGTTGATTTCTGCTTGAAAGGGTATCCGGGTCGAGCCCTCTGACTGTAACCTTTGCGCTGCCTGAGGCTGTGCGGTTTTTGGCATCACGCACAAGGAAGGTCAGGATAAAGCTCTGTGTGGTCGTCGTCACCGGGCCCTGAAACTTGCCGCGCAGGGGGTCATTTGTCTTTTTGATATCCAGTGCACCGCCGCTGACATCCACAAAAAAAGGCGGTTCAAAACCTTCCGGCAGCGTCAACGAATAATCGGCAACCTGATCCCCTACGATCATCCTTGGTGCAACGATCTTCAGTTCATATTTTTCAGGGACGATACTGAAGACCGTATTTGCGGCCTGTGTATTCCCGTCTTGCGCAGTGATCCTCGCTTCAAATACAACCCTATCCCCTGCTTTCAATGCCTCGGCAGGCAGACCGAGGCCCACCCTGTAAGGCGGAGATTCTCCGTCTCTTGGTCTTTCAGCAACAGCAGTTTCTATTACCCTCCCTGAAGAGTTTTCCTTTGCAGTCAGTTCCACCTTTACCTTCCCTGCGTTTTCGGCAAGGGTGTAATACACGAACATCTGCGGGGCATCGCCTGGATGCATCTCGGTCTTGTTTGTCTGGCCGTCTTTTCCGTCTGTAACAAGGAGTCTGTCAATCTTTACAGCCTGAAAAACCCTGAAGGGGAAGACTGCCTGGGTAAAAATATCCGGATTCGATACAAGCCTGTGGGTAAGTGCAACAATGTAATCTCCATTATTCATATTATCCAGCCTGAAGCGGAATGAATACGATTTTTTACCACCTGTTTTATATGCAGGCACAACCTTATTCAAACCTTCCACCGGCCGTTTGCCGGAATCATAGACCTGCCAGAACAACTGTGTGGCAACGGGCGAAACAGAGGCAGGGTGCTCTACCTCCGCCAGGAATTCAACCACATCTCCGTTCTGTACAGCACCTGAAATGGCCGGACCCTGGGCATTTCCCATATTTCCGGATATTTGAAACCGGGACAGCGCAACCTGCATGCCCTGGAGAGATTGTGTCGTACCTGCCGTTTCTGAGCCGCTTTTTTGAAGCTCATTCATTTTTCCTTTCAGGGCATAGATGGAACAATTATATTTCGACTCAAGCTGCTCCTTTTTCTGCGTAACCCTGTTGTAGACAGCATCAAAGGTTTTTTTGTAGTCGCTGTCGCCTGTAACTTTGTACATCCGTTCAAGGGAATCGGCAATATCATCGGCCTTTGCAAAGTAGCGCCAGTCTCCGGTGGTTTCACCTGCTTTGAGCATCTCTTCTGCCTGTAGCTGGAGATTGTTGAAGACTTCTTCTTTTTTGGATTTGGCGATCTTTTCGGCAATCTCTTCCACTTTTAATGCCTCAAATGTTTTCAATCCCTCTTCCACTGCCTCTCCCACTGCGTACGCCGCCCCTGCGGTAATAACAAGAGGAGCCCCCAAGGTAGCAACAGTGCCTGTTGCGCCTGTGCCGATTGTACCGACTGCCGCCGCCGTTCCCACGTCGGTGATCATGCCCAATCCTGTATCAATAACCTCCCTGGTTATGCCGATAACCGCATCGTTTTGAGATATTTCACCCTTTTGAATTTTGCTTATATTATCATAGATGCTATAGGCGGACATGCCGTAACCCGCAACGTCCAGAAATCGCGGCTTCAGGCCGCTTTTTATCGCCTCTGTCCTGGTCATCTTAGGCGCTGATGAAACAGGTTCCACATTAATCAATGCATTTTTCCGATAATAGTCATCATAAGAGCCCCCTTCGAGCTTGACCTTGTTTGCCAGACTGGTCTCTTTAATTTTTACCTTTGAATCAACAAGTTCATTCCTTAGTTTTTGAGCATCCTTTTTGTATTTTTCCAGTTGATCTCCGGAAAGCTCACCGGATTTGATTTTAGCCTCATAGTCGTCTATTTTTGCCTGCACATTTTCCTTTTGTCTTACGTATTGCAGTTGCGCATTGCCCAACGCCTGTTCTGTTGTTTTTCTGCATGCTTTTTGAAAGGCTTCAATATTTTCGTCATTAAGTCCTACGCCCTGATATATATGACCTCTTTTGAGCCTTTCTATCTGACGTTTGAAAGTTTTGACATCTCCCTGATAATCGGATTTTTTCAAGATTCCTGATAGTTGCGCATCGCTGACAGCACCTGATTCAATGGATTTGAGGGTTCCCTTGCTCATGCCCTGGAGTGCCTTCTCACCACCAATGCCGAGAAGTTTGGCAGGAGGAGAGGCAAAACCTTTGGCCGCCTTTTTAATATGGTCGTTGGTTTCAACCAGGCTTCGACCTGTCTGGTCAGGCTTCATGCCGAATGATACATATGTCTCCTTGGAAAATGCATCCATCCTTACCGTTGTCTGGTGGGCAGAGCTTCCGGGCAGGTCGGATTTTCCTTTGATGTTTATCGTAACTTCAACATCCCCGAAATCGCGATATCCGGGACCGTCCATGATGCTGCTTGTCATTACCTTCCTGGAGCTTAAATCAATTTCCCCTGCATCGGGCAGATAGGCACTCTTGTATTTCCCAAAGGTTTCCTCAAGCCGCTTCACCGCCTGCCCGTCTCCTGAAAGATCCAGGTCTCCCTGCATACCCCTGTGTTTGGGGTTCAATATCTTCCTGCCTTTTTTGTCAAGCCTTATCTGGCCCGTTTTTTTGTCTCTGAGATAAATATCCGATCCCAGGCCGGGCTTTATCTTTTTGCCTTCCGGCAGGCCTGCATTCGTTTCCGCTATGACACGCTGTATGAATGCTTCACGGTACTTGAGGTGTATCTCCCTGCTCTGTTTCAGAAATTCATTTTGTACCTTCCTGACGGCAAGTTCTTTTTCTCGCGGCAGTTTTGAGGTATCCCCCATCATAATCTGTGCAACTTTTCTGTCGCGTTCGGCAATGGCTGCATTAAATATTTCCTGCCCTTTTTTTGCTCTTGCTGCAAGTTCTTCAGTGCTTAAAGATGCATGGCCTTCCACACAAGAAAATGCCAGAAAGAGGGCTATGAGAATCATACTTTTTTTCATTAATTGCTCCCCTCCTCTCTGCTTATGTCTTCAAGCAGTCTTCGGGCCATATTTTTTGTCGCACCGTCGATATCTCTACGGTTAAGGATGTGCGTCAGTTCACTGCGCGCACTTTTATAGTCGAAATGGGCTTTATACAATACTGACCTGTAAAGACCGATGTAATAATAACGGGGATGCTGCTTTTGAATATTGTAATAAAAGACAATTCCCCGATTGGTCTGAGCGTCGGTTAGATAACATACGTTCATCCACTGGGCAATATCGGCGCTCAGCAACAGAATATTTGTTTTAACAGCCTTTTCAAAGTATTCGAGCGCTTCCTCGCATTCGCCGGTTTTTGCAAGATTAACGGCAATGAGAACCATGACCGAGGCATCGGTCGGCGCGAGTTCAAGGGCCTGTCTGAAAGCGTCCTGGGCGTATTCGTCCGATCGAAAGATATTGAACCTTGCCAGTTCCGAATGAACTGTCCCGAGCGTTGCCCAATATCGAGAGGTATAGGGATCAAGTTTTACAGCTTCGCCGGCGGTATTCAGGGCTATGTATAGTTTATTAATGTCGCCATCCCGAAAATATTCACGTGTCAACTTAACGGCTTTTGTATGTTTCAATGCGGCAAGAGCTGTATTATCTCCCACGAGTTGTTTCTCGGCATCGCTCGGCAGCAATTTAAACTTGTCTGCGGCTTCAGGGTTAGGCTTCTGGGTTTGCGGACTTCCGTCAGGTTCTTCGGAGGAGACAATCGAAGACATTACACCAATCACAAGAATTAAAATGATTAAGGCCCAAATGTTTTTTCTGAATGTTTTATGTTCCATGTTATCTCCTTTTAATCAAGCACGGTGCCTCTTGACGCAGGTTTGGCCGGTGATGGTGATGTTGCACCAGCCGGAGCAGGCGAGGGGGCAGCCGCCGGAATGCCTGAAGTATTCGCGGGCTGTACAGTTCCAAGCGCAGGAGGTGTTGTAAGGGGCTCGATAATCCTTCCTGTCAGGTTGGGGTAGGGCTGCTGGGGCGCAATCTTCTTCGGAACTTCAGGGAAGCGTTTTTCATCAACCATCATGGCAACGGCAAGCTTGCGTCGGTCTTTCAGGAGTATTGAAAACGCTGCTTTCTGAGAATATATTTCAAGTGTTGCTGCCCCAAAAGCTTCAAAACCATTATGCCTTATGAGCAAGGCAAATGCATCGCTTTCCTTGCCTAGTGCAGCCAGCGTGGTTGCCTCAACGACGAGGAGTCGTTCCTGCATCCCTCTATCGGTGTATGTACGGCCTTCTCTTATCCAGCCCTTGATAATATTTACCGCTTGCATGGCAATTGCCGGATGTCCGGCTTCAAGGGCTGATTGGGCAAATTCCATGAGGACGTTAAATGCCTGTCCGGAAAATCCTTTTACAGGTGTTATGTTTATACGGATCGGGTTTCCGTTACGAACGATCTCTATCTCTGTTGTCCTATCCGGGGGAAGTTCATTATATATACGTAAGAAATCAGTTGTTGCTGCAACCTTTTCTCCACCGATACCTGTGATAAAATCCCCGGCTGATAGCCCACACTTATGCGCCGGCGTATCCTGGTAAATCTTTATTATTGTAATGCCTTTTTTGCTGTCCTTCCAATTAACGCCGAGACGATTATCCTTTTGCCGGGATAATTGTTCGTAAACCCTTCGGTAGAGTTCTCCTGAAAGGAAAAGGGGCATACCTGCCTTTTTAAGCTTTTTACTGTAAGCAGCCTTATAAAGTCCGGCCGGATCAATGTCTATGGCTTCTTTAGCCATGGCAATACCCTCTTTTTTGAGTCCGCCATGGTATAATTCTATTGCCCTCTCGGCTTGCCTGAAGACCTCTATCTGCTTCTCTTCAGGTGCCTTAAAGCTTATTATTTGTATTGCGTTTGCACCCTTTATCTGTCCGGCAACAGCGATATGACGGCTATCCGTGGAAAAGGCTGTCTTTAAACCAATCTGCCCGTTAAAGGATCGTGTATGCAGTACGTTTGACAGCCAAAAGCAGCTATGTTGATCAAGTACTGAAATAGCGTAAACATAATCTGAAAGTGTCAGGAAATATTTGCTGTCAGGTGAAAATATTTTTATCAGACCAGCGCTCATATCAGGAAGACTGCAGAATATCTTTCCCGTACTAACTGAAAATATATTATAATCGCCGGTGACATTTTCTTTAGCTACCAGATATTTGCCATCAGGGCTATATATGATATTGCCGAAGCTGAACCCTGTCCAATTATCGGTGGTCTTAAAATGCCGTATCACCTTCCATGAACCAGCATTGAGGATGTCAACCTTTGTTTTTACTATGCCTTCTCCTGTATCTACAGGGATACTCCGCGCAAGTTGTTTTCCATCCGGGCTGAAGACCATAGCTGCTGCATTTGGTGCGCCGGGATCGTTTTTTGTTACGTATTTTATTGAGAAACGCTTAATAGTTTTGCCTTCTTCCGTATCTACAATATACTGATAACCGCTGTCGGATTTTTTATCTGAGCCAACCGAAAATACGAGATATCTTGCATCAGGACTCAAGTCAATGTTGTCCAGAGTACGGCCGGTCTCCTCATCCTTTTTCTCATCCTTTTCTTCGAACGAAACCAACCGCCTTGTTTCGCCGTCATCTTTTGTAAGATCTAAAACATATAATTGATTTTTCAGTTTTTTAAAGGCGTAAGAATCGTCTTTCAGCCTTTCGCGTCCATAGAGGTCAAGTTGATATATGGCAATCTTTCCGTCATTGCTCATTGTAACTGCTTTTGCCGGGTTTTCTTCTGCGATCCATAAAGCGGCAAGCCGCCATGTTGAAGTATCCCATTGCGATAGAACGTTTCTGTTAAAAACGAGCTGGTCATAATCCTTATTATCCGGATTATCCGGGTTTTTTGAGGGATACATATAGGAGACAAACAGGCTTTTTCCGTCTTTTGAATATCTGACAAATTCGAATTGGCCTTTTTTGTGAAAAGAGAAATCTTTAAGATCGACAAGACTCCCTTCTTTTTTATCGGATTTGCCGCCCTTTTCCGTCATAAGTCCTGCAAATTGCAGTTGTTTGAGAAGCTCTTCGTTTGAAGAAAACAACCCTCCGGGCTCTTCAAGTATCTTACGGAGTTCTTCACGCGTATATTTCTTTACAAAGACCCCTTCCTTTGGGGTGGAGAAGTCCTCTGCCCCGGCGGCCCATAATTCTTGTAGTGAAACTGCAGAAAAAGCAGAATAAAAAACAGCAACAACAAATATGAATAAGAATATTGATTTTAAATGGAATTGCCTACAGGATGAACATGTCTTTTTTGTATATGTTCTGTTCGATAATCTAATATTCATGCCTGTTTCCTCCTTTTATTTATCCCAGAGCTGCCGGAGTAAATGCTTTTTATCCTCAAAGACCATACAGAGTTTCTCTATTTTTTGCTCAACTTCTTCTGCTTCGCTCGACCAGTTCTCGATGACAAATGATGCTGTGCGACCTATGTAAAGCGGGGTCAGAGATTTTAACAGGTGTTCTTTGTTCATAGTTTTTTTGTGCATAGCCAATGCGAAATAGCAGATTACATCCGCCCACACATCGTCGGGGATATTGAATGAATCCCTGCCGAGAGAAGCGATATTTTCAAAATGCGCTAATAGTGTCTTTGGTATGAAGAGGTTCCATAGTCCGGAAAGTTCACGTATTCCAAGTTGAAACTTTTCAATCATTCTTTCCAGATTTACGGAAACAGGCTCAAGTCCTACGGCATATTGGAACCCAAAAACAGGCACATTCTCTGATGATTTTACTTCCTTCCATATGTTGTAATAGCCCTCCATGAGATCGAAGGTTGCACCTACTACCTGATAAAGCATGGAGCTTAAGTCTGCACCAGGGTCTTTTGCATCATGGATCTTTGCCCCGAGAAAGGCCTGGCAAACCTTAAAATTGTTGGCAATTGCCGTTGTCGTCATCCAGATATCTATGCCGTACCGGGCAACATCCGTTTCCCACACATCCTTGGTAAGATAAAATTGTGCAATTTTTCCGGAAAATCCGAAATCACCGCCGATAGGCTGTCGTACCCGCTTGCCGTAGAGCGCGCGGGTGAGGGGATAGACAATACTGTTAGTAATGGTTCCGTCGAATTTATGGCGGTGATATAACGGGGTTACATAATCGTAATCATGTTCTATGACAGGTTTAATCAGAAGTTCTATCCATTCCGGTGTAATACTTCTCAGGTCGGAATCTACTACAACACATGCCTTTGCATCTACAGCAGCAGCAATTTCGAAGATTGTCCTGAAAGCACTTCCTTTTCCGGGTATACCATGATAAGGAGTTGTGATCTTGAAGGCAGGCCGTATCCGGTGATGGAGCATAATGGTATGAAAATCCTCAATGGCTGTATTTTGCACCACATCCATTGTCCCATCAATGGAACCTCCATCCGAATTAACAAGTACAGTTTTTTTGTCAGGAAAATATTTGGCAATGCCCGCCTGCACAGCCCGTACAACATGCCCTATGGTTTTAGCATTATTATAGCTCGGTATACCGACAACGATATCGGCAGTATCGATTGACTCGATCTGTGTCCTGATTTCTTTTCCCAGAATAATGTTTTCCATATATTTCACCATTTGCAAAAATCTGTCATATTATCATATCCAGCAAGGCTACAGGAAAATCCTTAAAGACTTCAGCTAAAGACAGACCTGTAACTCCACTATAATTATTCGTTATAAGCACTTCACCGGTAAAAATATTCCTGTATTTTGTACCTGTTTTTTCAGAAGGTACGGCTACCACAGAATCATTCCAGGTATCAATGCCGAAAGGCAAATCCTCAACGGTTTTTGATAATCTTGTGAAGAATCGAGGTACTATAGAGAGCATAACGGTGTTTCTGTACCTTCTTGCAAAGGCACATACATTGTCGGCACACTCCCCGAAGGTTTCCAGAAAAATATATTCTCCCTGTTCAAACAAAACTTTATTTGCCCTCCGGTATCCCAGGGACTTATAAATAAGATACATCTTTATCCTGCCGTCCTCTTTATTGACAGTCAGCTCTCTTGCTATTTCTGACGGAAGCATCAGAGATTCCTGTCTTTTTATTTCTTCAAGTATTCTGATCCTTGCATCGTAATCTACCGGCCTTCTGTTGTCGGGGTCTACGAGACTGAAATTCCACAGTTCGGTTCCCTGATAAAAATCCGGGACCCCGGGTGAGGTAATTTTTAATAATGTCTGGGAAAGTGAGTTGTAAGTGCCATAATGAGAAATCATTTTTTGAAAAGGGATGAAACTCTTCAGAAACGCATTTTCAGGAATATTCCTCATCGCGTTTTCAATAAAAATTATCATGGCTTCTTCATAAAGCGCATTGGGATTTGTCCAGCTTGTATGAACCTTGGCCTCTCTTGTTGACTTCAACATGTAATCCTTGATCCTTGACTTGAAATTTTCATATGTTTCTTCATCCATTTCACTGATGGGCCAGGCGCCTATAAGGGTCTGATAGAAAAAGTATTCCTCATTGCGTCCCGGTACGATCTGACCTTCAACAGCAATCTTTTTATTTTTATTGAGTTTGCTCCAGTTTAACAGATGCGCCCTCCATTGAACCGGGATTTCTGAAAGCACATTTATCCTTGCCCTTGTATCGTCACTCCGTTTTGAATCATGTGTGGAACTTGTGATAAGCGCATGCGGCCAGAACTTGCTCCTCTCAATATTCTGCCCGTGAAAAGTCTCCATAGGCGTTCCGAACCTGTCGGGAGATCCTCCAACCTCATTCAGGGAAAGAAGACGATTATAAATATAAAATGTTGTGTCCTCAACGCCTTTAGCCATAACCGGGCCTGTCACCTGTTGAAATCTCAGGACAAAATCAAGACACTCGTTTTTATCGTCTTCAATCATTGTGTCCGGAAGTTTCAGAAGCAGGACATTATGAAGGAAGTCGAAGATGGATGTATTAACGGAAGGATTTCTCCGTTTCGCCTTTGATACGGCAAAATCTATATACAGGCGATCCCTTTCTATTACTTCCAGGTTGTTTATATATGTTCTGTAAACCGGAAAATAGGCGATAACTTCCATTATTGCTTCAATCAGGCTGTTTAATGTAAAATCCCTTGTATGCCTGTTCTTTTCGGAAATCCGGTTTAAATAGTTGCCGAGAGTGTTTATCTCGCTTGCCATAGCTGCTTTCATAATCAATTTTTTGTTGTCGTATACCATATCCTGGTAATTCATCCTGCATTTAATAAATCCTGAATATATTCCTTCAAAAACCTTAGCATTCCTGGTTTCTATGAAAATACCGTTCAGGGAGTTGAGAAAAACGTAACCGGTAGTGCTGAATATAGGCCACTCTTCAGGCATCCGTTCGCTTTTAATCAATATTTTTTCACCTACTATATAAAAAGGCTTGCTTTCAGGGTCTGCGGTCAGCATTTCTTCGTAACGGTTCGATATGGCGGCTTCTGCAAATTTATCTCCGTAGGGCAAAGCAACGTCCCTTTTTATATTTTCCATGTAATCAAGCATAATATTCCTGAAGCAATTCTGTTGAAGACGATAGAAATATTCGGAAGGATTATATAAGCCGTCCGGATGATCAACCCTCAATCCGGTGATTTTTCTTTCCCTGATGAGACGGAATAGAAGCTTGTGTGTTTCTTCAAAGACAGCGGGGTTTTCCATCCTGATAGCTCCGAGGTCGTTTATATCAAAAAACCTCCTGTAATTTATTTCTTCTGTCGCAACAGGCCAGTATGAAAGCCTGTATATCTGTTCAGAGAGAAGCCTGTCGAGAAGATCGAAGCTTTTCGGATCGCCTTTTATTCCGTTGAAAATATCTATATTTTTATTAATAAAAGACATAATTTCTATGTCTTCACAATACAGGGTCCAGAGGCGTTTCTTGGCGACTCCTTTTTCTCTGTTGCGTTCGTTGATCTTTTCCAGTGCAGTTTCAAGAAAAGAAGGAAGATTTTTTAAAGCTGTAATGATACTCAGGAATTCCATAAGAGAAGGACTGTCGTCCTTGACAAGTTTTTTCAAGTCATTTATGCGGTGTTCCAGTATGTGTATATATGTCTGGGGTCTTATAGGAAAAAGGTTGTCATAATACCTGATAAAAAAAGAGCCCTCCTCAAAAGATAATTTAAGTTCTCCGTTTTCCAGCACGGTTCCGTATTGATCACCTAGAAAGGGGAGGAGAACCTTATTTTTGAGTTCCTTTTTTACGGGTGTCCAGTCGATATCAAAAAAATCCGAATATATTGAACTGGGGCCGTTTTCAAGAACATCCATCCACCATGTATTGTTTTTATTTGCAATACACATGTGATTGGGTACAATATCAAGGATCTGACCCATATCGAGCCTGTGAAGTTCATCTATTAATTTGTTATATTCTTCTTCAGTTCCTATCTCGGGGTTTAACCTGTTGTGGTCTACAATATCATATCCGTGGATGCTGCCCTTACAGGCCATGAAATAAGGAGATGAATATATATCCGTAATGCCGAGATCGTAAAGGTAAGGTATAATTTTTACGGCATCCGAAAATGCAAATTGATAATTAAACTGCAATCTGTATGTTGCCGTTGGTATACGCAGCATGGGCACATTTTTCTGACTCATATTGTTTTCCCGGTATAGTTGTTTTTGGCCAATACTGCCTCCATATTAAAAAAAAGCAATTCCCCGACTCTCTTGAATGCGTCTGTCCATTGGACTGTCCGTTCATTGCTGTTGTCTGCATTCAGACAAAACGTTCCAAGGGCTGTCTTTGCCATCCTGTCGTATATATTCTGAATTTGCCAGTAGTTAACGTCTATAGGTATTACCTGAACGAACTCTATTAACTGCTCAATTTTATATAAAACCGAAAAATCAGAAGGATTACGAAAAAGTTCCTCCATTAATGCTTCGATTTTACGCCTTATCGTAAACTCCAACTCAGGGGTGTCCGGTTTGATATTCCATCGTTTGATCTCGTGAAGGATGTTTTGTATATGCTTAGCTTCCAGTTCCTCGTTGAGGAACGCTTTTGTTAAGTCAAAATTCAATAGAAATTCGGCCAGGTTTTTAAATGCCATAGGCATTGGCATCCCTGTATCCTGCAAGAAACCCATGACACCCCTGTTTTGTTCATACATTGCCCTGCAGGTGTGTTCAAAATCTTCCAAAGACTTACCCACAATAAGATTAAGGATTTTTCTTTGCTCATCCCTGAAGAGGTCCTTAAATGAGTAGTTATGCATCCCGAAATGTTTATCCATTAATCTGATTGTTTCTGCAAAATCGGACATTTCCATAGTTTTGTCCATTTCGTCTTTCATGGATATATATGCCTCGTCTCCGAGGAATGTGCGGACACCCCCATTCAGCATCTGACTGCCCAGACTGAGAACACAGAGGCTTAACAGTTCTCCTTCCCCTGTAATTCCTGAGGTTACGGATATTTTCCCCAGTGCCATTCTGGTGATGCCTGCTTCTTTAATGTAATATTCAATTTTTTCAACCGAATAGTTGTAAATATATGTTTTTTCAGGGTAATCTTCAAAGAGAGAACTTACCGCATAGTGAATGCCTACCTTTTTTAAGTCTATCATTGCCGGTTTTACCCATTTTTCATAGATATGTGAACCGTTTATATATTCCGGAATGTTGCTGATTGCATCTGCTATTTTTTTAAGGAAATCACCCTCGAGACCATTTCTGAAAAGCTCTTCGGACAGCTGTAGTGCCCTGCCTGCATACTGAATTACCTGGACTGTCTCAAGGCCTGACAGTTCATCGAAGAACCACCCGCAACTCGTATACATAAGCATTGTGTGTCTTTGCATCTCGAGTAGTTTTAAAGCATAAATCTTTTCTTCTTTGTTGAGGATTCCTTGAGCTTGATTATCGAAGAATTTTATCAGATTATCTTCCGAGCGATCGAGAACAATGTCTATGTATCCGTTTCGTGCTGCCCAGGGATCTTTAAAGTATCTCTTTGCGTTTTCGACATATTGTACGGCCAGCTTATCTCTCAGCCAGTCAAAGGCCTCACGCAAAGGCTTCCTCCACTCCTGATTCCAATAGGGATTCTGGCCGGAGTTGCATCCGCAGTCGCTTCTCCAACGCTCTATGCCGTGAGCGCAACTCCATGATGTATGCTCGTATATCTGCACTTCATGCGTTGCAGGATGGTTCTCGAGGTATTCCCCGTAATTCGTAAGTCTTGCAAGACTGTTGGATTCAATATAGTCAAGGGCATATGCAAGAGCCATGTCACCGAACTTACGGTGATGCCCGTATGTTTCACCGTCCGTGGCAATACTAAGCAGCTGCGGCCAGTTTCTTGCCTCGGAATAGCCGCTTAAGAGCCGGTCGGCGAAATGTTCGCCCTTTTCCAGAATACCTTCAAAGGCAACAGCTCTTGATATGGGCCCGTCATAAAAAAAGATGTTTATCATATTACCGGAAGGCAGTCTGCAAAGGTATGCCCTCGTCGGATCTATCCTTGAGCCGCTTACATCTCTCCATTTTCCCGACCCTGTCTTCCTCATTCTTGCGGCCTGATGCGGGGCAAGAATGGTGAACTTTATGCCCGATTCGGCCAGTATTTCCAATGTTTCAACATCTACAGCCGTTTCTGCAAGCCACATACCTTCAGGATGCCGGCCAAACCTGTGATTAAAATCCATGATGCCCCATTGTATCTGGGTGCGCTTATCCTGTGTATTTGCAAGTGGCATGATAATATGGTTGTAAACCTGGGCAATGGCGTTACCGTGTCCCGAACGACTCTGTATGCTTTGTTTATCCGCATCGAGGATAGCCAGATATATTTCCGGGGCAAACCTTTCCATCCATGAGAGGACTGTAGGCCCGAAATTAAAGCTGATTTTGGCATAATTACTGGCGATTCTTACAATGCGTCCTTCACCGTCGAGTATTCGGGAAGCAGAATTCGGTGCATAACATTCCATGGATATCCTCTCATTCCAGTCGTGGTATGGACGAGCTGAATCCTGTATCTCTATAGCCTCGAGCCATGGGTTTTCCCGTGGAGGCTGATAGAAATGGCTATGTATGCAAAGTAATTTTTCCATCTATCCGTCCGTTGTACCATTCTTTAAATATACCAGTGCATTGTATCGGTTTAAGGAAATCAAGGTTTCGGTAACGCCTGAATGGATCAGACGTTCTGCCCTTGTCCCCGTTCCGCCCCATTTCTTTGAGGAAGAATCTATAATTTTTCTCCATGTGCCTGTTGGAAACAGCAGCCTCATGTTCAAAGGATTTTCATTAAAACCATAAACGCATAAAATACCGGTATCTTTGCAGGACATAGTCAGGGATAGTGCTCTTTCTTCCGTAAAAAAACTGACATCAATATTCTTGAGTGAAAAAACACCGGCAGGATGCCATTCTTTCCTGAAACGGATAAGTTCTTTGTAAAACTCAAAAAGGATTTTGTGGGTGTTTTTTTGAGAAATATTGATATTGACCTTCGAATCAAAAAATGTGTTTTCAGCTTGCGGGTCCGGCAGATCACCTTCCCATGAGAAGGATGCAAATTCTTTACGTCTTCCATCCCGCACTGCTTTGATAAGATTTTTGTCCGAATGGCTGACAAAATATTTAAAGGGAGCGGTTTCGCCGTATTCCTCGCCCATAAATATCAGCGGAATATATGGAGAAAGCAGCACTATAGCTGCGGCGAGCTTCAATTTTTCAAAAGGCAGTGTTCGGCTCAATCTGTCGCACCTGGCCCTGTTTCCCACCTGGTCATGGTTTTGAGAAAATACTACAAACTTGCAGGCTGCTATGTTTTTAGAAGAATTGCCGTGCCTGCGCTGTCTGTATTTGGAATACTGGCCTGAATATACAAAACCCTCGCGAAAGGCCTTGGCCATATGCTCCATTGAACCGAAATCCTTATAATATCCTGAAGACTCTCCGGTAATCATTGTGTGAAGCGCGTGATGGAAATCGTCATTCCACTGGGCATCAAGCCCGTATCCCCCGATCCGCGCCGGGTTGATTACTCTCACATCGTTGAGATCGCTTTCCGCAATCACATAAATATTCCTTTTTAATAGTTTTGCCTCTTTGTGCACCGCCTCGGCAAGTTCTGTCAGGAAGTGCTTTGCGCTGAAATCGAAAATCCCGTGTATCGCATCTATCCTGAGAGCGTCTATGTGGTATTCGCTGATCCAGTAAAGGGCGTTTGCTGTAAAAAATTCTCTCACGCTGTCACTGTGCGGGCCGTCAAAATTTATTGCATTACCCCATGGAGTCCTGTATTTTCCGGTAAAATAGGGGCCGTAGTCCCCAAGGTAATTGCCTTCAGGCCCCAGATGGTTGTAAACCACGTCCATGATCACTGCAATGCCGTTATTATGGCAAGCGTTGATAAATCTTTTAAGACCTTCAGGGCCTCCGTAAGAATTCTGAGGCGCAAAAGGATAAGCCCCGTCATAACCCCAGTTCCTGTCGCCGGGGAACTGCGCAACAGGCATAAGTTCGATGGCGGTGATGCCGAGTTCCATTAAATAGTCAAGATGTGCTGTTGCTGCCGCAAAAGTGCCTTCCGTGGTGAATGTACCGACATGGAGTTCGTATATAATGTAGTCTTTAAGGTCTAAGCCTCTCCACAGTAAGTCTTTCCAATAGAATGATTTGTGGTCGATTATTTGCGAAGGTCCGTGAACGCCCTGCGGCTGGAAGCAGGATACAGGGTCGGGCCGGTCAATAGCATCGTTAAGCCTGTAAAAATAAAGTGATCCGGGTTGTATATTACTAACCGTTGTCTCCCATAGTCCTTTATTGTTTCTTTTCATGGGTATTATTCGTTTTTCAGGACTGACAATTTTTAAAGACACTTCATTACAGAAAGGAGCCCATACTGAAAAAACACATTTTCCTTTGCCCTTATACGATGCTCCTGTCATTAAAACCTACCGCCTATATAATTCAGGTAAGAGTTCAACATCATTTTCCCGGATTTTTTTCTGGTTGGCCTGATGTTTTTATTTTCAACATAATTATATTTTCCCGCCATAGACCGCTTGAGATTAATGGTAATTTTTATAGGCCCAGATCCAATGAGTCTTTCCCTTTATTTTCAAGTATATACCATACCGAAAGATAGTCCCTTACCTGCCTTGTGATGAGGAAATGTTGCCGCACATGTTCTCTTCCCCGTTCGCCCATTCTTTTAGCCATTTCAGGATTGTTCAGAAATTGCCTTATCCTGAATGCAGTTCCCTCAATGGAATGTACAAGAAATCCTGTGACTCCGTGCACGATCTGAAGAGGGATTCCGCCTGCAGCGCCTCCGATAACCGGTTTGCCCTTCCACATTGCTTCTGAAACCGTAAGGCCAAAGCCTTCTTTCAAGGATTTCTGTAACACTACCGTGGCTGCTCTCTGGAGCGCGTTTATCTGCAAGTCGCTGAATGCCGGCAGTAAAAGGGTATAGATATCCGGATCATCCGAGGCGAATTCCTTTACCTCGTTTAAGACTTCGGCGCCTTCAGGATCATCTGTCGCCGGACTGCCGGCAAGCACGAGGATGCAATCATTATATTTTTTGACCATCCTGTATGCCTTTATTACACCCACAGGATCTTTAAACTTATCAAACCTTGATACCTGGAGTATTATTGGTCTGTCGGAAGGTATCCCCGATTTTTCAATTGCTGCGGCTATTTCCTCTTTTGTCAGTTCCCTGTTTTTTTCACTTAGAGGATCTATGGAGGGGGGAATGATAAACTTGTCTATAGACAGTGCCTGGGCAAAACGTGCTACGGAAAATATTACTGCATCATACTGCGATGTATATCGCCCGAGGGCCTTATACACGTCTTTAAACGGGTTTGACACATCAATATGACAACGCCATATCCAGGTCCCCCTTTTTTTAAATTCAACAAGAGGCCCCGGTTGAGGATCATGAATCAATACGGCATCTGCGTCAAGATCAATGTTTGGGGCATTCTTTTTATTTATCTCGAAATGATGTTCCCACATTTCCTTCGTTATGATCTCTTTGTTTCCCTGAAGGGCATTATGAATTTTTTTGGTTATTTCATAGAACTGCTCGTCCCCGTTAATTACCTCCCATCTTGCATCAATCCCCAGACTTTGAAGGATAGGAATCATTCTCTGCAATATTTCTGCAACCCCCCCTCCTTCACGGGTAGAATTAACATGCAGGAAAGATCGTCCATAAAGGACTTTGGAAAGTCTTTGTAAAAGTAATAAATCACCATTAGGCGATATTCCGTGGTATTTTGTAATCATTGTTCTATCCTCGCAGTTTCCATATCCTCTTTTAACTCCTTCTCAATTTCCTCAACAATGTATTGTTTGATACCTTCTATGTCGTGCATAAAGGGGTCTATATTTCTGATTTTTTCCGCCAATGCATTTTTCCCCATGGACTCTTCAATCCATTTTGAAAAATCGTCTATCCAGCCTCCTGTGCGCGTCCTTGCCTCATAAAAATGGTAGTAAATGGACCCTATATCCACAAACTTTATAGCCATAAGAAACTCGGCAAGATTTTTAGCCCTTATACCTACGGGGAATACCAGTGATATTGTCTCATTAAAAAAGAATTCGTCACCGGCCAAAACCTCCCTCGGCTCAGGAAACTTTTCAAGATAATCATCTATAACGTACAGCAATTGTGTTCTGAGACCATTAATATTTTTAAATTCATAAGGGTCTATACTGGACAATTGCTCGGCCAGCGATCTTTCTTCAAGGCTCTCGCCGGCCCAATGGGCAAAATCGTTTGTATATTCAAGGATATGTTCTTTCAGAAAGTACTGATATGTGTGATGGAAGATACAGCTGTCCGAAACGAGCATAATAGCTGCTCTTAGCTCCTTCAGGGTTTTCGCTTTTTTCCCTGTTGATTTCAGTATGCTTATACACTGTTTAAATTCAAATCCTTCTGTCATTTTTTCCAATCTTTTTCCTCCCTGACATATACCGTTCTATGCGGAAAAGGTATTTCAATGCCCTCTTTATTAAATCTTTTGAAGATCCTTTTTCTCAGTTCATGCTGCGCAAGGTATTGATCAACGAATTCCTGTACCTGACAGATAAGAGTGAAATCAAGGGAACTGTTGCCGAAACCGGGTATAAATCTTACAAAGGGTTCCGGGTCGCCAAGAAGCCCGGGGATTTCACCGACAGATTTTTTTGCTTCATCAATAAGTATTTCCTCGACCTTTTCAGGGTCAGAGGCATAACTTACCCCTACAGGGATTAAAAGCGACATCCTTTTTTCCGGCAGGTAATAATTGGTCACAATGCTTTTAGCCAGTGTATTGTTTGGAATTATTACCGTATTGTTCGGCAGCATCCTGACCCTCGTTGTCCGCCATGTGATGTCTTCCACATAACCCTCCTGGCCGCTTTCAAGTTTTACAAAATCCCCTATCCGGATCGATTTCTCCATAAGAATGTGAATACCGGCAAAAAGGTTAGCCAGGGTGTCCTGAAGGGCAAGGGCTACTGCAAGACCACCTACACCCAAAGCGGTTAAAAGGGGTGCGATTGAAACCCCGAGGACATTGAGCACGATTAAAAAGCCTATAATATAAATCGTTCCCTTGATAATGCCGTAGGCAAGACCTGTTGTGGGTATCGGGAGGTTCGAAGATTCAACGTAATTGCGGAATAATTTGCCTGAAAGATTTGCGACGGCGATTGTTATGGAAAAGATTATTATGATATCAATGCCTTCATTCAGGTAATGGATATATTTTACCGGCATTTCCGACATGGCGATGCCGATATATATGCTTATTGCTGTGCACCAGTATATAGACGGCAGGCGCAGAGAACTTATTATTATATTGTCGAGTCGTGTCTTTGTCTTTGATGTCCATTTATGAAGAATTTTAAAGAGCACGAACCTGACTGCAAGCAGGACTAAAACCGAAACAAACGCTACTGCTGCAGGAATAAGTACCCTTTTCAAGTGTATATCCATTTCAACCCCTCTCTTTTTTCAATGTTTCTTCAGCATAAACAGGGTTTGAAACCGGTATGGAAGCAAACCTTTTGTTCATTAAATCAACAATCTTTGCAAATTCAATCAAGCCTTGTCCTGTAACGGCGTTTTTAAAAGGATGTTTGACGTCAAGAGGGTTTACGTATCTGCCGGCAATCCTCATCTCGTAGTGAAGATGAGGCCCCGTAGCGAGTCCGGTTTTGCCGACACAACCTATAACACTTCCCTGATCTATTGCGACCCCTTTTTTTATGCCTTTGAATATTTTCGATAAATGACCGTAATATGTTTTGTAACTGTTTTTGTGTTTAATGACAACGAGTTTACCGTAAGCTCCCCTGTAACCGGCAAAAGTGACAATTCCATCTCCGGTGGCAGAGACCGGTGTTCCCGATGGTGCCGCATAATCAACACCATGATGAGGTCTGTGTATCTTTAATATCGGATGAAGACGTTTACCGGCGAAATATGAACTTATCCTCTTGAAACTAAGGGGCGCCTTCAGAAAAGCTTTTTTTACAGCTCTCCCTTTGGAATCATAGTAATCGGCCTTGCCGTTATTTATAAATCTGTATGCGCTGTAACGCTTGCCGTCATTTATAAATTCAACAGCCAGTATGTTGCCGTATTTTTTGAATTCACCATTGAGATATAAGGCTTCCGCGACAACTTTAAAAGCGTCTCCCTTCCGGATATCTGTTGAAAAATCTATATCCCATGAAAATATATCAGCAATATCCAATGCCAGCAGCGTGTTTTCTTTATCTTCTCCTATAGATGAAATAAGGTTGTCTTTTATTGTACCGCCTATATGATTGATGTGTACTTCATAATCCATGGGAATCTTTTCGGCTTTAAAACCGGATTTTGAGCGGACAACATTAAGAAAGGCGTCATCATCAAAAAAATATACAAATGAGTTTATTCTATTATCCATATCAATACTTAGCCTGTATGGACGTCCAGGGGATAGTTCCCTCAGATTATGGATACCTGCAGATGATTCCCTGATATCGAAAAGGTCTTTTAATTCAAGCTTATATCTTTTGAAAATGGTAAAAAGCGTGTCTCCCTTTTTAATTGTTTCGTCGATTTCGATATATTTGTTCTGTTCGAACGTGTTTACTCCAGGTCTTCTTTGTATGGAGGAATTCACTACGGGAATGAGAAAAATCACCAGTAAAAAAATAACTGTTTTAAGCATTTTCATAACCCGTCAGCCCTCTTGTTGCGTGCTCTTTTTTCTACAATAAAGACACCTGCCGTCATAATTATGTTTGTAAGTACTATAATTGTAAAGGCATAGCCGATAAAATCTTCGCTGCCTTTGATGTTTGCCGAAACGGGAAACGATGCAAGCACGGCGGATGCAAGACCCCTGGGCAGCATTGCCACTATCGCATTTTTTTCAGTCTTTTTGTCAGGGAATATGATGCAGATGATTTCAGCAGTTGCATATCTGGCGATTATAATAATACCGACTACAGCAGCAGTTAAAAGCAAAAAATCTGTATTTATGAACTTAAAAGATACCATCATCCCTATGTATACAAAGAAAAATGTACGGATAAAGAAACTAACTTCACCATGGAAAAACTTGATTGTATCATCTACGACAATGTTCTTTTTTAATTTCATGAACTTAATGAATTCATTGCTGTTCCCGAGAATCATGCCGAATATGAGTACTGCAATAGGACCGCTGCCGCCGAAAAACTCGATCAGGGCATAGGTTATCAGCATGGCTGAAAGGGTTATCATGTAAGAATATTTCTGCTCTTTTATCAAGTCAAGTATCTTCAACCACAGGAATCCGGCAACCCCGCCCAGAACAATTGCAACGGAGAAGGAGCTTGCCACGGCACGAAAGGGTGCATTTATCCCTATGTGTTTAAGGGTGACGAATTCGAGTATATATACTGTAAATATAATGGCAAGCACATCACTTAACGCAGATTCTACTGAAAGTATGGTCTTTACCTCTCTTGAAAGCGACATCCTGTCTGCTAACGGTATGACTATGGCTGCGCTTGTGCATCCGAAAATAGTGCCGAAAAGGAGACTCCTGATAACATCCCAATTGTATGCATAGTAAAGAAAGGCTGCTATTGAAAGAGCGGTAAGAAAAAATGCAATTATTACTAGAAGAGAAGCTGCGCCGAACTCCTTAACCACCCGTTCGATGGCCAGATCCATACCGCCCTCAAAAAGAATGATTATAAGGGCAAAAGCGCCAAAGTATTCTGCAAAATTTGTAAACCTGTCTACGTTGAATATTTTTAAGACAGGCCCAAGCAATATACCAATACCGAGAAGGAGTAAAATGTCAGGCACCTTCGTCTTTTTAAAAGCGAGATTGCCGAGGAAACCTATGATAATTATAGTTCCTATTATGAGGAAGACGGAAGGCGTATCCATTATAATGATCCTGATGCCTTATCCAGATCATACCACAGAAGATTCAGCATGTTATTTGATGCAGGCAGGCTGATATCCAGTTCGGATTTTATATTTTCAACTGTGACTTTAAGATCGTCAAATACCTTTTTGTTTTTATCTTCAACAATATTTTTTGCCTTCTGCAATTGATCGGAAATAATTTGGAGCTCGGCTTTTACGTTCCCGATATTTTTAGATGCAAGTTCCATTTTTGCACCGATTATATGCGCTGTCAGGCTGATTATTATGGAATTGAAATATATCTTCTTGCCAGCGATTTCCGATTCGTTTTTTAATTTGTCGATTGCCTCGGATTGCTTTTTAAACGATTCCTCGTTGGTGAGTTTGTACCCTTCCAACGATGCCTCCACAGAAGCACTGCTCTTTGTCAAACGATCTTCAAACCCTGTAATCTTTGATGAGAGATTATTTACAACATTGATGACCTTATTCAAGTCGTCTTTCGGTTTCAGGCCGCTCAATTTCCATGCATCTTCCCGGCTCTTAATAATATTTTCCAATATCTGCACCTTTGCCTTTAAATCCTGCAACTCTGATTTGATTTTCACGGTCTTTGTTTCTATGACTATAGGCATACCGAAAAAGACCAGGGACATAAATAAAGCAATTATTACTATCAAGGTTATAAAGATTTTCATATATACCTCCATTTTCTAACGTCAGGCTAACATCCGCCATAATTATTAAAAAGAACATGACTGCAGATAGCGAACTTATTTATGGTTCAGATGCCCGCGAATTTTCGAGGGAGTTAATTTTTCCTGACATAATATACTCCCACATTTCAAGCACAGAGATGGTTTATTTCTTCCCGGCTTTTGAAGAAGGTTTGTTATCAATTGCCGTTTTTTTGATTATTTACCTGTTCTTTGACTGTATTGATGTCGTCATAAGCCTGTTTTACCTGCTGCTTCTGTAATTTGTCTTTTATGTTCAACATATCTATTTCCCATTTTCCTATTATGCCCTGTATTTTTTCGCGGTCAGTCAGAGTCTTTTTTCTAACGGCCTTTGCCGCCGAAGACTTAAATTCATCAATTTTTATTTGAACATCCTGGAGCATTTCTTCGGCCTGGGCCATCATCTTTACCTTATTTGCTTCCACCAGAACAATTGCTCTTTGTACCATAAGGACAGTTTCTTCCGCTGCCTGTTTTGCTTCTTTATAGCTCTTATTAATTACAAATTCCTTGGCTTTTTTTAAGGATTCCTCCGCATTTTTGAATATATCCGGGGCGTAAATATCGGCCTCTTTCTGTCTTGCTTCTTCAACGGCTTTTTCAGCCTTTGTAATCTCCTGGGTCGGAGGTTTAGAGCATCCTGTAAAGATCGCGAAAGACGATACGAACAAAAAAACTAAAAATATCAAAAAGATCTTTTTTCGCAACATGGCACCCTCCACAATATTCTTTTTAAAGATTATTTGTTATCTTCTTCGACTGCTTCATATAATCTTTCGAGTATGTCCGGTATTGCTGCTGTTACCCTGTCCCAGCTTGCTATCAAAGGCACACCGAGGGGATCCCGCGTAATGAGTTCGGCAGCCTTTTTAATGCCTTTTGTAAAAGTATCGACAGCAAGACTTTCCTCATGCCTGTCAAAAATCAAGCCGTTAATAGAAGCGTCATCCTCGTACCTTTTTAACATATCCTGTGCTGTTCTTGTATAGGTTGCAACGAGCGTTTTAAACAGACCGTCTGAAAAGACAATGCCCTCTGAAGAGAGTGTCCTGAAAATGGATTTGCATATATCGACGCACATTTTGTGAAGGCCTTTTGAGGCATCTTCAGGGGATAGAGATTGATGCTTATGTTCATAATTGTCGGCAATATCAACCTGGCAAACCCTGTTTATAGAAGTATTTCTGTATACCTCTGCAAGGGTTCCTACTTCCAGGCCCCAGTCTCCAGGTATCTTATTTACCCTTGCAAGATTGATATCCATAGAGAATTCACCTGCAAGGATGTATCGGAAGCTGTCAAAAAACATAAGCAACGGATGATAGCCGATTATTTTTTCAAGTGCCCTGATAAGGGGAGTAACGAGAAGCCGGGTGGCCCTGCCGTGCATTTTATCAGTAACCCTTGTATAGTAGCCTTTGCAGAAATCATAATCGAGGCTGGGATTTGTAACCGGATAACATAACCGTGCAAGCATATCCCTGCTGTATGTTACAATATCACAGTCATGAAGGGCAATGGCGCTGAATTCACGCTGTGAAAGGATATAACCGCATGCCATCCAGACCGACCTTCCCTTTCCCTCCAATCCTGTAGGAAGATCTTCAGACTCGATTGCTTTGTAAAGTTTCCTTATATGTTTTCCATTATTCCAGATTATCCTTGTTTTCTGCGGAAGTGATGAAAAAAATTGTTTTGCATTGAGAAACTCTTTGTCTGATGCCGGACCAAGGGTAACAACAACTTCCTTGATATACTGAACATCTTTCAATTCTTGAATGATTTTTTTAAGCGCCTCACCTTCAAGCTCGCTGTATAGAGACGGCAGGATAAGTGCAATCGGCCTTTCATTGGCGTATTTTGCGAGTTTCCTCTCAATATCTTCAATACTGTCTTTGTTAAGCCTGTGAAATGTTGCGACAACTCCTGTCTGGTAAAAATCAGCCATAAAAACCTCCTGTGAAAACTTTTTTTGAAATCAATATAAGGGCAATATTCTTAGACCTTCAGCGATAGCAGCTTCGGAAAGTTTTTCATCTGCCGAAGAGAAAAAAAGAATGATGTCAAATTGCCCTTTGTTAAGCATCTCAAAATCAGACTTATGTTTATTGTACGCCCTCTGAATAAATTTTGCAGCAGATAAATGGAGTGCACCAAAGCGGGTAAGGCCATATTCTTTAATGAAACTGCCTGTTTCGTAATCGTCAAAGTCAACCTTTGCAAAATGTTGCCAGTCTTCTGAGAAACATTTTACAACGAGATCATAGGTTTCCTTTGACAGATTACCCTTTTGAAAACGGATATCAAGGGCAGACATTACCTCTGTATAGGCAATGCGGGATGTGGCAACAATTTCTGCAGTTTTTACCCATTCTTTTATTGTTTCCGAATAAGGTTCTTCTACATACAGCTTTACGAGGCTGCTTGTGCCGAGATAGAGAATCATTTTCTTTCCTCCAGTATGGTAACGGAAAGAGGCTCTCCTTCCAATGTAATCCTGTTGTCAAGTCCCCGGGGTTTCCCCTTTGACCACTGTACCTTTCCGGATTTTTCAAGAAGCTTTATTATTTGATATTCGTTGGAAAGGGGAGAAATGAAGGCTACTTCTTCACCATGATCGGTAATAATAATTTTCTGACCTGTCCGGGTTTCGTTGATATAACTGCTGAGCTTTGCCTTAAGTTCCTTTATACCGACTGTTTTCATTGTAACCTCATTAAAGAAATATAATAGTTACATTATAGTAATATAATAGTTACATTGCAAGTAAAATATGATATATAACCTATATGAAAAATGGTACAAGAAAGAATCTTAGTATTATTTACAGGTCTGCCATAGATGCCGTGATGCCTGATCATGCCGTCAATCTTCAAGCCAATTATATATTGGAGACTTACAAGAAAAACAACTGTAAGAAGCTCTATGTAATAGGATTTGGGAAGGCTTCATGCCGGATGGCAAAAGGTCTTGAGGAAGCCTTGCCTGCCATGATCGACAAGGGTATCATTATAACCAAATACGGACATTGTCAGGGTATTTGTTTCGAAAGTAAGAATATGGATGTATATGAAGCAGGACATCCCATGCCCGATGAACGGGGTGTTTATGCAACAACACAGGTTATAGAACTATTGAGTAAGGCAGATAATGATACACTGGTTGTTTGTCTCATATCCGGAGGGGGTTCCGCACTTTTGGTATCCCCTTACGATGGTATAACACTCGAAGAAAAACAAACCATTACAGAAATGCTCCTGAATGCAGGTGCAGACATAAGTGAACTTAACACCGTGAGAAAGCATATTTCAGTAGTAAAGGGAGGTAGGCTTGCCGGAATAGCATACCCTGCAAGGGTTATATCGTTGATACTTTCAGATGTAGTAGGAGACGGACTCGACGTCATTGCATCCGGACCGACAGTTGCTGATCCCACTACATTTATGGAGGCCATCTCTGTTATCAGCAGGGTTAATATTATCACAAAGGTTCCTGAAAAGATCATTGAAATATTTCTGAGAGGGGATGTCGGGCTTATTCCTGAAACCCCGAAGGGAGGGGATCCTGTTTTTGAAGATGTAAACAATATTATAATCGGTAATAGCGCCAAGGCAATTGATGCAGCAAAGGAAAAGGCAGAATCACTTGGTTACGAGACACATGTTATTCCTTTTCCCGTGACAGGAGAAGCAAGAAACGCCGGTTTAGAGCTTGCGAAAAAGGCAATTGACATGCGTAATGTTGCGGAGAGGCGGAACAGCAAAAAGATTTGTGTGATTTCCGGCGGCGAAACAACCGTAACAGTACAAGGATCAGGCAAGGGAGGTCGCAACATAGAGCTTGCTCTTGCTTTTGCAAAGGCGATTGAAGGAATTCAGGGAATATCCATTCTTTCCGCAGGTACAGACGGTACAGACAGTATGACAGATGCGGCGGGAGCCTTTGCCGACGGAATGACCGTTGCTAGGGCTGAAAAGAAGGGAGTGAACCCCGAAAATTATCTTGAAAATAATGATTCATACACATTTTTTAAGGAACTAAATGATCTATTTATCACGGGTCCTACAGGAACAAACGTCATGGACATCCAAATAATTGTGATTCAATGAAGAAGCAACTGATTATTTTTACAGATCTTGACGGTACACTGCTCGATGCATCGACTTATTCTTTTGAGCAGGCAGCGGAAGCGTTAGCTCTTGTAAGCGAGTGCCATATTCCGCTCATAATTTGTTCAAGCAAAACGAGGACCGAAATTGAACACTATAGGGTAATGCTCAAAAATAATCATCCTTTTATATCCGAAAACGGAGGGGGTATTTTCATTCCAAAGGGAAATATAAACTTAAAGGAGTATGCAGACAAAACACATGTTGAGGAAATTGATGATTACCATGCGATTCTTCTTGGGGCTTCATACAAAGAACTGAGGCGGGTGATTGAGGCTTTACGTATAAAAGGATTCAACGTAAAGGGCTTTGGAGATATGACTGTGGACGAGGTTTCTCAGGTAACAGGATTGTCTTTGGAAGAGGCGGCTATGGCAAGACAGAGAGAGTTCGATGAACCGTTTCTGTTTCAAGGGGCAGAGGACGGGCTCAAAGCGCTTTTTAAATCCATACATGAACTCAAGTTTAATTTTACACAGGGTACCTTTTTTCACCTCCTTGGTGACAGCGATAAAGGAAAGGCAGTTTCCGTTCTTATTGATCTTTATACAGAGCAATTTAAGGATATATATACCATTGCCATTGGAGATAGTCCGAATGACCTGCCCATGCTTCGCAATGTTGATATACCTGTAATTGTCAAAAAGAAAAATGGTACATATGACCAGGCTATAACCTTACCTAATCTGATTCGGGCAGATGGAGTAGGTCCTGAAGGATGGAATAAGGCAATTACTCAGATTATCAAAAATATACTTTGAGCTAGTATATTAAACCGTCCTGAAGCTGCCACGCTTACTACGCGGTGGTTCATTCCCGTTGCCCTTAGTATGGCTTGTCCGGAGGTCCTGACTGCGGATAATTCCAGCCGAAGCCCCAACGGAAGGAAGTTGGCAGCCACCATACACCGCCCGCTCTGACGCCGTAGTACATAAAAAAGGCTGTTATTGGATAACCCTTATCCGATACGCACTTTTTTAACTCTCCGTCTGCATTCAATCTTTCTTTACGGGTGCCGCCTCTCCAGTAAACAAGATCGTGTTTGATACAACATTCCACCCAATCGCCGTCGGGGAAACATGAGCAGCCGTCGGATTTGAAGGCATGAGGAGGAAGCGGTTCCTGCACGTTGCTTCCGGAGTAGATTCCAGCGGCTATTTTGTTTATTGCCCCTCGGGTTTCATACCCCGAAGCTTGCTTCGAGATGATTTCATGCTTTTGTCTTGCCTTTGATACCCCACTGCTTGCGGCGGGGTAGTTCATTTCATTTGAATGCCCTGCACATCCGGCAAACATTATTGAGAAACATGATAAATATAAAAACAATTTGTACAGATTTTTCATAAACTATTACCTCGTAATGCCTTTAAAAACTATTTATTGCTTTCTGGCAATTACTTCGCAGCTTTGCAGCGAGGTAGTTTTATATTCCATTAAATTCCATTTTTTCAAAGATCGGGCCGATTACCGTATCCATTGCCAACCATTGATGTGTCTTTACAGCTTCCTGAAACCGGTACCAGTTTGTTTCTTTGTAATTTTCTTTCCAGATCCATTCTGTTTGGCTTACGGGAACATTATATCCTCCGCCTGAATAAGGGATTTCTTCATTCACAAAATCAATTGCCTCTTCGAACCACTGTTTTTTATCGTATTCAATAAAACCATTGCCTATCAGTGCCTTATATTGATCAATACGATCTTCCTTACTGCCGCCGTATGCGCCGATTGCCCCATCTATAAGGGCTATTAAATCAATGCTATTGTCGGGAGTATTGAGATAATTGATATATTTATCATAGATGCATCGAACTGCTTCAAGGAAACGTTTCTTGTTGTCTATTTTTGAGCGACTTGGAATAAGGCGTTCATCTTCCCATATTAAGTCCGGTGCATCGGGTTTATGTTTGGCATCGGCATGTCCGATATTGGGAATAAGGTTTTCAATGATGCCTTTCATTTCATTGAAGCCTTCATTAAATCCGACAAAATTCTGATGAGCAAAGGTGTCTGCGTACATATGTGTGGCTATACCGATGCTGTAGGGATCATGAGAATAAAGGGCAGCTTGAAGCAGTTGTTTGCTGTTGAGATTATCAGGTATGGTATTCATTATATGAAACTTGCCATCGCGGCGATGGGCAGTATTGCCGGTAATTTCTGTCAATGTGCCCGGCATAAAATGAAAAACCGGGTAGATTCTTATATATTCTTTCTGCGGGTTAAAGATATCCATTGTCTGGCTGATATAGTTTGAATATTCATCCGGATGGCCTTTGTGAATGTTGTATATCGTATCATTGTCGTCGGTGTACTGTGATGAATATGCGATTATCCAGGCATCTTCCGGCTTGAAACCAGCCCTGCGTGCGATGATGTAAGTAATGTAATAATGAAATTCCATGTCCATAATTCACCCCATTATTTATTTAGATCATAGCGGCATCCCGTCTGTTTTCATTAAATTCGGCGATAATGATTCGACATTGTAACTTCTTTTATCTCAAATTTTTAGCATCTCCTGATTGAGTTAAGAATAAAGATTTATACCTTCTGACTGCATCAGAGTTTTCCGTGTTCGATCCTCATTGTTCTGCCGAAGGGGATGCCAAGTTTCCTCATCCTGTGCCGTAAGGTCCCCGGGTTTATCCCAAGGATTTCAGCTGCCCCTTTTTCTCCTTCCACTTTTCCCTCAGCCATTTTCAAAGCAACTCTGATATGTTGTGCTTCAACATTATTGAGGGTCAGATCATTGTTCTCATGACTGTGTACACGCTGCTCATTGCTATGTACCGGTATACCTAGAATGTCCTCAAAACTCAGGGGTTTCCCACCATGAATGATGATCGCACGCTCAAGGACGTTGCTTAATTCTCTGACATTGCCCGGCCAGTCATAATCAACCAGCATCTCCATAGTGCCGGGTGTAAGAACAGGCTTGAAATGTAATCCTATTTCAATTGCTTTTTTTCGCATAAAATAATCAACGAGGGTAGGAATGTCCGATTTTCGCTCTCTGAGGGGTGGAATATAAATGGGAAACACGCAGAGGCGGTAATATAAATCATCTCTGAAAAGATTTTCTTTTACGAGTGACATGAGGTCTTTGTTGGTGGCAGATATAATCCGTATATCAACCTTTATGGAATGTGTCCCGCCTACACGCTCTATTTCTTTTTCCTGGAGAACTCTGAGCAGGCGTACCTGGGCATGAAAAGGCAGTTCACTGACCTCATCAAGAAAGATGGTGCCCCCGTTGGCGCGTTCAAACCTGCCTCTCTGTTGAGACATGGCGCCGGTAAAAGCTCCTTTCTCATGCCCGAAAAGTTCACTGTCAATTAAAGATTCCGGTATTGCTCCGCAATTGACCTTTATCAGAGGTCCATTACTCACCGGAGAAAAGTTATGAATTGCATTAGCAATGAGTTCTTTACCGGTACCCGTTTCACCATAAAGCAAAACCGGACTTGATTGCGGCGCCACCTTAAGGACCTGTCCTAAAACGGTTTTCAGGCCGAATTCTGCTCCTATGATTTCTTCGCTGAATCCTCTGCGCAGTTCATTCTGGAAATATTTGCTGTCGTCAGCGAGCAATTCTTTCAGTTTTATTAATTCCATATATCGACGACTGTTGGCAAGCGCTATTGCCGCAGGCTCGTTTATAAGGGACCATAGTACCGCATCATCTTCTGTATATTGTCCCTTTTCTTTTACGCGGCCGATTAAGGAGCCAACAAATCTGTTTTCAACAATAAGACGCCCGACGATAATTGAGGAGTCCGTCCAACTGTATTTATCTGCGACTATTGCGAGTATTTCGTCTTTATATACATCGTCAGATATTCTTACTCGTGGGAATTGAAAGGGATCTTCCAATTGTTTCTGAAGGTGTGGAGGCATAAGGATTTCTTCCATGCTTAAAGAGCCGCCTTTTTCATCGGCAACTGCAACGATATCCAATGTTCCTGTAGTTCGATTATATTTTGTGAGGATAAGTTCGTCTGCGGGTATTATATCGCGGATGTAAAGAAAGCAGTGCCATAACGCCTTCTCAATCTCGAGGCTTCCGCATATGCGCAATGTTATTTCTCTGAAAAACTGATTTTCATCTACTTTCATAAAACTTTCTCCGGAAAAACCCTGCCATATTTAGCGGTTTACAGAATTTAGTTAGTATAACTATATTGAAAATAATCTATCATATTTAACAGATATTATCAATACTGAGACATATCTCAGTTAATATCTGTTAAATATGATAGAAATATAATCTTTATATGTGTAACATACTGATTATACAGTTAATAAATATCTGGCACAATCCTTGCTTTTTAATTGTAAGGCAACAAAGTTGGAACATAAGGAGGATGCCATGACTATGGAACGGAATCCGGAAACTAACACAAACAACAAAACCATGGAAGAGATGCTTATAGAAACATTCGGCTGTATCTATCCTGATAAGAGGGCAGCCAAAATTCATACGGACGGACTGACAAGACGGATAAAGACAGATTTCTACCTTGCCGGAAGTGCCATGGAAACGATGCTTATAGAAGTATTTGGATGCAGTTCTATGAATGGCAACGCAATAAAATTTATCTCCGACAGAGACAGAAAGAGGATCAATAGAAAGTTATCGATGGACGGGAATACTGATGAGCAGTTCACGATGCCCTTGTCTGTTAGTGCTTGATTACTGATCAGCTTAGACTGATCAGATTATATACGTTACGGTATGAGGATACGGGGTCACCTCGATTTTTTCAGCATGTCCGCCCGTATCACCATACCTAATAACCTTCCCGCAAAAACCAGCCTTTTGTATTCATAAAGATGTGAGGCTAAATGCTGACCCGAATCGGCAGTATAACGGTAGTAATCCCATCCCATTGCAGGCGCCTCTGGATTGCATTTGCAGTTTCATTGTGAAGAATCTTTTGAAATGGATGTTCGTTTCGGAACACAAGTTTTCCGGTAAAAACTGTTGACATCGGGAACTTTATAACAGTTGATTCAACAAGATCAGTTACGGTTTCGATAACATCGGTTCCCGTTTCTGTCATATAGTCGGCAGGGAATCCATGCTGACGTGTGACTTTTACATATTTAATCAGATCTTGTTCAACTGACTTCCTCAAGGCTTCCATCTCTGCGATACCTTTAAATGAGCCGGAATCAACCTCTGCAACCGAGACAAAGATAAAGTTTTTATATACATTGGGAAAATTACGGACTATAGAAAGCAGTGTATGAAGGCCGAACCCGCTGAATCCGCTTACAAGCAGGATGGCCGTCATGTCTTTCGGATTTACCGGGTCATTATTGAACGGCCCGGAAGGTGGTATATCAGTTAATATATCTCCGAGTTTGCGCATTGCAACGAGCACTTTCTTGTAGTGGCTGCGGATTAAGTAACATAAGCCTATTACCAATGATGTAACAAAGAGTGTAACCCAGCCCCCCTCTCCGAATTTCTCATATACGGTGACAATAAGAATAGTCAGACAGAGAATTAAGCCGATAATGTGTATAATAATATGTTTTTTCCAATTACGGTCTTTCCCTCTGTGTTTTATAAAGAATCTTATCATGCCGAATTGGGAAAGAGAAAATGTCACGAAAACATTTATCGAGTACATAACAACAAGTGCTGCAATAGAACCGTGCGTATATAATAAAAGCATAAATGCTGCTATTCCCATTAATAAAACTCCGTCCTGCATTGTGAGACGCTCGGACAATGCAGCAAAACGGCGAGGAAGCCATGAATCAATTGCCATATTGGCCATAACCCTCGGCCCGTCTATGAATCCTGTCTGAGCAGCTATAACAAGCAGTGCACCTTCTGACAGTATAGTAATAAGCGCTATCATATTTCCCATGGGCCATGATCCAAAGACACTTTCAGAAAGGATTGCGTTCAAAGTCCTTCCTTCAACCGGTTTTATTTTGAAGAGTAAATAACAAAGCAGCAAACCACTTGCGGTAACAGCAAGAGATGTTGCCATATATACCATAGTTCGCTTGCCTGTATGAACTTTTGGCTCGCGCATAATCTGCATGCCGTTTGAAACTGCCTCAATGCCGGTATATGTACCAGATCCCAGGGAAAAGGCACGTAAAAATATAGCGAGCATCCCCAAAGAGCCCAAGGTTGTCAAGCCCACCTTGAAATTTGTTTGAACCTCCCCTATCAGAGGCTTTACCTGACCGATATGGGTGGATATGCCGTATCCTATTAATACTGCATGAGTGATCACAAAGACGATGAAGATTGGTGTGAGGGCAGTGACAGACTCCTTAACCCCCCGTAAGTTAAGAACAACTAGAAAAACAATTAAAAGACCCACAAAAAACAGTTTGTATTTTTGAAAAGACAGGGGAAAAAAACTAAAAATGGCATCACCACAGGAAACAAGGGAAACGGTAATTGTGAGCATATAATCAACGAGTAGCGAGCAGCCAGATATCACACCGGCATTTTTACTGATTGTGTGGGTTGCCACAATATATCCGCCGCCGCCATGAGGAAAATGTTCGATGATACGCGAATATGCGTAGGAGATGATAAAAACCGTAAAAGCTGTTGCCAGGGCTAAAAATATAGCAAGATAAGTATGTTCCCCAAGTGTCCGGAACGCTTCTTCAGGCCCGTACGATGATGATGAAAGACCGTCTGCCCCGAGGCCTATCCAGGCAAGAATAGGAATAAGAGACAGTTTATGAAAGATTGACGGCTCATTGACGTTACGGGGTTCTCCTATAAGTTTTCGCTTGATTTTCTCAAACAGTGTTGGTTGCGGATCTGATATATCGGGTCCCATTATACCCCCTTTTGCGCTTTAAATTTGCAGATAAGTTTGATTATGAGGAGTTTGAGGGTTTGCGTGTTCACTGTTTTTTTAAGATTTTAACCTTAATGCCAAGATTAAATTAAATAAGTTATCGTATTTTATCAATATCGTCGGATTTGCCAATTACAACCAGAACCTCACTGTCTTTTATAACAGAATTTGCCTTTGTTACCTTTATTTTGTCTATCAGTGTATCTCTTATGGCAATCACATTGATGTTGTATTTGCTTCTTAGATGCAGCTCCTCTATAGTTTTCCCGATAAAAAACTGTGGCGGCGCTATTTCACAAATTAAGTAATCGTCTGTAAGCGGTATATAATCAAGAACGTTGGGAGAAAGCAAGCTTTTTGCTACTTTATTTGCCATTTCTTTCTCCGGAATGATCACCTCTGTTGCGCCGACACTTTCAAGAACAAGTTTATGTTCATTATTAGGGGCTTTTACGATAATATTTTTAATCTTCAACTGTTTCAGATGCAGAGTAATTAATGTACTTGCAGCGAGATCTTCACCAAAGGAGATAATGACGACATCATCTTCGTGAAGTCCGATTGAGTCGAGGAGCGTCTTATCAAGGCCATCGGCAAGTATGGCTTTTGTGCAATAGTCTTTGACATCCTGAATCACATCTTTGTCTTTATCTATTGCTATAACTTCAACGCCGTTTTCGTAGAGTTTTTTAACAATATTAAACCCGAAAATACCTATTCCGATTACAACAACTCTTTTCATTAACATACCTCCTTAGCCGACCATGACCGTTTCTTCTGCATATATTATACTCTTTTTTCTGGAACTTAAAGTAAGCGATAATGCAAGTGTTAAGGGTCCCACCCTGCCGGCAAACATTAAAATGGTAATAAATATCTTTTGTAAATCATTCAGATTAGGGGTAACGCCCATGGACAGTCCGACAGTCCCGAATGCAGAAACAGTTTCAAATAGGTATTCAATAAACAGGTGCCTGCTCCCCAGGGGGTTTTTGATGCCTGTTTCCGCAAAAAGAAGTAAAATGGTAATAAAAACAACTGAAAAGGCAGATGCAAAAATGATGGAGATTGTCCTGGTTAGAATTTCCCTCGGGATAGTCCTGTTGAATATGTTTACTTCTTCGTTACCTTTCATTCGGTTCCATATCATGAGGAAAAGAAGCGTAGCGCTTGTTGTCTTAACGCCTCCACCTGTTGAGCCGGGCGATGCACCGATGAACATAAGGATAATAATAATAAGGATGCTGTCATTTGTGAGCTGCCCTATATCAACTGTATTGAATCCGGCAGTTCGCGGTGTGATTGATTGAAAGAAAGAAGCAAGGATTTTTGTCTGAAAAGGAACACCACTGATAACATTGTTATGTTCAAAGAAATAAAACAGAAAAGCCCCTGCAAAGATCAGAATTGCCGTTGTTATAATTACAATTTTTGTGTGGATTGACAGTTTCTGGCGTGGATTCCTTAATTTTGATGCAACTTCATGATGGACAATAAAACCTATGCCGCCCAGGACTATCAACCCCATTATGGTTAGATTGACAAGTATATCTCCCTGATATTTTATCAGGCCATCGGAGAACAAGGAGTACCCGCAGTTATTAAAGGCTGAAACAGCATTATAGACGGCATGATAAAAAGCCTGACCAGGAGGAAAATCCTGAACGAATCTGATGAAAAGAAGTAATGTTCCGAGAGATTCGATGGTGAAAGTTGTTAAAAGAACTGACTTGAGAATAAAATAAAAATCTCTTTGAGGGGTATGCAAAAACGTGGATTGGACAATCTCTCTTCCCTTAAAGGATATGCCCTTTCCCATTAGACCGAAAAAAAACACAGAGAAGGTTATTATGCCCAGCCCCCCGAGTTGAAAGAGAAACATGGTTATGATTTGGCCGGTCAGCGAAAGGTCTTGACCGATATCGATTACGGTCAACCCCGTTACGCATACTGCCGATGCTGAAGTAAAAAGGGCGTTAACAAATGAAAGCTGATTTTTTGATGCAGAAAAAGGGAAACTGAGAAGGATCGCCCCGGCCAATATTACAAGAACAAAGCTGAGAACAAAGATCCTTAAGGGTGTAAGATGCCTTGATATAAAATTTTTTATAACAATATTGCGAGATTTTTTCATTTATTGCGTGTTCTTAGTGTATGGGATTTAAATGTACTTTTAAAGAACCGGAAAGTATTTTTTACTTTAGAATGTTGGATGAAAAACGGGCGGCAGCCCGTTTTATAAGGGGTATACATAATTTTGGATATAGTTATCAATGAAATGAAATGTTTGTCAATATAAAAAATAGATAAATTTGTAAACATCCGGCCTTGCCGGGGAGTTGCGACTTGTGATTAATATTTCAAAAATCCTGTTTATTATAATATTTTCTTCCTTTTTTTTATGGCAATTTGCTACAATTAAGCTATGAGGAGGGATCATGCAGATAGGAGAATTAGATAAAGGCAGAGACAAAATCATCATTTCGTTGAAGGAATTTAAGGGAAAACAATATATTGACATTAGAACCTATTTTGAAAATCAGGAAGGAGAATGGATACCGACAAAAAAAGGTATCTCACTTACGCCTGAAAACCTTGATGATGCGATAAAGTTTCTGAAAGAAGCGAAGCAGAAGGTTTCTGACAAATAAAAGTTGGTGTAGGGGAACCCCTTTCTTGTTGATATTTATGGTTCATAATTAACTAAATCTTCATAACCACAAAAGCAATTTCTATTAGGTAAGTATTGCCGGAATCTTGATATTCGCTGTTATGTTGAATAGAACAGGATGTATAGAAATAGTATTATACAGTGGAGGAAGATACAGTGTTGCATCATAGAGAAAATACAATACATTATTGCCCAAGGCTTTATTAGACTTGACAATGCTTGAAAATTTTAATATCTTAGTACACTTCATGGGCCGTTAACTCAGGTTGGTAGAGTATCTGCCTTTTAAGCAGAGAGTCGCAAGTTCAAGTCTTGCACGGCCCAAATGTCCCCATCGTCTAGAGGCCTAGGACACTGGCCTTTCACGCCGGCAACCGGGGTTCGAATCCCCGTGGGGACGCTTTTTTTCTTCTTCAGAATAATAGCTGTCTTTCAGTACCCGGCAAATTCAATAAACTGTCAATCATATACTCTTTTCATCTAATTCCTGCATATCCTTAATCCTGAGATTTTCTTTTAACAGAAATATAAATCCCAAAATATTATATGGGATATACCAGGATGCATGAAACAGAATTGAAACTGCGAACCCCTCATGCTTTGGAACACTAAAGATCGACAGAATATATACGAGGAGAAACTGGTAGACGCCGATATAACCCGGAGATGAAGGTATCGTAAGACCCATATTAAGCAATGCACAGATAAACGGTATATAAGTAAATTTCACAGAAACACCAAGGGTTAAAGTGACAAAATATAAGGCAGCACTCATACAGAGCCACTGCAAAAAGGATACTGCTATGTAAAAGATTATGTTCAGGGGCGAATTTATTCGCCTGATGTTTTCACCGATTTCAATAAACCTTTGAGCTAATTTCAATAAAAAAGGTTTTTTTATCTTATAAAGCATGTTTGTAACAATGCTGGCAAATTTCTTCCTGCTCATTATAATCATTGTCAACATGCAGACTATAAGCACGATAACAAGTATAAACAGGCTTTGAGAAACCTTCGCAGGCAGACTTTGCTTCGGAAAAAATATAAATACAATCAACAGAAGGCCTGCTAAATCGAAAAATCTGTCAATCAATACGGTAGACAAACCAAAGGTAAAGGAAATTCCAGTTTTCTTAGACAGAACATAACCTTTTACAATTTCGCCGATTCTTGCCGGTAAAACATTGTTGACAAAGAGGCCTATAATGAGTGCAACAAAAGTATCCTTAATCCTTACGTTATTGCCGCAAACCCTCGACCATTTAAATGCGCTGAGTGTTGCTGAAGCAAAGATAAATACAGTGGGGATAAGTATCAACTTCAGGTCCGCTTTTTTTAAAATCTCGATGATTTCGTAAAATTTAATATCTTTTAGCGAAAAATAGAGCAAAAAGATGCTTATGAGAAAACCTGATACAGTTAAAAGCTTATGTTTTTTCATTTTTTTGTGTAATTGTTACAGAAGATGCCGATACTGACACATGTAAGTCCGAGGATTAAGCCTGTTGTCAGTCTTTCTTTCAATATAATTGCACCGAAAAGAACGCCGAAAACAGGTGCAAGAAAGGTAAATATGGAGAGTCTTGCTACTGGATATGTATGAATCAACATAAACCACACAAGATAAGATGCGAATGCAACTATTACAGATTGGTATGCAACAGAAACCCATACGTAGACATTCACATTAAAAATCCATTTATCCTCAATAAAGTAAGCACATACAAACATTATCGGAATTGAAAATACAAACTGATAGAGAAATGTGTTTATAGGATGAACCTCTTTGGCAAGGTATTTTTTTATATATAGTGTTGTTGCGCCCCAGAATATGGCAGCTAAAATTTCAAGGATGTCCCCGAAGAGCATTAACTTGCCCGACGTGTGCGGTTTATCTTTAAAAACTAAGTATACCCCGATAAAAGCGAGTATAAGGCCGGCAACCTTAAGCAAATTAAGTTTTTCTTTTAGAAAAAAATGTGCACCCAATGCTACAATAAACGGGGAAAGGTAAACAAATACGGCTGCCCTTGATGCATCGGTATAGAGCATCCCGAGATAGAGACATACAAATTCCAAACCGAAAAGCATTCCTACAATAAAACCGTGAAACAGAAGTATACCTCTATGGAAGAGCGGTTCCTTGACAACAATGCAGTAGATGATTCCCAAAAATGATGCAATTAATGAACGCAGGAATGTTGTAAAAATGGGCGAAAGCCCTGTATTTGAGAACTTAATCGCCGAATAGTTTATCCCCCAGAGTATAGTGAGGATGACAATTGCGGCAAAACCTTTTGAGTCTATGTGTTCTTTTGTCATTAGTATGATTGAATTTTGCTGTTCTTTGAAGTTTTAAAAAAAATTATGAAGTATGTCAAGGCTTATTTTATCTTGATATTCTATGCATATTCTTTTAATTTAATATTGTTAACTTATAGTCTATTCGAGGAGGTTTTATGAAAACAGTTGAGATTAAACCCGATATTTATTGGGTTGGGGCAATTGACTGGGGTATAAGGGATTTCCACGGTTATATAACGCAAAACGGTACAACGTACAACAATTACCTTATTAAAGATGAGCATACTACGCTCATCGATACGGTCAAGCACGATTTTTGCTCTGTAACTATTGATAATATAAAGAAAATAGTCGATTTGTCTCAAATTGTTAATATTGTGATAAACCACATAGAACCTGATCATGCAAGCAGTATTGACATGATCACTAAACTTATACCGGATGCAACGATTTATATAACCGAACGTGGAAGAAAAGGTATTGAGAGGTACTTTGACACCTCAAAGTGGCGGTTCAAGATTGTAAAAAGCGGTGATATTTTGAATACAGGAAAATACACCCTGTTATTCCTTGAAACGCCTATGCTTCACTGGCCTGATTCCATGGTAACATATGTGAAAGAAGCAAAGCTTCTTATATCGCAGGATGCCTTTGGGCAACATATAGCAACTGCGTCCAGATTTGATGATGAATTTGTGCAAAGCAACTCACAAATTGAGCTTGATGACGCAGTGGCCGATTATTATGCAAATATCCTTATGCCTTTCGGTCAGTTAATTAAGACAAA
>Ga0351942_1094_pt1 | contig 43634 bp, 34 predicted proteins | sample TotcelT113001N10_FD_206838 | JGI IMG/M metagenome (GOLD analysis project Ga0351942, IMG submission 206838) | Enriched cells from coal bed in the Powder River Basin, Montana, United States - Total cells T11 rep2 HSBNCT.T11.300.1.N10 ... | reverse complement strand
TTATGGAAACTTGATCATTTCAACTGGCAATCAGTACGTGGCGGTAAATAGGGAATAACCTTGCATTTTCGGGAAGAAGTATTCATACTTATTTTTGTGAAATGATTTCACGAAGAAACCCAACACTAAAGGAGAATGAGGATGCCAGAAGGAAAAGTCAAATGGTTTAATGATTCAAAGGGATTTGGTTTTATTGAGCAGGAGGGTGGCAACGACGTATTCGTACATCATTCCGCAATCCAGGGGGAAGGTTTTAAATCTCTGGCTGAGGGCGACCGTGTCAGTTTCGATATCGTCAAAGGCCCTAAGGGCCCTGGTGCTGAGAATGTTCGCAAGCTATAAGACCTGAACTTCATTTTGCATTTGAAAGCCTCCCATAGCAGGGGGGCTTTCTATATTGCCTCCGCCAAATGGCAATACTCTTCTCACTTTCGATCCACAGTCCTAAGTTTTAATGATTGTCAACTGCTGAACAGTTTTGGGCTGACACGCTTGCTGTCTTCCTGTTATCAATAAATTTGATAAAATGAGAAAATACTTGCTTCCAAATACAAAGCCGCACGCTACCCTTGTGACCAGTTTTATTGAATAACATTTATAAGGTGCACGTTTTGGGTTTTTGTGACAACCTGCTTTTTTATTACACAAACTATCTATCCGACTTCCGTTAAGCGCTACAAGAAAACCCTATTATATTTTATTTGATACAACTTTTATGATATAGAAGCAATGGCTTAGGAGATTTTGATAATCAGTTGAAAAGGTATAAAGGTTCCTCCTTTTTTCTGCCCAAGACATCCAAAAATTAATACAGAGTTTTTGCTTATTTGCTGTATTGCCATTATCTAATTCTACGAGTATAATTGAATAGCGAGTTGGATTTGTTGAGGGATAAAAATAAATCAAAAGAGCAGTTAATAAAAGAATTAGAAGAACTCCGCACGTATAACGATAGTTTGAAAAGATCGGAAGATAAAAATAGAAACACGACAGTTTCTGCAGAAAAGGACTGCCCTGTGGAAAGCCTGTTCAGGGTATTGACCTGCGGGGCAACAAGGAATGGGAGCTTCGCAGCATCATGAAATACAGTGAGGCTGGATACTTCATCATCGACAATGAAGGACTGGTAAAGAATGTCAATGCCCCGTGTTTACGTATGCTAAAATATTCAGCACTGGACGAAATAATCGGCAAACATTTTTCAGTAGTATTTTCAAACAAAGCGGAGCTTAAAAAGGCAAAAGGTATTTTTGACCTGGTAATAAACGGTGGGTATCTTTCGAAAGACAAATTTTCTTTCCATTGCAAGGATGGCGCTTTTGTTCACAGCATCATTTCAGTCCGCCCGCTGGAAATTACCGGAAAGGTCATTGGAATAGAAGGTATTTTTATAGATGTTACCAAAGAAAAGGGTGTAAAGGAGGAACTCAAAGAAAGTGAAGAACGATACCGTACCCTTGTAGAAACCTCTCCTGATGGTATTATGTTTCTGGATCCGAAATTATATATTATTGTAGCCAACAAACAGGCTTTGAAACTATACGGTTATGAAAGCAATGAAGAAATAACGGGAAAAAGGATATTTGACTTTATTCCCAAACACGGAAAAAAACTAACAAAAGAAATCAGGGAAAATTTGCTGCAAAAAGGAATCGTTAGAAACGTTGAACATGAAATGATGCATAGAAATAGAAAACTTTTCCCTATAGAAATGAGCGCAACATTGCTCAGAAATTTAAAAGGTGAGCCGGAAGGCACAATTATAGTGATCAGGGATATTTCTGAACGGAAGAACATGGAAAAACAATTGCTTCGTTCCCAGGAAGTAAGTGCCTTCCAAAAGATTGCATCAGGCGTTGCACATGAGGTTCGTACCCCTCTCAATGCAATATTATCGATTACAGAAGCTCTTTTTCTGGACATAGGTAAAAACAAGAAGTATCTGCCTTATCTTGGGCATATCCGCAATCAGGTAAACCGCCTCTCTTTGCTGATGAATGATTTACTGGAACTGGGGAAGCCGATACCGCCTTCATCGTTGACAAACCAATCCTTGACAGATATCAGCATAACATCGCTCAATCTTTGGAATGAGACAAAATTCTCTAAAACACATCCTGTTAATTTCATTGTTTCACCAGGAGCAGAGGAGGCTCTCATTGCTACAGACAAATTAAGGCTTCAGCAGATTTTTATAAACCTTATGGAAAATGCAGCACAGAACAGCCCTGATGGAAGCGAAATAATATTTCAAATTTTGAAACCAGCGGAAAAAATAATTAAAATCTGTATTATCGACAGAGGACACGGAATACAGCCAGAAAATTTACCGTTAATTTTTGAGCCATTTTTTACAACCCGGCAAGGAGGAATAGGACTGGGGCTTAGCCTTATAGAAAACTTTATAGGGTCAATGGGTGGTAAAATCACAATATCAAATAATGACCCACTTCCGGGATGTACGGCAGAGATAATTTTATGTCTTGCAAAGGATATCGAACAGTGACTATGAAACCGCTGATTCTCCTGATTGATGATGATTCCGGAACAATATTCGGTTTTTCAAAATACCTTTCAAAGATCGGTTATGAAGTTATCAGTGTTCCCTGTCTTCAGGATGCAAAGGAACAAATATTCTCGCAGAGGTTTGATGCCATGTTGCTTGATCTTAATCTCCCGGACGGAAACGGCCTCGACTGGATACCGACGGTAAGAGAGAACTACCCCGATATGCCTGTCATAGTGATTACAGGCATGAACGACGTGCCTGTAGCAGTTGAAGCGATGCGCCGCGGGGCTGATAATTTCCTGACCAAACCTGTTGACATGGCAAGTCTCGAGGTCTTCCTGAAAAAGACTATTGAACTGGGCTCAATTAGGAGAAAACATTTTACAGAACTGCGTCTTGCAAGAACACAGGAAATATGTTTCGGTAAGAGCATAATGCAAAGAAAAGTAAAAGAACTTTCTCTCATGGCAGCGAGAAACAATGCTCCATTATTGATTACAGGTGAGACCGGAATCGGAAAGGGTTTACTGGCAAAATGGATTCATAACAACAGCAAGCGGAGCTCACAACCTTTCGTGGAGATTAACTGCTCGGGGCTCCGCGGTGAACTTCTTGCAAGCGAACTCTTCGGGAATATACGAGGTGCTTTTACAACGGCTGTTCAGGACAGGCAGGGGCTTATCGAAGTTGCCGACAGGGGAACCCTCTTTCTCGATGAAATAGGTGATATGGATATTACAATCCAGTCGAGTTTCCTTAAAGTCATCGAAGAAAAAACATTTAGGAAAATTGGTGATACAAGACAACGGAAAAGCGATTTCAGGCTTATCTGTGCAACAAACAAGGAATTGGAAAAGGAAATAAAGGAAGGAAAATTCCGCATGGATTTATTTTTCCGAATCCATATCTTTCCTATACAAATTCCGCCGTTGAGAGAGACTCCGGAGGATGTGCCCGCGCTGGTCCGACATATAGTGAAATTAGTCGGGTATCCCGATGTGGCTATAAGTGAGGAAGTAATGCACCTGTTAAAGGTCTATTCCTGGCCTGGAAATATACGGGAGCTACGCAACATTCTGGAAAGGGCGCTTATCCTCTCGGGGGGAGATGTCCTGGCAATTGAGCATTTTCCGGGACTGAATTCATCGCATTACACCCTTGACTACACAGGTAAAACATTTATCAATACAGACAAGGTTTCAAAAAGTTTGTCAACCCTAAAGGATTTCAACGGTAATGTGAAAAAGGCCGCAGAATCTCTTGGCATCTCAAGAGCCACATTTTATAGAAGACTCAAAAAAGGCAGTGAATAGCGAATAGTAGAAAGGCAAAACCTTCTCACTCTTATTAATAGATGATTGGTTAACCCTCTATAAACCTCAAACCTTCTATTTTACCTACCTTTCACCTTTTTGCCCTCTTCCTGTTTTTACTATTCACTAACGACTATTCACTGTTTTTTATCATTCAGTGGCCAGTTTCAGTTTATTCTCTCACGATGAGACCACTGAGATGAGAATTGAGACAAATGAGACAATCACCCGAAAAAAAACCTCTATAAAACCCAGCGTTAGTGAATAATATTTTTCGGCACAATTCTTGTATATATATCTTAAGAATCCTGCCGATGCCATTAAAAAGTAAAATTTAAGTACCGGCAAAAGCAAGATACCCCTCCAGTCCCTCCCCATACCCCCACCCCCTCGGGGAGGGATGCTTTTTGTAGGATCATTAAGCGTTTCAGCATAAGAAAATGGGGCATTTAACAGAGGACGGGCCATTATATGACGAAAAAGCGTATTCTAATAGTTGATGACGATGAAGTTACATTAATTGCATTCAAAAAATTGTTCAGCACCCCTAATATTGAAGTAAAAACTGTTGAAAACATTGAAAATGCGTTGGAATCACTGAGAGGCGTGAAGTACGATGTAGTTATTGCGGACCTCAGACTCACGGGTACCAAAGGTGAAGAAGGACTTGATATCCTGAAGTATGCGAAGAAGCATGCTCCTTTGACACGATTAATTCTGATAACAGGTTATGGGAATCCAGACATCAGGGAGAGGTCAAAACAGCTTGGGATCGACCATTACTTTGAGAAACCTGTTTCAATTCCTTTGCTTCGTAAAACATTAGAGGATTTAGGTATGGAATATAAAAGATAAACAAAGTGATGCATCGAAAAACGAATTTTGATGATTTACGATGTACAGTTCTTAACAATGTGATGTTTAAGAAAAGAGGAGGATATAAAAATGGATGAGGCGAATAAAATAAGGAAAACAGGTAATTCGACAATTTTAAACAACAAAAGTGATGAACCGGTTCAGGATTCAGGCGGTTTAGCGCCCCTTAAGAACGGTGTAAATCCTGAGTCGGGAATCAATGCAAAGCTGAAGTTGCTCCTTGTCGCAATGAAGACGGTGAAAAAGGGGAATTTCACAATTCGGTTTGATGTCGAATCACACGGAATCATGGAGGAAATTGGCAATGCCTTTAATGATATTGTTGAAATGGAAGAGAATATGACAAATGAATTTATACGGGTGAGTAAGATTATCGGAGAGGAAGGCAATGTTATGGAACGGGCAACGGTTGGAAACGTCACGGGCTCATGGAAGACGGGTGTTGACGCTATTAACAGCCTGATAAACAATCTTGCCCAGCCATCAGCGGAAATAGCACGTGTTATTGCGGCAGTAGCAGAGGGCAACCTTTCCAGAAAGATGGCTGTTGAGCTTGAAGGGAGAACGCTGAAGGGCGAATTTTTAAGAATCGGAACCAGGGTCAATACAATGGTGGATCAGCTCAACACTTTCGCATCAGAGGTTACAAGGGTGTCAAGGGAGGTCGGTACGGACGGCATTCTGGGTGGCCAGGCAGAAGTAAAGGGTGTTGCCGGTGTATGGAAGGAACTTACCGATAACGTAAACGCCATGGCAGGGAGCTTAACCTCCCAGGTCCGCGACATAGCAAAGGTAACAACAGCGGTAGCCATGGGCGACCTTTCCCAGAAGATTACCGTTGAGGCAAAAGGAGAAATCCTCCAGTTGAAGGATACAATAAACAAGATGGTGGATAATCTTAATACCTTTGGTTCAGAGGTTACAAGAGTGGCCAGGGAGGTCGGCATAGACGGCAAACTCGGGGGTCAGGCAGAAGTAAAAGGTGTAGGCGGCACATGGAAGGAACTTACTGAAAACGTAAATATGATGGCGGAAAACCTTACGAATCAAGTGAGAAACATTACCTTTGTCACCACCGCCGTTGCAAACGGTGAACTTTCCCAGAAGATTACCGTTGATGTAAAAGGTGAGATGCTTGAACTTAAAAACACGTTAAACAAGATGGTGGATAACCTGAATACCTTTGCATCAGAGGTTACAAGGGTTGCGAGGGAGGTCGGTACGGACGGTAAACTCGGGGGCCAGGCAGAAGTCCCCGGAGTCGGCGGCACATGGAAAGACTTAACCGATAACGTAAATGCCATGGCAGGAAGCTTAACCTCCCAGGTCCGCGACATAGCAAAGGTAACAACAGCAGTAGCCATGGGAGACCTTTCCCAGAAGATTACCGTTGATGTAAAAGGTGAGATGCTTGAACTTAAAAACACTATAAATAAGATGGTGGATAATCTGAATACCTTTGGTTCAGAGGTTACAAGAGTGGCCAGGGAGGTCGGCATAGACGGCAAACTCGGGGGTCAGGCAGAAGTAAAAGGTGTAGGCGGAACATGGAAGGAGCTTACTGAAAACGTAAACATGATGGCAGCAAATCTTACGAATCAGGTGAGAAACATTGCCGTTGTTACAACCGCTGTTGCAAATGGAGACCTTTCCCAAAATATTACCGTTGAGGCAAAAGGAGAAATCCTCCAGTTGAAGGATACAATAAACAAGATGGTGGATAATCTGAATACCTTTGGTTCAGAGGTTACAAGAGTGTCAAAAGAGGTTGGCACAGAAGGCAAACTCGGGGGCCAGGCAGAAGTAAAAGGTGTAGGCGGAACATGGAAAGATTTGACGGATAATGTCAATGCTATGGCGGCAAGCCTTACATCACAGGTAAGGGATATCGCAAAGGTTACCACCGCTGTCGCAACCGGAGACCTTTCCCAGAAGATTACCGTTGAGGCAAAAGGAGAAATCCTCCAGTTGAAGGATACGATAAACAAGATGGTAGACCAGTTGAGCAGCTTTGCTTCGGAGGTAACCCGTGTTTCAAAAGAGGTCGGTACGGAAGGCAAACTCGGGGGCCAGGCAGAAGTAAAAGGTGTAGGGGGTACATGGAAGGATTTGACGGATAACGTGAACATGATGGCGGCAAATCTTACGAGTCAGGTGAGAAACATTGCTGTTGTGACAACAGCAGTAGCAAATGGAGACCTTTCCCAGAATATTACCGTAGATGTAAAAGGCGAGATACTTGAATTGAAGAATACCGTGAACAAGATGGTAGATAACCTGAACATCTTCGCAGGTGAGGTAACCCGTGTGGCAAAAGAGGTTGGCACAGAAGGCAAACTCGGGGGCCAGGCAGAAGTAAAAGGTGTAGGTGGCACATGGAAAGATTTGACGGATAACGTAAATGCCATGGCAGGGAGCTTAACCTCCCAGGTCCGCGACATTGCAAAGGTTACCACCGCTGTCGCAACCGGAGACCTTTCCCAGAAGATTACCGTTGAGGCAAAAGGAGAAATCCTCCAATTAAAGGATACGATAAACAAGATGGTAGACCAGTTGAGCAGCTTTGCTTCAGAGGTAACCCGTGTTTCAAAAGAGGTCGGCACAGAAGGCAAACTCGGGGGTCAGGCAGAAGTAAAAGGTGTAGGCGGCACATGGAAGGATTTGACGGATAACGTGAACATGATGGCGGCAAATCTTACGAGTCAGGTGAGAAACATTGCTGTTGTCACTACCGCTGTCGCAACCGGAAATCTTGACCAGCAGATTACCGTTGAGGCAAAAGGAGAAATCCTCCAGCTGAAGGATACGATAAACAAGATGGTAGACCAGTTGAGAACCTTCGCAGGCGAGGTAATCCGCGTGGCAAGAGAAGTCGGCATAGAGGGAAAACTCGGCGGCCAGGCACAGGTGAAGGGAGTCGGCGGTGCATGGAAGGATTTGACGGATAACGTGAACATGATGGCGACGAATCTTACGAATCAGGTAAGAAACATTACCGTTGTCACTACCGCTGTTGCAAACGGCGAACTTTCCCAGAAGATTACTGTTGAAGCCAGCGGCGAAATCCTCCAATTAAAGGATACGATAAACAAGATGGTAGACCAGTTGAGCAGCTTTGCTTCAGAGGTAACCCGTGTTTCAAAAGAGGTTGGCACAGACGGCAAACTCGGGGGTCAGGCACAGGTGAAGGATGTAGGCGGCACATGGAAGGAACTTACTGAAAACGTAAATATGATGGCTGCAAACCTTACAAATCAGGTAAGAAACATTGCTGTTGTCACCACCGCTGTCGCAAATGGAGACCTCTCCCAGAAGATTACCGTTGAAGCACAAGGCGAAATTCTCCAGTTGAAGGATACAATAAACAAGATGGTAGACCAGTTGAGCACATTCGCATCAGAGGTAACCCGTGTTTCAAAAGAGGTCGGCACAGAAGGCAAACTCGGGGGTCAGGCACAGGTGAAGGATGTAGGCGGCACATGGAAAGATTTAACCGACAGCGTAAATGCCATGGCAGGGAGCTTAACCTCCCAGGTCCGTGACATTGCAAAAGTTACCACTGCTGTTGCAAGTGGAGACCTCTCCCAGAATATTACCGTTGACGCACGGGGAGAAATTCTTCAATTAAAGGATACGATAAACAAGATGGTAGACCAGTTGAGCACCTTCGCATCAGAGGTAACAAGAGTGGCCAGGGAGGTCGGCACGGACGGCAAACTTGGCGGTCAGGCACAAGTCCCGGGAGTTGGCGGCACATGGAAAGATTTAACGGATAATGTAAATGCCATGGCGGCAAGCCTTACCTCCCAGGTCCGAGATATTGCAAAGGTAACCATAGCTATAGCAGGTGGAGACCTTTCAAAGAAGATCACGGTTGAAGCCCGCGGTGAAATCCTTGAATTGAAAGATACGATTAACGGAATGGTGGATAACCTCAATACAATCATTGGTGACGTTAACAGTGTCATGTCCATGGTAGGTGATGGTGTTCTTTCCCGGATGATCGAGGTTGAAGCATCAGGCGAATTCGCCTCTATGGTTGACGGCATCAACAGCACAATAGAAAGCCTGAAAGGTATTGTATCCGAACTCCGTGAGGCAGGTATAAACATAGGTTCGGTATCCCAGAAAACACTAAGCGCAGGGCAGGAAATGAATGCGCTGTTATCCCAGCTTTCCGGCTCTATCGAACAGATAGCAGAAGGTGCAAAAGCACAGGCCCAACAGATTGTAGAGGCATCAAGAGAAAGTGAGGGAGTTGGAAAGACAGCTTCCAATACGCTGACACAGTCGGAGAGCATGAACCAGTACACAGAAGTAGCCAACAGGGCTACGGGCGAAGGCAGCAAGGCCATGGAAGAGACTATTAAAAACACAGACCTTATGCTTGAGGGCTCGAATGAGTCTGTCGGCAGGATTGAGTCACTCAGTAAAAGCAGTGAACAAATACAGGAAATTGTTGATGTTATCCGGGATATTGCAACACAGACAAATATCCTTGCTATTAATGCCGCCATAGAGGCGGTTCGGGCAGGCAAGCAGGGTAAGGGTTTTGCAGTTGTTGCAGAGGAGGTAAAGACCCTGTCTGCCGACAGTAAAGTACAGGCAAAAAAGATATCAGCCCTTGTACAGTCTGTATTTAGAGAAACACAGGATACGGCCTTAACGATCAAGACAATGGCAGGAAATGTCGGTCTTGTGAAAGGTTCTATCGAGTCAACATCCAGGGCATTTAAGGATATTAACCGCTCGATTGAAGTGACATCAGGAACTGCAAAAGATATCTCAGTTGCAGCCGCCGATCAGAAGAAGAGTATTGATGCGGTTTCCCAGAGCCTTGACAAGATAAGCGGTATTGCTGCGGATACATCCACCTCTGCCACGCAATCGGCTGAAGGCTCAAAAAGACTGCTTGGAAAGATGCAGGAACTGACAGCTATTGCAACAAACCTTGCCGATATGTCCGACAAATTCCAGAAGACCGTGGAACGGTTTACCGTTGAAGAAGAAGCAGGTCAGAAGACACCTAAGCCGGGCATGAGAAGACATACGTCGGGTGGAGGATCGCAGCAGAGAACCGGGGCTTAAAGGCTCCCCTAAAGGGGTCTGATTTAAGAGAAAGGAGGTTAAACCATGCCAGGTCAGATTATGAGGGACGAACTGGAGGCAGAAGAGGTTGAGCAGGACCAGTATCTTGTTTTTAAAATACAATCACAGGAATTTGGTATTCAGGCTATGTGGGTTCAGGAAATCTCAAGACCTTTGGAAATAACACTGGTTCCCAATTCACTTACATATATTGAAGGTGTTACCAATCTTCGCGGCAAATTAGCTACTGTTATAAATTTTCGCAAAAAATTTGCTTTTGATGAAAAAGAACATGACGAAGATACGCGCTTTATCATTATAGAACACCTTGGTTTTCCTATAGGTATTATTGTTGATTCTGTTGAAGAGGTGATAAAGATAGACGATGATTTAGTGCAGAAATTGCCTGAATCAACAAGTTCCATGACAAAAGATGAATACATAACGGGTGTAGGCATGTTGAAAAAAAGGATGATTATCATGCTGAATGTTGAGAAGGTTCTTGAAAAGATAGAGGTGATTGAGCCAGAAGCTTTGAGACATGCCATAGACGAAGCAACCGGGTCGATAACAAACGAGTAAGAAAGGAGGCAGGGAAATGGCAAAGATTATGATTGTAGACGACGCATCTTTTATGAGGAGTTCGTTGAAGTTTATCGTTGAGAAGAACGGGCATACGGTTGTCGGAGCTGCAACAGACGGGAAGGAGGCTATAGTTCTTTATCCGAAACTTGTCCCCGATATCGTAACCCTTGATATTCTCATGAAGGAGATGGACGGAATTTCAACATTAAAGGCGTTAATAAAACAGGACCCTCATGCAAAAGTCATCATGGTAACTGCTATCGGACAGGAATCAAAACAGGAAGAAGCAAAGAAATTAGGCGCACTGGGTTATATACGAAAACCATTTAAACCGGAAGATATAAATGAAGAGATCGATAAGGTGCTGGGACTTAAAGAAAACCAGTGAAGCATGAAAGACCGTGAAGCGCGAAGGAAACTGATATGAAGCGTGAAGCGTTAAAGACGAGACATGAGCAGCGGGTTTTCACGCTTCACGAGATACGAGGAACGGGGTTTATAAATGATTAAGGTTCTTGTTGTTGATGATTCGAGCTTCATGAGAAAATCCATATCTTATATGCTGAAGGCCGACCCTGAAATAGATGTTATTGATACTGCGGATAACGGGGAGGAAGCCGTACAGAAAGTTAAGGAACTTCATCCGGATGTGGTGCTGCTTGATATCGCCATGCCTATGATGGACGGCCTTGCAGCCCTGACCCACATTATGGCTGATTGCCCGACGCCTGTGTTGATACTGAGCGGAGTTGACAAAAAGGATATGTCGGTTATACTTAAATCCCTCCGTCTGGGGGCTGTGGATTACATACAGAAACCCACAGGCGTAATTTCCTATGATATAGATGGAATAAAGGATGAAATTATAACAAAGGTGCATATTGCTTCAAGAGCCAATGTCAGTATGATTGAACGCGGTATTCCAGAAGAGTCCTATATTACCGGAAGAGCCAAAGAAGCAGCTAAGAAAAGAATTGTCATCATCGGAGCTTCCACGGGAGGGCCAAAAGCTACGACTACAGTTCTTTCCAATATCCCGGATACGATTTCGGCAGGTATTGTGATTGTTCAACATATGAGTAAAGAGTTCACCCCGTTCTTTTCAGAGCAGTTGAAGTTGGAATGCTCTCTTAATATTTCTGAAGCCAAAGACAATGATTTGATAGGCCCGGGCAGGGCATTGGTTGCCCCCGGAGGGTTCCAGACAGGCATCGGAGAGGATGGTATAAATAAAAGGATAAGACTGAGCAGTTTGACTACAAAATTACAATCAATAGATTACACAATGGAATCCGCGGTAAAGGTATACGGCGGGGATATTGTCGGTGTCCTTCTAACGGGCATGGGAAGCGATGGGGCAAAAGGTTTAAGGGCTATAAAGGATGCAGGCGGAAGTACGATTGCAGAGGATGAATCCACATGCGTAATATTCGGCATGCCGAAGGCGGCAATTGAACTTGGATGTGTGGATGCCATAGTCCCATTGCATAACATAGCAAAAACAATTATGAGGATGATATGAGAAAAGCAGTGAAGCGGAAAAGACCGTGAAGAGTCGTACGTGAAGCGTGAAGCGTTAAAAACGAGATACTGTGAATAGGGGTGACCGTGTCTGATATAGACAAATTAGATTTATCAGTGTTCATCGAAGAATACCTTTCAGACGCAAAGGAAGGTTTTCAGGAGACAAACAACGCACTTCTTGCACTTGAAAAAGACTATACCCGGACAGAACATCTGGACAACGTGTTAAGGACGTTCCACACTTTAAAAAGCTCTTCAAACATGCTGAATTTTATGGATGTCAGTGCGTTTTCACACAAATGTGAAGATTTCATGGATCGACTGCGCAAGCGGGAAATCCCCATCAATAAAGATACGGTGGATTTTCTCTTTGAAATCACCGATACGATAGAGGCAATGGTAAAGGAAAGGGCAGATGAAGGCCCAGATGAAGAGCTTTCGGAGGTTATCATCGACAGAGTTGAGACTGTCAAACAAAAGATGGAATATCTTGAATTAAAAGAGATGCTTTCACGACAGGGGGTCATCATTATTGATGAGACCGGTGTTATTGAAGCGTTTAACCGTGATGCCGAACGCATATTCGGTTATTCCGCTATTGAAGTAATCGGGCAGAACGTGAATATGATTATATTCGAGCCTTATAAGGAACATTATGATGCATATATCGGCAATTATCTCAAAACAGGCAAGGCCGAGGCAATAGGTGCAGGACATCATATACACGGTCTTCGCAAGGACGGGACATCCTTTCCCATGGAATTGGCAATAAGCGATATATATGTGGGTGAGAAGCGCTTATTTATAGAGATCGTAAAGGATATGTCCGTTTTCGAGATAAAGAGCCAGACAATCCATGCAATTAAAAAGATACAAACCGTAAAGATACACGTTGACCTCATCGATGCCCTTTTTAATCTTGTCGGCGAACTTATCATAACACGTAACCGCCTTAATAATATTTTCTCAGACATATACACAAAAAAACTGAAAAACGTAATGATATCGATGAACCATATTATCTCAGAACTACAGGAGAAGGTCTCTTCAGCACGGATGGTCCCTGTGGAGGAAATCTTTCAAAAATTCCCGAGAATGGTCAGGGATATTGCCATGGATATGCATAAAGAGGTAGAACTCGTTATGGAAGGCAGTGAGACGGAACTGGATAAAAGCGTCCTTGATGAGATAGGCGAACCCCTGATGCATTTACTCCGCAATGCTGTAGGCCATGGGATAGAACTACCCGATATGCGCGAGCATAATGGAAAAAGAAGGGCAGGCACAATCAAACTCAGTGCAAAAAGGACTGAAAATCAGATCATCATTGAGGTGGATGATGATGGAGCAGGGATTGATGCTGAGGCAATAAAGGAGATAGCTCTAAAGAAAGGGCATATATCGACTGAAGAAGCAAAGACAATGCAGGAAAGGGATGTCCTTTTGATGCTTTTTCAACCGGGTTTCAGTAGCACATCAGAAGTCACGGGACTTTCCGGGAGAGGCGTAGGGCTGGACGTTGTAAAGACAGCCACGGAAAAACTCGGCGGAACAGTAGAAATAGCAAGTAAGATGGGGGTGGGTACGAGATTCTCTTTACGTCTTCCCATTGCTCCGGCCATCATGCAGACACTGATGGTGGGAGTTGGCAAACACATCTTTGTAATACCCTCGGATATGGTACTTGAAACAATGGAGGCCAGACCGGAATATATAAAACAAATGGTTGACAGGGATGTTTTCATACTCCGCAATGAGGCAATACCCTTTGTAAAGCTGAAAGATCTGTTACATATCAAGACGGATGAAGAGGATAAAGGCCTCGTTGCAGTAATTATCTACCGTGGAGATAACTTTATTGCCCTCGGTGTTGATGCGGTAATCGACCAGATAGAAAACATTATTAAGCCCCTTGACACGGTAACACAGAAGTTAAAGGGTTTTTCTGGCGGCACTATTTTGCCGGATGGAAGTGTTGCCCTCCTTCTGGATATCCCGGCCTTGTTCGGCTTTGAGACATTTAAAGAAAAGGGGTATACGGTGTGAGAGACCGTGAAGCCCCCGCCAAGCGAGGACAGGCGGAATGGGCACTGGCGTGAAGCGTGAAGTGTCTTACGTGAAGTGTTAAAGACGAGATACGAGTGACGGGTTTTAAAATGAAAGGAGGGAGTTGGTATGAAGGAAGAAATATTTTCCGAAGAGTATAAAGATTATTTAGAGGAAATGGTAAATATTGGAGCAGGTAATGCAGCCGGTGCTCTGGAGGACATCCTGAAATACAGGTTTGATATGGTTCTCCCTCAGATTCATGTTCTTCCGCCGCATAAAGCCTTTTCTGTCATTGGTGATCCTTCCACATCCGTGGTATGCGTAAAGATGAATATGATAGGCGATGTCAAGGGAGAAATGTTTTTCATGGTTCCTTACGACCAGGCACAATATGTTATGGAATTAGCCCAAGAGTCAATTGACCAGGACCAGAAGAAAGGTGACTCCCTGGACCTCTCAGTCATGATGGAGATCGGCAATATCCTTGCCGGTGTGTATCTCACTGCAATTCACGATTTCTGCAAATTAAACATCTACCATACTGTCCCGGTTTTAGCAGCAGACATGGTCCAGGCGGTCCTGGATGAAACCGTTGCCCGTCTGGGAGTCAACGCCGTTATGCTTGTTATAATTGTCAACAAATTTGAATCGACCCTGCAGGGCAAAAAAGCGATTAATGCGTATCTCGTAATGATTCCCAACAAGGGTTACGAAAACGTTCTTATGGATTCAATGAGGGAGGCGAAGAAGCTCAGTGGCAGATGAAAAGACCATGATAATTGTAGGAGAAGGGGTTGTGAGAAGAGCGCCTGTTGTATTTTCTTCTGTCGGGCTCGGTTCCTGTGTGGTAGTAACCCTGTATGACGCCAAAAGATGCGTTGGAGGACTGGCGCATATAATGCTGCCGGGTAACCGCCGGAGGACGACAACACAGGTTTTTTCGGAAAAAGGACGAGAGACGAGAGGGGAGAAACGGACAAAAGGCATAAGATATGAAATCCCTTCACCTGAAGTTGCATTCACTGTCCTGTCGAGCAAAGGTGATGTTGGTCTCGGTAACCCGGCAAATGCGGCAGAACATGCGTCTCTCAACGAAGTTTACCATTATGCTGATACTGCAATCATTGCCCTTTTAAAAGAAATGGTGAATAAAGGCGCATCCCCACCTGATATTGTCGCAAAGATCGCAGGCGGGGCAAAAATGTTCGCAGATGGCGAGCATTACGAAAATTCCATAGGCGGAAGGAATGTAAAGAGCATAAAACAACTCTTAAAAATAGAACGAATACCTATTGTCGGTGAAGACACCGGAGGCAGTCATGGAAGAAATGTTGACTTCCATCTGCATTCAGGCAGGGTAGTTGTTAGCACAATAGGCGGAAAGGATAAGGAGATATGAAGATAAAGTGAATAGTGAACAGCAAAAAGCAGGAAGATAAAGAATGGGAAACAAGACTAAGAATTTTAAGGATTTGAAAATACGGCAAAAGGGTCCTGTCCCTGAACGGGGGGGCCGAGAGTGAGTTTGCTAAATTATCTTTAACTATGCACTGAAGAGGAAGGCATGGATTCAACAAATAACCTAATTCAGGACAGGATACAATACCTTCGGGAGAATACTGATTTTATATCCGCTGTTTTTGACAGCCTCATCGGGTATGCAATTATTGCTGCTGATTTTGACGGTAATATTATAGCCTATAACGAAGGGGCTCATCAAATCTATGGATATACCCCTGAAGAGGTAATCGGTAGTAAAAACATCGAGATATTCTTCCCGGAAGGATTTATCAAAGAAGGAAAACTCCAGAATATTGTTTCCGAGCTTGTCGGAAAGGGACGTTTTAATTGTGAAGGGGAGAAGCTCAAAAAGGACGGCAGCAGGTTCCCTGCAAACATCCTCTTTACCCTGACAAAAGACAAGAACGGTCAAATAGTAGGTTTTGTGGAAATAGTACAGGATCTGACAGAGCAAAAACAGGCGGAACAAGCATCCATGCAGGCACGAGATAAGGCAGAACGCGTAGAACAACTTGAGAGGGAACTCAATTCACTTACAAAACTATCAGGCTCCTCCGGAACTTCTGTAACTGCCGCGATGTACGGCGTAACATCCTTGCGGGATGCTTCTCCTGATACCTTTTCAGAGCTGGTCAAAAACTATCAGGAGGTTATGGACCTTGCATTAGAGCAGCAGATGTACAAGGTGGAGCATGACATAGGAGGGCGCCTTAGCACGATCGCAGAAGCACTCGGTTTTTACAAAGCTGATCCGCGGGATGTGGTGGATATCCATACCACAGCCCTCAAAGAAAAGATAAGATCGGCTTCCAGTGAGAAAAAGAAGGCATACACCGGTGAAGGATGGCTTATGGTCATTAAACTCATGGGGGACCTTGCCTCGTTCTACCGCAACCGTGCATTTAGCGTAAATATACCCACAACTGGAAAAACGAAAAATGGGGGCGCGGATACCCATCTGGGCACCAGTCAAAAGGAGGCAGAAAATGAACAAGTTTAAATTGAGGTTATATGTAACCGGGAAAACACCGAAATCCGAGCGGGCAATTGCAAACCTGAAGGAAATTTGCGAAAAGGAGCTGAAAGGCCTCTACGAGCTTCAGATCATAGACGTCCTGGAACGTCCGCAGCTTGCAGAGGATGAGAAAATTCTTGCCACACCGACCCTGATCAAAGACCTGCCTCCGCCCTTAAAAAGGATTATCGGTGATTTATCAAACTCGGAAAAGGTTTTGCTCGGGCTTGATCTGTCACCCTATCAGGAGCTTAAGGAGGACGAATCATGAATAATCTCAGCAAACATATAGGCATAGAAAAGATAGAAACAGGCATTGAAGGGTTTGACCTGATCAGCGAAGGTGGATTGCCGAAAGGTCGTACCACGCTGATTGCCGGCACATCAGGCAGCGCCAAGACCGTCTTTGCCGTCCAGTTTCTTGCTGAAGGGATTATAAAGATGAATGAACCTGGGGTATTCGTCACCTTCGAGGAGCCACCCGATGATATCCGGAAGAATGTCATCTCCTTAGGCTGGGATGTGGCAAAGTGGGAACAGGAAGGGAAATGGGCCTTCGTGGATGCTTCCCCTGTACCGGGAGAAGGTCATATTATTGCAGGGGAATACGACCTCAGTGCCCTTCTTGCCCGGATCGAGTATGCTGTCAAAAAGGTCAACGCCAAAAGAATCAGTATGGATTCCCTTGGGTCAATCTTCGGGAGATTCAGCGACTCCGGTATGGTGCGCAGCGAACTCTTTAAAATTGCCGCCGCAGTGAAGCAGATGGGCGTAACAGCCATCATCACGGCAGAGCGCACCCAGGAATACGGCGATATTGCGCGGTTCGGCATCGAAGAGTTTGTCGCGGACAATGTGATCATCCTCCGTAATGTCCTGGAAGCAGAAAAACGCCGCCGTACCATGGAAATACTCAAATTCAGGGGGACAAGCCACCAGAAGGGGGAGTATCCCTTCACGGTGATCAAAAACGTCGGTATCGTTGCCATACCGCTATCAGGCATTGAACTGAAACAGCGTTCCTCCACCGTCCGTATAAGCTCCGGGAATACCGAGCTGGACAAGATGTGTGGCGGCGGGTTTTTCCGGGACTCCATCATTCTCGTATCCGGGGCCACGGGATGCGGGAAGACCATGCTCTCTACCGGGTTTGCAGCGGAAGCCGCAAAAAACGATCAGAAGGCGCTTCTATTGGCCTTTGAGGAAAGCCGGGAGCAGCTTTTCAGAAATGCCAGCGGTTGGGGCATTGACTTTGAAAAGATGGAGAATGACGGCATCCTGAAGGTAGTATGCCGGTACCCGGAAGCGGAAGGGCTGGAGGATCATCTGATTATCATCAAGGGCATCATCCGGGACTTCAAACCTCACCGGGTGATTGTAGACAGCCTCTCAGCATTAGAGCGCGTGTCCACAATAAAAGGATTCCGGGAATTCGTTATCGCCCTTACCTCCTTCATTAAACACCAGGAGATTGCGGGACTTTTTACATCCACGACAGGTGAACTGATGGGAGGGACCTCCGTTACAGAAGCTCATATTTCCACCATAACAGATACAATCATACTTTTACGCTACGTAGAGATGTTCGGGGAAATGCGAAGGGGGATTACTGCGCTTAAGATGCGGGGCTCCATGCACGACAAGGACATCCGTGAGTTTAACATTGACGGCAACGGTATGCATATCGGCAGGTCATTCCATAATGTAACCGGTATACTCTCCGGTCATCCTGTCTTCACATCAACGGAAGAAGTAGACCGGATAGAGGAACTGTTTAAATAAACCGTGAAGCGTTAAGAAAGAGGATACGAGGGACGGTATTAAACATGGATTCAACAAATAACCTAGTTCAGGACAGGATACAATACCTCCGGGAGAATACTGATTTTGTATCCACTGTTTTTAACAGCCTTATCGGGTATGCAATTATTGCCGCTGATTTTGACGGCAATATAATTGCCTATAACAAAGGAGCCTATCAAGTCTACGGATATACCCCTGAAGAAGTAATAGGCAGGAAAAACATCGAGACATTCTTCCCTGAAGAATTTATCAAAGAAGGAAAACTCCAGAATGTTGTTTCCGAGCTTGTTGGAAAAGGACGCTTTTCCCATGAGGGCGAGAAAGTCAAAAAGGACGGCAGCAGGTTCCCTGCCAAAATCCTCTTTACCTTGACAAAGGACAAAAGCGATCAAATCGTCGGTTTTGTGGAGATAGTACAGGATCTTACTGCCCAGAAACAAGTCGAAGGCCGTTTAAGAGCAGGTGAGGAAAGATTGCGCCGGATTATTGATAGCAACATCGACGGTATGCTGATTGTGGATGGGGATGGTATCATCCGTTTTGTTAATCCAGCCGCAGAATCCACATTTGTAAGACCGGAAAAAGAACTGCTTGGTTCCTGTTTCGGATTTCCCACTGTTCCAGGGGAGCGGATTGAAATCGACATTGTTCGACCCATCGCATACGGGAGGGCTGTGGCTGAAATGCGTGTTACGGATATAGAATGGCATGGACAGAAATCTTATCTGGCCACGCTTCGCGATATTACCGACCGCAAGACGATTGAGGAGAAACTGGCATTTCTAAGCCTGCGCGATTCCTTGACCGGCCTATATAATCGTTTTTTCTTTGAAGAAGAAATGCGACGTTTCGGGAACGGACGTTTTGATCCGGTGGGCGTTATCATGTGTGATGTGGACGGGCTGAAACTCGTTAATGATGCCATGGGACACCACAGCGGCGATGAATTGCTTTTAATGGTTTCAAAAATCCTCAGGGACGTTTTTCGTGAAAGTGACGTAGTAGCAAGAGTTGGGGGTGACGAGTTTTCTGCTCTTTTACCCAATACTCCTTTGCCGATGGTGGGGATGATATGCAACAGACTGGAGGAATATGTTGAAAAATTCAACCAAGATAATAAAACAATACCTGTAAGCATATCGATAGGATATGCAGTAAAAAACGGTCCATCTCCGGACATGGCTGAAGTATACAGTAAGTCCGATGACAATATGTACAAGGATAAACGCAGTAGGCACGGGACTGCACGGAACAGATTAGTGCAATATTTTATTAAAAATATGGAGGAAGGGAACATTGTTGCCGAAGGGCGCGCGGAACGTTTTAGCCGCATCTTTACAATTTTAGCCAATAATCTCGGGATGAATGAATACCAAATCAGAGATTTACTCCTGTTTGCGGAGTTCCACGATATCGGGAACATAGGGATGCTTCAACGTGCAGCGCTAAAACCAGGACCTCTTAATGTAGAAGAGTTATCTGAAATGCGGGCACATGCAGAAATAGGCTACCGTATCGCACAAACCGTACCTGACCTGGTGGGTATTGCCGAATGGATATTAAAACACCATGAATGGTGGAATGGGAAAGGCTACCCCCTGGGATTAAAAGGTGAAGGGATTCCTCTTGAATGCCGCATCATTGCCATAGCAGATGCGTATGACTCCATGACCCATAAACACTCTTATCGTAAGGCCATGACCCATGAAGAAGCAGAGGCTGAAATCAGACAGCAGGCAGGCACACAGTTTGATCCTGATCTTGTTGAGAAGTTTTTAGAGGCAATTAAAAAATAAAGGAGGTGATATAAAATGGCAAAGATCGTGATTGTGGACAGTTCAACCTTCATGCGCGGTGCGCTGAAATTTATCGTTGAACATGCCGGAAACGAGGTTGTCGGCGGTACTGACACGGGCCTGAAAGGCTTGGAACTATGCACAGGCTTGAAACCTGACATTATGATTATTGAAATTTCTCTAAAGGAAGGAATGGATGGAATTGACACTATAAAGGAGTTAAAAAGAGTTAATGAAAGAATATTAAACGTTGTGACATTCGCGCCAGGCGAGGAAAATCTGGTGGAACAGGCAAAAGCCGCAGGGGCGTCCGGACAGATAGCTAAACCATTTTTAGCGAAAGACGTTGCCGAGGAACTGGGACGGATATTAAAAAAAAGATAATTTATTTTCAGGAGGTATAAGCCATGAAATGGTTCGTTAATATTTCAACAAAAAGCAAACTTTTCTTCGGATTCGGAGTGATGATACTGCTCATTATAATTGTAAGCATCACTGCATATACAAGTATTGCGGGATTGCACAAAACCCTCGTGAAACTGTTCGAGGTTGAAGTTCCGTTATCTTTGGAAATTGTGAAATCCAGAACTGCCATGGGCATGGAAAGGATGATACTGGCCAGGATGATTGAAACTGACAAGAAATCAGACCTGGATTTTTTAAATCGTGATCTAAAAGAAAACGACAAGGAAATTGAAGTGAAAATAAACAAGTTTACGGAGCTTGGGGGCAACAATCAGAATTATATGGAATTGATCAATCAACTTTCGGCCAAGAGAAAGGAATTTATAAATTCGCGCGACGCACATACTGTTCCACTGATTTATGCAGGCAAAAACAACGAAGCAAGGAAGTATTTCTTTGGTACGCAATTTCAACACTATGAAAAAATGCTTGATATAACTGCCAACCTGAGCAAACTGTCGGAGCAGGCCGATAAGATACTCATACAAACATCAGGTCAAAAGGTAAAGGAAGCGTTCTTTGTCTTCGTAGTCATCGGTATAATCGGGATTGTTGCAGGGATTGTAATGGTGTCATATTTAACATTGATTATTGCCAACCCTCTTAAGCAAATCTCAGGAATAGCTGAACAGATCGCATACGGGGACCTGACTGTTCATGTGCCGTCTATGCAGCGAACCGATGAGGTCGGCGCTCTTGTTATGTCCTTTGGCATGATGTTGGAGAGCCAGAAAATGATGACAAAGGAAATTACGGATGTTGTAGATGTCCTTGCTGAAAACATGGCCAGCCAGACAGGGACAGATACAAAAAACGTAAACAGTATGGCACAAAAGCTGAAAGGACTGATTGAGCAGTATAAGATATAAATGGTGGAAAAACGCGATAAAGGCAGTGGAGAGTTCACGGTTCACAGGAAAGCCAGGAGAGATGATAAAGGCAGTGAATAGTGAACGGTGGAGTGCGAATGGAGAATAATCTTCAAAAAACTCATTGGTAAAGAGGTTGAAATGTCAAACGATATAGACATTCCACACGACATTAACAAGTGGCAAAAGGCGCTGGAAGAAATCGGCCTTTTGAGATCCATTGTTAAGCATATTCCCGAGGCTGTCTGTGTGATTGATTTTGACGGGAATATCGTCTCATGGAACGAGACCGCCGAGAAGATATTCGGATACAAAGCTGAAGAAGTCCTTCAAAAAGAATACGCAATAATTGTTCCACCTGAACTTACCGAGAGAGACGTGATGGGTTTTACGGTCACATTAAGCGGGGTTGGATTAATCACCAGCTTTGAGTCCCAGCGGATCACGAAAGGTGGAAAAACAATACCCGTAGAAATTACCGCTGTGGCAACAAGGGATGACGGCAATAGGATTACGGGATATGCAGCGATAACGAGAGATATCACCGAGCAAAAGGAAGCACAGAGACGTCAGGAACTATTAAATACGATTCTGTCGGAGTTAAATAATTCAAATGATATTCTCAATCTGATACACCGTATTCTAATTCTTTTAAAAGATTTTACAGGCATTGAAGCTGTCGGCATTCGTTTGCAGGAAGGCGAAGATTTTCCCTACTACGAAACAGACGGGTTTCCTGAGAATTTCATAGAAGCTGAGAAGCATCTCTGCACCCGTGATGGAAACAATGAGATTATCCGTGATGCAGAGGGCAATCCCTGTCTTGAATGCATGTGCGGGAATATTATTCGGCGGCGCACAAGCGCGTCCTTTCCTTTCTTCACAGAGATAGGCAGCTTCTGGTCAAACAATACAACAAAACTCCTGGCATCCACATCGGAGGAAGACCGTCAGGCCGGAACACGAAACCGTTGTAATGGTGAAGGTTATGAATCCGTCGCCCTTATTCCGCTGAAGTCCGGGGAAAATATAATAGGCCTCCTGCAACTGAACGATAAACAACCCGATTGCTTTACCCTGGATTTGATTCATTTTCTTGAAAAAATAGGGGCAAGCATCGGTATTGCCATATCGCGCAAACAGGCAGAAGATGCTATCAAAAATGAAGAAAAAAATCTTCGCAGGATAATTGAGCATAATGTGGATAGTATGATTATTGTAGATGCGGAAGGAATAATGCAATTCGTTAATCCCGCCACAGAATCCCTCTTTGCTTTGCCGAAAACAAAACTTTTAGGTTCTTGCTTCGGATTCCCAATGCTTGGAAACGAGCGCACAGAGATTGAAATTGTCCGTCCATCCGGACATGGAACAACTATGGCTGAAATGGACACGGTAGAAATAGAATGGCAGGGAAAACCATCATATCTTGTGTCGTTGCATGACATTACTGCCCGCAAGCTTGCCGAGGAAAAACTTAAAACTATCACGGAAAGACTACGCAAAACCCTTGCCGGTACAATCAAGGTCATGTCTTCAATGGTAGAGACACGAGACCCTTATACCGCAGGACATCAGAGGAGGGTATCAACCCTTGCACGGGTAATAGCGCAGGAGATGGGACTATCAGATGATATTATTGAAAATGTTCGTATGGCAGGCGTTATACATGATATAGGTAAAATAGCAGTCCCTGCTGAGTTATTAACCAAACCAGGCAAAATTACGAACATAGAAATGAGTCTTATAAAGGTTCACGCTCAGTCAGGCTATGACATATTGAAAGATGTCGAATTGCCCTATCCTACAGCAGAGATAGTCCTCCAGCACCATGAGAGGATAGATGGCTCAGGCTACCCCAATGGATTAAAAGGCGACCTGATATTAAAAGAGGCACGCATAGTTGCAGTAGCTGATGTGGTTGAAGCTATGTCTTCCCACAGGCCTTACAGAGCTGCTAAGGGCATAGATGTTGCCCTTGAAGAGATAGAAAATAATGCAGGCGTGCTGTATGACAGTAAAGTGGCAGAGGTATGCCTGAGGTTGTTTCGGGAGAAGGGGTTTGTCTTTGAATAAATGGCGGGCAGCCGCACGTTTTAACCTGCGTTATTTTTTGAGTATCATCGCGGTTATTTCGTTGAAGATGTCTTTGAATCCACGCGCCGGCGCCGGAATCGTAATCTTTTCGGTATGTTTATGGTCTGGAAATGATGATAACTCAGGATGATGGGGAGCATTATCATAGCGGAAAAGCATCTGACCCTGCTTGTCCATGTAATGGAATCTGTATTTTTCAACGGAGAGAGCTTTGTGAAGCTTTTTAGCAAAAATTGCAATATCAAGTGTTGATGAGTCCATGAAAAGGATAGAACCTTTTAAATATACCGTATTATCATCGGGTCCAAAGTGCTTTTGTATGTTTGACGATAAAACAGCGGCATTAAAGGTAATAGTTTTTTCAATGCTTTCAACAAATTTTCTTATCACCGGACAGTTGAACGGATGGCAGCCCGGAGTTTTTGCCATTGGGCGAGAAGCTGAGCGAACGCATACCAGTCAAAGTAATCTGTTTCATCTCCTATCTGACCGGACTCAAACCTTTTCAAAAAGGCATGGGTTGTAAGATGGTATTTTTGCTCGAATTCTCTTATAGCTTTTTTATAAAATTCCACAGCGTTTGCGCAAAGATTATATTCGCGCTTAAGAGATGTTTTGATTTCAGAGGTCAACTGCATATGTTTGTTTATAAAACAATAAGATGTGTAATGTCAAGGGGCAAGGGAAATCCGTTCACAGTTCAAGGTCGGAAAAAAAGAGATATGATGTTTATCTTGTTTAAAACATTGATCAGTAGAAGGATTGGAGTATATATGAACATTGCCGTCATGATCGTGATCATGCTTTTCGCGGGAGGTCTGATAAGCAGTCCCTGCAGTGCTGTCGGCACCTCGAATGAGGTGCGTGTCGGCAGCGAACTGGATTTTCCGCCATATGCTTTTGCTGATGAAAAGGGGCGGCCAGCAGGGTTTTCCATTGAACTGATCAAAGCCGTTGCCGATGCAATGGGGTTGTCCATCACGATTTCAACGGGCCCGTGGGACACCGTATGGAACGATCTGGTGGCCGGGCAAATCGATGTGCTGCCCATTGTGGCAAAGTCGCGTGAACGCCGACGCCTGGTTGATTTCAGCCTTCCACACACAGAGACTTATGATACCTTTTTTCTGCGCAAGGGCGACCCTCCCATTCCAGACATCGCAGATGCACGGGGAAAGGAGATTGTGGTCATGCGCTCGGATGCAGCACATCATGAACTGCTGGCGCGTAATTTCCAGGGAAAGCTGGTTCTTGTCGATACGATACCGGAAGGATTGTCGCTGATTTCGTCGGGCAAACATAACGCCTTTCTCTGCTCAAAGCTGATCGGTACCCTGATAATCAAGAAGCATGGGCTAAAAAATCTGATTGCCGGACCGCTCATTCCGGACTATAAGCGTGTTTTTTCCTTCGGTGTGAAAAAAGGTGATACTGAATTACTGGAAAAATTGAATCAAGGGCTCCTGATCGTCAAAACCAACAGGGAATATGACAGGATTTATGATAAATGGCTCACCTTCGACGACCCATGGCAAAAGGCAAGGAAATATCTCCTGCCTGCCATAATCACACTGATAGCAGTCATGTTTATAGCAGGCTTATGGTTGGTAATACTCCATCTATTAGTCAGAAAACGTACTCGCGAACTGGCTGAAAAAAACGAAATGCTATGCCTTGCTCATACCGGTCTGGAAGCCCGCATTCAGGAGCGGACAACGGAATTGGAGAAAGCAAATCAATTGCTGCAGACCCAAAATAAGACATTTTCACAAGTTTTAAACGGCCTTGATGCTCTCGTTTACGTGGTTGATATGAAAACCTATGAGATTGTTTTCATTAACTCATATGGGCAAAGAATATGGGGTGACATAAATGGCAAAATCTGTTGGCAGACGATTCAAGTTGGCCCGCTTGCCCCCTGTGAATTTTGCACAAACAGTAAGCTCGTTGGGCCTGATGGGAACCCGACAGAGGGTGTTGTCTGGGAGTTTCAAAACACTGTCAACGAACGGTGGTATGATTGTCGGGACAGAGCCATTTATTGGCCTGATGGTCGTATTGTTCGAATGGAAATCGCCACAGACATCACCTCCCGCAAAAAGGCCGAGGAAGCACTTCGTCATGAAAACGTTTTTATCGAAGCTTTGTTTGAGAGTATTCCTGGAATGCTATATGTCTATGACGACCAAGGAACTCATATCAGACATAATAAAAAACACGAAGAAATGACTGGTTATTCAGAAGAAGAATTGTCTCATTTGAATCCGTTAAGCTGGTATGATGATAAGGCGGATATTGTCCGAGTGGAGGCAGCAATTAACGATGTCTTCACAAGTGGTTATGGAGAAGTAGATGCTCCTATGCGGATTAAGAATGGCGAAAAACCGTTTATGCATTTTACCGGCTCACGGTTGATTATGGATGGGAAGAAGTACTTTATAGGGGTAGGTATTGATATCACCGAGCGCAAACAAGCCGAAGAGAAGATCAAGACCTCCCTCCTGGAGAAAGAAACTCTCCTCAAGGAGATCCACCACCGTGTTAAGAATAACCTTCAAGTAATTTCAAGCCTCCTCGATCTGCAGTCCTCATACTTGCAGGATGAAAAGGCCAGAGAAATGCTCCACAATAGCATGGACCGGATAAAAACCATGGCCAGGATTCATACCATGCTCTACCAGTCGGAGGATATGAGAAGGATCAATTTCGGGGGCTTTATCATGGATCTGGCAGGCCGTTTACAACAGTCTTACGGGATTGCAGAATCACCTGTAAGAATTGATGTGGACGTCTCAGATGTATCCCTTACCATAGAAACATCCATCCCTTGCGGGCTGATATTAAACGAACTGGTATCCAATGCCTTGAAGCATGCCTTCCCGGAAGAGATGTTCAAGGTTCAAGGTTCAAGGTTCAAGGCAGGAGAAACAGGGGAGATAAACATTGCCATGAAGGAAAATCGAATTCCAGAAATCAAGGGACCAAGTGAACCACTCGAACCCCCGGACCTCCGAATCCTTGAACCCTATGAAAAGCAGTTCATCCTTACAATCTCCGATAACGGGATCGGTTTTCCTGAAAAGATTGATTTCCGGAACACAAAATCCCTCGGATTGGAACTGGTAAATCTTCTGGTGGGACAGATAAACGGTACAATTGATCTACAGGCCGATGGTGGTACCACATTCACAATAACATTTCCCGCAATAAATGGAGGATAGATAAATGGAAAAGAAAAAGATCATGGTCGTTGAGGATGAAAGGATCGTTGCTCATGACCTTGCCCGGCAACTGACTGATCTGGGCTATGATGTTGTTGCAACGGTATACTCCGGTGAGGAAGCTATAAATAAGCTAAGGGAAACCCATCCTGACCTTGTGCTGATGGACATTGTTTTAGCCGGAAAGATGGATGGCATAGAGACAGCGGAAAAGATCACGGCGCTCTCCGGCATCCCGGTGGTCTACCTGACCTCTTATGCCGATGACAGGACATTCGGGCGGGCAGCAATCACCAATCCTTGTGGGTATATCCTGAAACCTGTGGAAAAAAAGCAGCTGCATATTACCATAGAATTGGCCCTGCAAAGGCGAGGCATAGAGCTTAATCTGCAGGAGAACCACACCAGGATATATACATCTATGAAAGGTACGATAGAGGCAATCGCTGAAACAATAGAATCAAGGGTATCCTATCCCCATGGTCACCATGAGCGGGTATCGGCACTGGCAACAGCAATCGGCTGCGAAATGGGGTTGACGGATTTTCAGGTGGAAGCAATCGAACTGGCCTCCGCCGTCTATGACATCGGCATGGTCAATGTGCCAGTTGATATCCTTCAGGAAGCCGGGCAACTGGAAGGTATCAAATTAACCATGTATCAGACCTATCCCGGGACTGCTTATGATACCCTGAAAAAGATCGAATGTATCTGGCCTCTTGCCGACATCGTCCTTCAGCATCGGGAGTGTTATGACGGTTCCGGTTTTCCTCAGGGGATCAAGGGGGAAGCCATTCTCATCGAAGCCAGGATATTGGCTGTCGCCCACGCCCTTGAGGATCTGACAACCCACAGGAGCTACCGGAGCGGTTATCCTTTAAATAAAGCCCTTGAAGAGATATCATCCAAGAGCGGCTCCAAATACGATCCCGGGGTGGTGGAGGCGTGCATTAAATTGTTTCGGGAGAAGGGGTTTAAGTTTGAATGATGAATTTTGAGTGTAACGAGATACGGTGCGATGAAGGAAATGAATAAAGATCTAAAACTCATCATCGACTATCTTTTGGAGAAACGAGGTTTTGATTTCTCCGGCTATCGCCCTGATATGCTGGAACGCCGTATAGGTCAGCGGTTGACGGCCAAAACATGCAATGATTTCAACGAATATCTTTCCTGTCTGCAAAGAGACACAGATGAAATGGATGAACTCATTGATGTCATAACCATCAATGTCAGCCGGTTTTTCCGGGATACCCTGATCTTTGAGCTTATCGCCGACCGAATCCTGCCTGCCATTATCCGGGAGAAGACCGGCATGCAGGATAATTCCCTGCGGATCTGGTCCGCAGGCTGTGCGATGGGCGAAGAGCCCTATTCCCTTGCAATCCTGTTACAAGAACTTCTGGAAAAGGAAAGATCCTCCATGAATCTACACATCTTCGCCACCGATATCGACGACAGGGTTTTGAAAGATGCTAAAAAGGCCGTCTATCCTTCGAGCAGTGTCGAAAACATCAAATACCGCCTCCTGACAAAATATTTTACGCAGGAAGGGACTTCATTCCGGCTGATTCCGGAAATCAAAAAGCTGGTCACTTTCTCGCTTTACGATATGCTGGATAAAAAACGGGGCGTTCCCCCGGAAAGCGTCTTCGGTAATTTCGATCTTGTGCTCTGCCGCAACCTGTTGATCTACTTCAACATCGAATATCAGGAGATTATATTCGCAAAGCTTTACCGCTCGCTTGCCAAAAACGGTTATCTCATCCTGGGAGAGGCAGAGTCGCCGAGCATGACGTATAAGCGTCACTTCAGTCGGGTTTTTGATTTCGCCCCGGTCTACCGGAAAATATCAGGAGGGAAAGGTGAAAAGTAAACAACAATTCAGGTCTATCAAAAACCGCCTGATGACATGGTTTCTCGTGGTGGCACTAATCCCGCTCGCCATTTCCTTCACCATCATCTACATACAGAGGGTTGAAGCTATCAAAACCGGGGCCTTTGACAAGCTCAGGGCGATCCGGGACCTCAAGGTAGGGGAGATCAATTACTGGCTTGATGAAAAAACAGGAGATGTTCAAAGCTTCAGCAGGATCACTGAAGTTGTAAATATCGATGAGTTTTTAAGAGGTAAAACAGTAGCACAGGATGATGCGAAATCTGTCCGGACCCTATCCGATATTTTGAACGGTTTCCGCGAAAGCTATAATGATTACGAGGAACTATCCCTTATAAGTACCCAATCAGGCAAGATCATTGTCTCTACCAATAAATCCCTGGAAGGGACGGATGTATCCGGCAGCAAATATCTTATTGAACCCCTGCGCACCGGAGGTATCTATATTTCCGATATTTACTGGTCCAGATCCCTGAATAAGCCCACTATGGATGTTTCCGTTCCAATCCGCCAAAATGGCCGCCATAAGGACAAACTCCCTTGCGGTGTGCTGGTTGTCCGGATTGATTTGGAGCATTCGGTTTATGCGCTGCTTTTGAACCGAACGGGTCTCGGGAAGACCGGAGAAACCCTGATTGTAAACAAGGACGGCGTTGCCCTGAATGAGCTGCGCTGGCACAACCGGGCGCCTCTGAAACTGAAGATAGAGGCCAAACCGGCATTATTGGCATCTCGTGGAAATACCGGCATCGCGGAAACCAGGGATTACCGGGGCGAAAAGGTTCTTGCCGCCTACACACATGTCCCGAGAACAAAATGGGGATTTGTGGCCAAGATAGACATAAAAGAGGCCTATGCCCCGATCAATAAGCTGCTCGCCGGTTTTCTCATCCTTTTTTCAGTTACGGCAGCGGGTGTCTACCTGATCTCCCTGTTTCTTGCCAGCAATACGGCGCGGCCTATCCTGGACATCACCGCTGTTGCAAAACGGATCCGGGAAGGCGATCTGTATGCCAGAAATAGTAACACCTCCGTTGATGAAATAGGATTTCTTGCCGAATCATTCAATCAGGCGGCAGATTCCGTTGCGTCACAAATAAAACTTCAGGAAATAAATAAGGATATCTCCGAAACACTGATAGCCGCTAACGAACTAAATGATTTCAGAAAGAATCTCCTGAAAAAGCTTGTCGAGGTTACAGATTCTCAACTGGGAGCATACTTCCTCTTTAACCGGGGCAACAACACTTTTGAACCCTTTACCTCCATAGGCGTCACCCCGGAACTCCTGCATCCATTTGACGTATCCGCCCTTGACGGGGAACTGGGAATGGTTATTGAGACGAAGAGGATGGTCCATATAAAAGATATTCCGGATGACACCATATTCAGGTTCAGGACATTTACAGGTACGATCCTCCCGAAAGAAATCATCAGCATCCCCATTGTCATCGATAATGTCGTGCGGGGAGTTGTTTCCATGGCAAGTGTCAAACCTTATTCTTTAAGGGCTATCGCTATCCTGAACCTGCCGTGGGCAATGATGGTAAATACAGTCCTTGACAATTTGCGGGCCAATGAGAAAACCAGACGACTTTCAGAAGAATTGCAGGAAATCAATCAGGAACTTCAGGCCCAGCAGGAAGAACTGTTGGCCCAGGCCGAGGAACTCCGGAAGCAGTCGGAGGAATTGCAGGAACAGAATGTGGAACTGGAGCAGCAGCAGCGAGCAGTGGAAGAGGCCAGCCGTCTGAAGAGTCAGTTTCTCTCGAATATGAGTCATGAACTTCGCACCCCCCTTAATTCCGTCATGGCCCTTTCCCGTGTGCTTATGATGCAGGCAAAAGAAAAGCTCAGCGATGAAGAGGTCAACTATCTGGCAATCATCGAGCGCAACGGGAAAAATCTCCTTGCCTTGATAAACGATATTCTTGACCTTTCCAAGATCGAGGCAGGCCGGATGGATGTCAACCCGAAACCGTTTTCTTTCCCTTTGACCGTTGAAAATATTATTGAAAGCATTGATCCCATAGCAGGGGAAAAACATATCGAGATCCATCAAAACATCCCGGAGGATCTTCCGCTCATCGAAAGCGATGAGATCAGGGTGTCTCAGATCCTGCAAAACCTGATCGGCAATGCCGTCAAATTTACCAATGCAGGCACCGTTACTGTTTCTGTACAGAGTGATAAAGAAAAGTTATTCGTCATTATTGAGGATACCGGCATCGGGATCGCGGAAAAGGACCTCCCGAATATCTTTGACGAATTCCGGCAGGTGGATGGAACATCATCAAGAAGGCACGAAGGCACTGGACTGGGTCTTGCCATAGCCCGAAAGGCCGCACGGATGCTCGGCGGAGATATCGCGGTGACAAGCGCCCTGGATAAGGGGTCCACATTCACCCTGACCCTGCCTGTTGCCTGGCAGGGAACAGCGCCCGTTTATGAACCGATAGTTGCAAGACAACACTCGGGTGTGAAACCGGCGCGCAAAACTATTCTTGTTGTGGACGATGAACCGGAGATGGCTGCGATGATCTCCCGTTACCTGCTACAGGAAGGTTACAATACGCTCACAGCCACGTCAGGGGCTGAGGCGCTGAAACTCGCCGCTCGTGAACTGCCTTTTGCAATCACTCTTGATATCATCATGCCCGATATAGACGGCTGGGAGGTACTGCAGGGCCTGAAGAAGAATCCCGGGACGAAAGACATTCCGGTCATTATCGTTTCCATCTCAGAGGACAGAGAAACCGGTTTTGCCCTGGGTGCTGTGGGTTACGTCAGCAAGCCGGTGTCCAGAAAACAGCTTATATCTGAGATACAGAAGATCGGAAAACAGAAAACCCACTTAATCATGATTGCAGATGACAATGACCTTGACCGTCAGGAAATCAGCCAGATCATCGAAGAGGAAGGGCTGAAGCCTATCGTGGCTGAGGATGGCGCTGTCTGTCTTGAATTGATAAAAAAACAGGTTCCCGATGTGCTTGTCCTTGACTTGATGATGCCCGAACCGGACGGCTTTGCCGTTTTAGAGAGAATTCGCGGCAACCCTGATACCCGCGACCTGCCTGTCATTGTTGTCACGGCAAAAGACCTGACTGAGGATGACCGGAACAGGTTGAGAGGCAATGTCTTTTCCGTTCTTGAAAAAAGCGCCGCGAAATCGGCGACTCTTCTTGAAGAAATTAAAAGGATACTGATTGATCTTGCGAGTCTTCCGCAACAACCAGGGATTGAAAAATCAGCAGCCCTGCCACGGATTTTGATTGTTGAGGATAATGAGGCGGCGATCATCCAGGTTAAAGCTGTTCTCGATGCTGCCGGCTATATTGCCGATGTTGCCAGAGGCGGGCAGGAAGCTATCAATTATGTTTCCCATACCATCCCTGACGGCATTATTCTCGATTTGATGATGCCTGATATCGACGGTTTTGCAGTGCTGGAGAAGATCCGGGGGACAAAGGCCACAATAAAAATACCTGTTCTGATCCTTACAGCTAAGGATCTGACGCCTGAGGATTTCAAAAGGCTTAGCGCTAATCATGTGCAGCAGCTTGTCCAGAAAGGAGATGTAGATAAGGGAAGCCTGCTGTCCATGGTAAAGTCCATGCTCGGAGGGGAAGAGAGGAAAGTTGATACTGGAAACTTGATGCTTGATACCGGTAAGTCTCAAACCCGCAGGAAGCAGGACAATCTGAAACCGGAAAAGCAGCCTGCAACTATTCTTGTAGTGGAGGATAATCCTGACAACATGACCACCGTTAGGGCAGTCTTGCAGAACCGATACCTGATTGTGGAAGCAACAGACGGCGAAGAAGGCCTGCGGATTGCCGCAGAAGTAAGACCCGACATGATCCTCCTCGACATGGCGCTTCCGAAGATAGACGGCTACACGATAGTAAGGCGCCTCAAGGATAACAGTGAGTTGTGCAATATCACTGTTATTGCCATGACTGCCCGGGTCATGAAAGGTGACCGGGAGAAGATTATTGAGACTGGATGTGACGATTACATTGCCAAACCATTCGATCCGGAAAATTTGTTAAAAAAGATTGAAGAATGGCTGGAGAAAAGGGGATAACTATGCCTAAAATACTGGCAATTGACGACAAAATGGACAATTTGATCACCCTGTCCGCATTGATCACGAACCTGATGCCCGATTGTGCGGTTATTACGGCCCAATCGGGCATGGAGGGGATAAAGAAGGCTAAGGCTGAATCTCCCGACGTCATCTTGCTGGATATAAAAATGCCGGATATGGATGGCTTTGAAACCTGCCGGAGACTTAAGGCCGATAAAAGCACAGAGCACATCCCTGTAATTATGATTACGGCCGTAAAAACAGACTCCTGGAGCAGGATAAAAGGTCTGGAGACCGGTGCAGACTCTTTTCTGGCCAAGCCTATTGATGAGGCTGAATTAGTTTCACAGGTCAAGGTAGCCCTCCGGATCAAAAGAGCAGAGGATAAGCTGCGTGAGGAGAGGGATTCCCTCGAAAGAACGGTTAAGGAAAGGACTGCCTCCCTGGTAAAAAGCGAAACGCAGTACCGGACCATCCTAGAGACAGCCATTGACGGTTTCTGGCTGGCGGACATAAAGGGGCGCTTATTGCAGGTCAATGACGCCTATTGCCGGATAAGCGGTTACAGCAAACAGGAGCTGCTGACCATGTGTATTCCCGATCTGGAAGCCGCTGAAACAAGCGAAGAAACAGCCTGCCACATTCAAGAGGTCATGGCGCAGGGTGAGGGTCGTTTTGAATCCCGGCACCGCCGCAAGGACGGCAGCATTTTTGACGTCGAAATCAGTGTCCAGTACCGGGCCAATGAAGGCGGACAGCTTATTGCTTTTCTGCGCGACATTACCGACCTACTCCGGGCCGAGGAGAACTACAGGGTGATGTTCCACGAGATGCTGAACGGGTTCGCGCTGCATGAAATTATTTGCGACGGCGAGGATCACCCGGCTGATTATCGCTTCCTGGCCGTCAACCCGGCCTTCGAGCGTATGACCGGCTTGAAGGCCGAAGAAGTCGTTGGCCGGACCGTTTTGGAAGCTCTGCCAAACACCGAACGCTATTGGATTGAGACCTACGGTAAGGTTGCCCTCACCGGCAAACCGGCCTTCTTCGAGAACTACTCAGCCGAACTGAAGAAACATTTCGAGATAACAGCCTTCCGGCCCGCCCCCGGCCAGTTCGCCTGCATCTTTGCCGATATCACCGCACGTAAGCAGGCAGAGCAAACTCTCATCAACAGTGAGAAGAAATACAGGGACCTGGCGGATTCTTTACCCCAGACAATTGTTGAATTTGATATACAGGGGAATTTGATTTATGTCAATCGTAATGGCTTTGAAACCTTCGGTTATACCAGGGAAGAATTTGATAAGGGCTTGAATGTCTTCCAGATGCTTATGCCGGAGGAGCATAACAGAGCAAGAGAAAATGTTCAGAGGGTATTACACGAAGAAAGCGAAAGCGGCAATGAATACAGGGCGGTGAGAAAAGATGGCAGTACGTTCCCTGTTATAATATATACCAGCGCCATTACACGGGAAAATAAGCAAATAGGTTTAAGGGGTATCATTGTCGACATCAGCGAAAGTAAGCTGGCGGAGCAGCACCTGCGAGAGAGCGAGGAACGTTTTAAACAAGTCACTGAAAACGCAAACGAATTAATCTGGGAAGTGGATATGGATGGTACATACCTCTACTGCAGCTCGGCGGCGGAAAGAATCCTTGGGTACCCGGCCGATGAGTTAGTCAAACAGAAACATTTTTACGATCTCTTTGCCCCGGATGTCCGGGAGGGATTGAAAGACCAAGCGTCTGCGGCATTCCAGCGTAAGGAACCATTCTTTCGCTTTGTTAATCCCAATATCCATAAAAACGGCAGTCTCGTCATTCTGGAAACCAGCGGTACGCCATTGGTGGATAAAGAAGGAAACCTTCTGGGCTATCGCGGTGTTGATATGGACATCACCCAACGCAAGCTTGCTGAGGAAGAACTGAAACAGACCCTGGATAAACTGAGGAAGAGCTTGATAGGCACCATCCGGGTATTGTCTTCAACAGTTGAGACACGAGACCCCTACACTGCAGGTCATCAGAGGAGGGTATCAAGCCTCGCCCGCGCTATTGCCCAGGAGATGGGCCTATCAAACGATACAGTCGATACTATCCGTATGGCAGGTATTATCCACGATACAGGGAAGATATCAATCCCTTCAGAGATATTATCAAAACCAAGCATGCTATCCGACTTAGAAATGAGCCTCATCAGGGTTCACCCTCAATCCGGCTTTGATATATTGAAAGATGTTGAATTGCCCTATCCCATAGCAGAGGTAGTCCTTCAGCACCATGAACGATTGGATGGTTCAGGCTACCCCAACGGATTAAAAGGCGAACAGATCCTGCTTGAGGCACGCATTATTGCAGTAGCTGATGTGGTAGAGGCCATTTCCTCCCACCGTCCTTACAGACCGGCAAAAGGTATTGATGTGGCACTTGAGGAGATAGAGAATAATAAAGGCATCCTTTATGATGAGCAGGTGGCGGAGGTATGTCTTAAATTGTTCATGGAGAAGGAGTTTGAGTTTGAGCAATAAGTTGAAAAGTGAAACGTGGAAAGGGGAAAGGTTATAAAGACAGTGAAAAGTGAAAGGTAAAAGGTGAAAGGTTAGATGGAATTAAATTCAGAAAACAATAAGGGAGAAAGGAAACTTAAACTCTATATACTTCTCGGGGCCATAATATGGACGTGTATTGCTGTTATCTCTCTGATGTGGAATATCTATCAGACAAAAATACAAACCATTGCGAAAGCCGATGTCATGGCCCGCCTCTCTTTTGATAAAGACACCTCTTTCCGGATATGGGCCAACTTTCACGGAGGGGTATACGTGCCGATAACCGGAGAGACAAAACCTAATCCATATCTTAAAGTTCCTGATCGTGATGTTGAAACCAAAGGCGGCAAATCGCTCACACTCATGAATCCCGCTTACGTGATGCGTCAATACTACGAGAGGTTTGAGAAAAAAGACGGCGTAAAAGGGCATATCACAAGCCTCAGGCCGTTACGCCCTGAAAATATCCCCGATCCATGGGAAGAAAAATCCCTCAAAAACTTCGAACAAGGCGTCAAAGAAACCACGACGATTCAGACAATAAACAATATTGAATATGTAAGACTTATGAAACCCTTCATTGTAACCAAAGGATGTCTTAAATGTCACAGCGCACAGGGATATATAGAGGGTGATATCCGGGGAGGCGTCAGCACTTCAGTCCCCATGGCACCCCTGCGTTTATTTGAACATGACCAGATTGTTACACTCATAAGGATTCACTTGTTCTTCTGGCTTATCGGCATAAGCGGGATTGCCATCTTTGGAAAACAGATTATAAAGAAAGAAAGGGGACGCAACGAGGCCGAGGGGAACCTCGCATACTCCGCTATCCATGATGCCCTTACAGGGCTTTTGAACAGACGTTCATTGGAGGAGGTTCTTGATCGTTCCATCGCTAAAGCAAAAAGAAAGGCTGCAAGCTGTCTACTTTATATGGACCTCGACAATTTCAAGGATGTGAATGATGCCATCGGCCACAGCGCCGGCGATGTAGCGCTGATAACCCTTACCGGCCTTGTCAAAGAAGCGCTGAGGACTGAAGACATCGTGTTTCGATTAGGCGGTGATGAATTTGCTGTCCTACTTGAGGGGGTTGGCGGTGAAGAAGCCCTCCTTGCCGCAGAACGTTTACGCGTCTCTGTTGGGACGCATATCTTTGAATTTGACGGTCGGGTTTTTCCCTTGACCTTGAGCATAGGCATTATAGAGATTGATGGGAAATTGGCTGTTGGCGAACTTCTCTCAAAAGCGGATGCTGCTATGTATCAGGCTAAAAAGAAGGGGAAGAACCGGGTTGAGCAGGTATTGAAAATATAAGGAGGGCAATTATGGAAAACAAAAGTAAACCGGATAAGCCCGGACAGCCGGAAAACATCCGTAAGAGCGCCGAAGAACATCTGGGGAAATTAAAGGCTTCAAGGTTAGAGATGGAAGTTTACGGGGACATAAATAAGCTTGTCCATGAGCTTCAGGTACACCAGATTGAACTTGAAATGCAGAATGAAGAACTTCGCAGAGCACAGCAGGAACTCCAGGTATCCCGTAATAATTATTTCGATTTCTATAACTTTTCACAGGGTAGGATATTTTACTTTTAATGAAATCGGGCTGATGCTCGATTTAAACCTGACAAGCGCAACCCTCCTTGGCAGCGAAAAACAAAAACTGATCAGCAGAAATTTCACATTTTATATAGCGCCTGATTCCCGTCCTTCCTCTGATACATTCTGTCAAAGAGCCTGTGAGACCGGCAATACAAAACAGGCCTGCGAACTTAAACTGGACTCATCAGCTCATTTTGTGCTCATGGAAGGCATATCCGTACCTGATGATGGGCAAGGCAAAAGAATACGGGCTGTAATAATCGATATCACCGAGCGAAAAGGGATGGAAGAAAAACTCAGAAAAAACAAAGAGATGCTTGAGAAAGCAATGAAAGATACCTTCCATGTTCTGATGTCAATAATAGAAACAAAGATGTATCAAACATCGGAACACCGGCAGAGGGTGGTAAAGCTCGCCTCTGCAATAGCGAGGGAAATGGGTGTTTCAGAGGTATGTATCGAGGGAATCGCTATGGCAGGCCCTATCCTTGACCTGGGGTATATGTCTGTCCCCGTTGATATACTGAGTAAACCTCAGAGATTAACAGAAATTGAGTCCACATTTTTAAAAACCCATTCTCAGGCCGGATATGACATGTTAAATGATGTGGAGTTTCCCTGGCCGCTGGCTGAGATAGTCCTACAGCACCATGAACGCATAGACGGGTCCGGTTATCCCCGTGGTTTGAAAGGCAATGAAATCCTGCTTGAAGCGCGTATTCTTGCGGTTGCCGATGTAGTTGAAGCTATACCTGCTAAATGAATTAATGCTGCTCTTGAGGAGATAGAGAAGAAAGCTGGGACATTGTATGACAGTAAAGTAGTGGAGGTATGTATGAGGTTGTTTCGGGAAAAAGGGTTTGGGTTTGAGTAATTTTAACAGAATAGTTTTATTGGATCAACAACAAACACGATGCCACAGATATGTAAAAAAACTCCTTTTTAATGAAATCTTCCTCAAGAATAACCATATGAAACATGTTATATCGAGGCATGTGGCCGGGTTGAGCATTACAATAAATTATCCGTTATATTTGCGAAAACGCCCAATACTTGACTCGTAGGTGACAAAAATAATTATCCCGGGAGGGGCAAAGAAACACATTTCAACCGTAATACTTGCTCTTGCGAGACCACTCAGTTGCAGCTGTGCAGGTGCTAAAAAGAACCATTAAGGAGCGGGCGGGCTGGATAAATTTCTATATGCGATCCTCGCTCCTTAGAAAACCGCGAAGCTCACACTTTGTAGCTGAATGTTTTATTTTCCCGGTTTTTCCGGGGGATTGCAAATGATTTTAATTTACCATTTCTTCCGGAAGAACTCATATGCTTCCATGATTTCTCTGGTCTTTTTCTCAGCTATTTCCTGAAATTCTATTCCCAGATGCTGTACCTTGTCTGGGTGATATTTTGCGAGGGCTTCTTTATATTTTTTTCTGATAGTTTCCGGGCTGTCTCCGGCTGTGACTCCTAAAACCTGCCGATATTCCTCTTCCGATCTGGTATATCCCCGGTTTTGTCGGCTGCCGCTTTCGTTCCCCCGGAATTTTTCCTGTCTGAATGTTCTTATCACGTAACGAAAGCTGAAATAGGCTATTGCTATAAAGATGATCATTATTACCAAGCGCATCATTGTTATTTTCTCCGAACAGTTGCAATATATTTTACTATTTTTTGAGATCAGGCAAATTCATCAGGAATTACTTAATCCCATATTTTCAATCAGGATCCGGGTTATCCTCCACGAAAACCGTCGCGAGACGAAGAAGCCCGGTCTTCTGCGTAAGCAGAAGTTCTGATGTCGAACGCGAGCGATTGGAGACATCGGAGTGTAGGAATTTATCAAAAAATAACCTAAATTACATTCTATCATGGCCGGAAGAACTTTGTTGCTCGACTTCGCTCGCAATGAAACCGTATGCGATTCGCGAATCGAGCACGATTGGGTATCCCACTCGACGAGGATAAATGACCCGAAGGGCAATCTGTGTTGTTTGAGGAGGAAACGACGAGTTCACAGATTGAATGAAGTCCGAGTAGATAGTGGGTAATCGAGCGCACGACCCATCCACCGGATGAGTGCCCCGGCAGGGAGCAAAACATTGTTTCGGCCACATTATTGAATACTTCACAGGTTCTGATAAGCGTGTTTTCAAATAATATCCCGATACTGATCCTAATGATATATGCCGTTTAATCGGCTGTCTCCTTAATCTTTTTCAAAACAGGGTTGTCGGCCATGAAAATATTGGTTGTTTCGGTCTTGTCATCAAAAACAAGAACTGCCAGACCTTTTTCAAGTTTATCTTTTACCTGTCCGAATTTTGTTTCCGCGGAAGTTTCTTTTTCGCCGTAATCAGTGCCTTCTCTTGAAATAAATTCTTCAATAACGCCTCGCATGGCTTTGGCGCTGAGTTTATTTACAGGAATTATATGCACAGCCATTTAATTTGCTCCATCAGCTTTCGTTTAAGTCGGACAGGCCAATCGCTCTGATACTGCCGGCATAAGCCTTCATATCCTCCATGGTCTGTATAGATTGTTCGGGTAATTCGCATTCAAAGGGATAAGAGGTGAACCCAATTAAGCTCACCTCTTATCCCTTTGAATATCACTATAGAAGAATCATTAATCTTTGGGCAACAAATAAATCGTTATCTCGCCTTTATCCTCGTTCGGGTGATTCAGGGAATATTGGCATATAACACTTGGATTATGTTCCGTACCGCTTTTGCACCCGCTATTGCCAAGCGGATAAGGGCCGCAAGCTTTTTGAGGGCTTAACCTTCCTGCACATATATCGCATCCATAGGGGAAAACGCCATAAACGTTTTCATTGCCTGTTTTTCCGTTGGGCGGCCCCATTTTGACTTGCTGTGCATTACCATATGTGAAAATCATCGCGATTTTTTCATTGAAACCATCAACGCAGCTGACGTCGAAGTTGTCATCGCCTTTAGCATAATTGACAGTGAGCTCTGCCTTGGTGGAGCCGCAACCTACAACCTTATTAAAGGCCAGCGACATACTCAACATTTTGAAGAAAGGATTGGTTATCTCCTTTTGCTCATTCGGGCCTAAGTCGAAACCGCAATTTAGATTAGAGGCAGTTCCTCTTTTATCGCATAAACCCCCTAAAGTACTCTTATTAATTTCGGATATGTCGCTGAAATTAATATTTACCTCGGCTTTTGTCTTCTGCATATTTTTTATTATAACTTTCTTCTGCTTAAACCCTGCAGACTCTGCGATGCCCGGAGCCACAATAAATACTGCCAGAGCCAGCAAAGCCAAAGCCGCAAGAATTCCCTTCCTCATAAAAGCCTCCCTATAATATTTTTACTTATTATTTATCAAAATCAAATAGTTTGTACAAGAACTATTTGCAGCGGAGATGCAGTCCAGGATTTACTATAACGGGCATCGGAAACGCCGGATTCAAATTACCTTGTAAGTTTTCATTTTATATGATACTCATAAATGTTTGCCGAGATGCATACGAAAAGCTGGCGTCAATTCGATCGTCTTGATGTCAGCTTCTTTTTCTACTATTTTTTGGAGAAGTCTACCTGTGTCGAGATGTAGAATATTTTTATTTATTCTGATGATTTCTCTATTTATTCAGTCAACTGTTATAGGCAGTGACGCACCAACCGCCGGTTTCCCTTCGCAGTCTGAGATCAGTTCTTCTCCTGCGCCTAAAGCTCTAATCAAACCTTCAACTCCATTAAAGGCGGAAGCCGGTTCTCCCTCCAACCCGGAGGTAGAGGCCAGTCCTCTAAATTTCAGGCTCAACACAGATGGTACGGTTGCGACCATGCTTTTTGACCGGGAGAGCGTAGAGGCAATGCGGGGTCTGATCCTACAGCTTGAACAAAACGGCTACCTTGGCAAAGTAAAAGGCATTGTGTACTCCGCAGCCGGTTTTACACCGATGCTTATTCTTTTGGGAGAAAAGGAGGAGGTACTCCAGAAAATTGAACTTCTCAAGCAGTTCCTGCCTGATCAAAGTCAGGCGCATATGGTGGTAATAGCTGCCAGTCTGAGGGAACTGAGTGATGAAGACGCGTTGAACATCGGACTTACCCTGAGCCCGGATATTATGGGCGTCACGGTAACTTCAACCGCCATGTATAATGCTCAATCCGGGCTGAAACCCGATTATTCAGCGATCCTCAGCGCAGGGCTCAATGCTGTTCCCATCTCAAACATCGTTCAGCTTAATGAGGTCTTGAATAGAAGCAAGGTCCTTGTTTCCAGCGAGGTCTATACGCGTAACGGCACAAAGGCGCTTTTGACGAGTATGCAGCAGGTTCCAATTTTCAGCACGGACTCCAATAAAAATGTCATGACGTCCTATCAGCAGCTCGAAACAAGTGTCGATGTCGTCCCAACCACCATTGATTATAAAAAGGACATACCCATGGAAAGCCAGGTTCGTGTTGATGTACTGGTAAAGATTAGTGTTGTCACCGGTGAACGCAGTCTCGGATCGGCAACAGCCCCGGAATACACGACAAAAACATTTGCAACCACCAGGGTTCTTAAGGCCAACAACGAAAGGTACGTTGTCGGCACCTTTGTAAACGACGGCCAGTACAAGACCCAGTATGGTATCCCTCTGCTGTCAAAAATCCCTATTTTAAAATATTTATTTTCACGTGACGCAACCAGGACAGAACGCAATGTCGCGATTCTTACACTGGCTGTCAGACTGATCCCCATGACAGTAAAGGATTTAACAATAGATGTGAAGCACCAAGACCCCCTTGAAATGCTCTACGAGAGAAAAGGGAGTAAAAAGGACGCCAAATAATACCTTTTCCGGCTCACTCCGGTAAGGACATCGGCAGCAGCTCATTTAGTCTACAGCATATTAAACTTTTTATGACGAGGTTATTTATGAATACTTTTTTATTTCGAACCCTGTTTCGGTATTGTATTCCACATAGGTTGAGGATTTAATGATATCGCCTGTATTCAGGTAGTGTTTTATTGTGTTCCCTGAATTATACTCCATTTTATCCGGCATGTGTGAGTGTGCGAGTATAACGGCATCATAACCGTCATCAAGCTTTCCTCGGGCGAATCGCCTGAAGAGATCCGTTACGCCATCTCTTTTGTTGAAGTGTTTTGTCTTATTGGATAGAAATGTTCCTGAAATAGCAGCAATTTTCCACGTAAGGCCGGGTCCGAACATATCCATTATCCCATAAATAAAAGGTGTTTTCAGAATTTTAACAAGATAATTTTTTCTTATTTGATAGCCGTGGGTAATCAGAAACTTTTTGCTGTCAATATCTATGGTCAGATCGTCCATGCATTTAATGCCTGTATATTTTTCAAAAAAGCTGCCCATATGAAATTCGTGATTTCCTTCGATAAGGTATACACGTTTACCTTTGGAAGCTATGTTTTTCAGCGAATCTATGACTTCCTTATACCATGGATATATGTGCCCGTCATAACCATGATAAAATTCAAACAGGTCTCCCACGATAACCAGCATATCTGCGTCCTGACATACATCGTTGATGAATCGAAGGAGAAAATCTGTTCTTCCATCATCTTTTTTGTCGAGATGGGCATCGGAAAAAAAGATTATTTTCATAACTACTCAGCCCATGTACTCTTTGAGAGCTTCCTGCCAGTTTCTCATTACGATACCCGTGTCTCTTTGAAGTTTGGAACAATCGTAAACTGAATAGGCGGGCCTTTTTGCCTTTCTGTTAAGCAGGGCAGATGTGATGGGTCTGACCTCTATATCCATGTGAAGCTGTGAAAAGATTTCCCTGGCAAATTCAAACCAGGTGCATGAGCCGCTGTCTGCAATATGGTAAATCCCTGAATTACCGTTTTCAATAAGGGTTTTTAGAGGAATAGCCAGGTCTTTTGCGTATGTAGGCATGCCTCTTTGATCATTAACCACTTCAACCATTCCCTTTTCGTCTGCTGCTTTTTTGATTTTAGTTATAAAGTTTTCTCCACCGTCTCCGTACAGCCATTGAGCCCTTATTATGAGTGATAACGGATTTTTTTCCATTACATTTCTCTCGCCTGCGAGCTTTGTCATGCCGTATATGGACTGTGGATCAGGGACATCTTCTTCTGTGTAAGGGGTGTCTTTTTTACCGTTGAATATGTAATCGGTGCTTAAATGAACAAGTTTAATATGATATTTTTCACATGTTTCCGCGATAAAGCCGGGGGCTTCTCCGTTTATTTTCCAGGCAAGCCCTGCATTATTATCTTCACAGGCGTCAACATTTGTAACTGCTGCAAGGTTTATAACGGCATCCGGCAGATATTGCTGTAAAAATTCTTCACCTTTTTCTTTATCAGAAATATCCCACTCGTCAATATCTGCAATAATTACTTCGTGGCTGGCGCTGAGATGCGGTAAAATGTTTTTTGCTACTAAACCTTTACCTCCGATGATAATAATTTTCATCTGTTTTTATACATCATGTCGTAGTATTCCAGATATGCCCCGCTTTTTATCCTTTCCCACCACGATCTGTTTTCAATATACCATTTTACCGTTTCTTCCATGCCCTTTTCAAAGCTCATATTTGTTTGAAAACCCAGCTCTTTTTTAATCTTGGCCTGGTCTATTGCGTATCTTCTGTCGTGGCCGGGTCTGTCTGTAACATATTTTATTAAAGAGTGCGGTTTTCCGAGAATATCCAGAATCAGTTTTACTATCTCAATGTTTGCTTTTTCGCTTTCCCCGCCGACATTATAGACGTTCCCG
>Ga0351942_1092_pt1 | contig 44839 bp, 41 predicted proteins | sample TotcelT113001N10_FD_206838 | JGI IMG/M metagenome (GOLD analysis project Ga0351942, IMG submission 206838) | Enriched cells from coal bed in the Powder River Basin, Montana, United States - Total cells T11 rep2 HSBNCT.T11.300.1.N10 ... | reverse complement strand
GATGAGATGTTCGAGGGATGCATCAAGGATATGCGTGTAGTTGCAGCAGCGGACAAGGTGCGCTCAATGGCACCGCAAGGCACCCATCGGACAATCACGGGTTTCCATGAGCTTTGGAAACGATATTCGCGCATCACGATATACAGGGCCGACGGGTATGCCATCGCCGAAAGCACAAGAGCACCTGAAGAGACCCGCAAGGCAAATCAGAATATCGCAGATCGCGAATACTTCCAGAAAGCGGCACGCGGTGAAGAAACCATTTCTTCTAATACTGTCATGACAAAAACCGGTGAAGGACTCATCACAATGATAGCCGTCCCTATTTACAGAAAGGGCGTCATCGGCGTTGCGGTGGCCGACCTTCCCCTGGATGTAATAGCCTTCTCTTTATATGAGTCACGGTTTGGGTTGATGGGCGATCTGTACCTGGTGAACCGTGAGGGCTACTTTATCATGCCATCCCAGTTCCTGGAGCTGCGAATCGATACGTTCGGGGCGCGGAAAGCTCTGGCAGGCAAGCCTGGGGCAAGCATTTATTATGATTATCGCGGCAAAGAGGTGTTAGGTGCATATACCCCTATTCCGCGCACCGGCTGGGGGCTTCTCATTGAGCAGGAAACAAAGAAGGCTCTTGCCTCGGTGCGAAGGTTGCGGAACATTTCAATTCTGGTTGGACTCATGTTTGCCGGATTGGCCACAGGTATAGCAGTTTTTATTTCAGGCAGCATGATCAAAAAAACGGTGAGACTGACACGTGCGGCACACGAGCTAAGGAAAGGCAACCTTACAGTTCGCGCAGACATTACCAGTACTGACGAGTTAGGCCAACTGGCGGAAAACTTCAACAGTATGGCCGACCGCATTGGTACGCTTGTGTCAGAGCTGGAGCAGCAAATTGAGAAACAAAGAGCTGCAAATGAAACACTTCAACGCGAAGTTGCCGAACGGAGGCATGCAGAAGAATCGCTACGGGAAAGCGAAGTCCGCTACCGCACCCTATTTGATGGAGTGCCTGTCGCCCTGTACCGTTCGACACCGGCCAGTCAATTTCTCGACGTGAATACCGCTATGATCGAAATGTTCGGTTTCCCCGACCGGGAATCTATGTTGGCGTTGAACGTTGACGATCTCTATGCAGATCCTGAAGAACGTGTACGGTGGAAAGCGCTTATGGAAAAGGAAGGGCTCGTGCGTGATATTGAGTTCCAGATGTGGCGTCTTGACGGCCGATTGTTCTGGGCCAAGAAAACTAGCCGGGTTGTAAAAGACGACCAAGGCCAGACAGTGTATTATGAAGGGAGTCTGGAGGATATTACGGAGCGGAAGCGGGCAGAAGACGCCGCCCGACAGGAAAGGGAGAGATTTGAGATTGTCTCGGAGAACGCCCCGCTCGGCATGGCCATGGTTGGAAAGGACGGCACGTTCAAGTATATCAATCCAAGGCTCAAGGAACTCTTCGGCTACAACCTGGAAGATATACCCGACGGAAGAACATGGTTCAGGAAGGCATTTCCCGATCCTGAGTACAGACACAACGTCATTGCAGTCTGGTTAAACCAGCTTCAGGACGCTCAAGGGAAGAAACCCCGGGAACTTCCAAGCGTCCTCAATACCACCTGTAAGGACGGCACCACAAAGGTCATAACCTATTTCGGTGTGACACTCGAAACAGGCGATCATATCATGACCTGCGAGAATATCACAGAGCGTGTAAGGGCAGAAGAGGCCTTGAAAAAACACCACGAACAACTCCTCAGGGAGATCGAGACCCGGAAGAACTTTGAGTGGGAACTGGAGAAATCGAGAGAACAACTCCGCCGTCTGTCGGAACATCTCCAGCAGGCAAGGGAAACAGAGAGGACCCGCATTGCCAGAGAGGTCCATGATGAACTCGGTCAATCTCTCTCCGCCTTGAAAATCGATCTTGCATTCCTCGGCAATGATATGCCCGAAGACTATGCATCGCTGCGGAAGCAGACAAAGACCATGGAGGCACAGATAGACGACGCCATCAATACCGTGAGGGCTATCTGCTCCCGGCTCCGCCCCCCTATGCTCGATCACTTTGGACTGCCTGCAGCCCTGCAATGGTACTTGCAGGACTTCGAAAAGCGAACGGGCATCACATGTGGCACCGGCATAGACTCGGACATCTCTTTACAGGACAAAGGGCTTGCACTCATGGTTTTCCGCATAGTCCAGGAGGCCATGACAAACGTTCTTCGCCATGCAGCGGCCAGGAATATCACAGTGACTCTCAAAAAGAAAGGTCCCGGCCTTGTGCTGAAAGTTGAGGACGATGGGAAGGGTATCTCAAAAGAGGAGGTATCGAACCCCAGATCTTTAGGTATCATAGGAATCCAGGAGCGGGTCCGTTTCTGGGACGGACGGCTGCAATTTATGGGCAGACCCGGAAGTGGCACCATCATGACCGTATGGATCCCCATTGGTCGTCACAAACGGATTTCCTCCCGAAAGAGTTTTAAAATCCGAGGAACCGATACACTATGATAAAAGTTCTCATCGTTGACGATCACATCATCTTTCGTGAGGGCTTGAAAAAGGTCATCGCTACTGACCCCGACATAGAAGTGGCAGGCGAAGCCGGCGACGGCAAGGAAGCTTTGCGCAAGATTACTGAGAACACCTACGATTTGGTCTTGCTCGATATCGGACTACCCGGCATGGACGGACTCGATGTGTTGCGGGCTGCAAGAAAGAAGAAACCCGCTCTCCCCATACTTCTCCTCAGCATCTTTCCCGAGGAGCAATACGCGGTGCGGGCTCTCAAAGAAGGAGCATCAGGATATCTCACCAAAGAGAGCGTCCCCGGCGAGCTGATAAGAGCCATTCGGAAGGCGGCCCAGGGGGGAAGGTATGTGAGCGCCTTACTCGGTGAAAGACTGGCTGATACCCTTGTGGGAAAGGGCGGCGTTGAGCCTCATGAATTACTTTCCTATAGGGAGTACCAGGTTTTTCATATGTTAGTAGCAGGAAAATCGGTCAAGAAGATTGCTCAGGAACTCTGTGTTGCCCCTACCACTGTCAGTAGCCACCGTGCTCATATCCTTGAGAAGATGGGTATGAAAAACAATGTAGACCTAATTCGCTATGCCATGGAGCGCCATCTTATTCCCTGAAGGGCCGGTTTTTGAATGATTCTTCGCAACCCTGCATGACTCATCCATTTATAGTATATCAACTACTCAAAAATCATCACCACAACTACAGTAAATTAGTAACACCTACTATATCGGTGCTTCGGTCATGATGATAAGATACAACAAAATTAGAATCCCTGCTATAAGCAAAAGAGTGCCAGAGCTTTTCCCTATGTTGCAAAAGAACTCTGTTTACCCTGTAGAAAGCTACAGGGAATTATCAGGTTAAAAGAGCAGCGTGAGTCTTCAGGGACAGTCACCATGCGGAACTTGATTGGTTCTCGCCTAAAGGAGAAGTGTCCATGATTCCTATTGATAAATTAATATAGTACAAAAAAGGAGGCATGATGGATCAAGCATATAAAATTCTTCAAAAAATGTGTATATTCCTTAATATCATAGCCGGCATAGCACTTACTTTTATGATGTTTCTCACCGTTGCCGATATCTTTGCAAGAGCCGGCAAGCACCCCATCCTGGGAACATACGAAATAGTGGCCTTATCCCTGGCGATTGTCATCGGTTTTTCCATACCCCAGGTATCATTGGACCGGGGTCACGTATATATGGAAATTATTCTGGACAGGCTCTCTAAAAATAACAAGGCAATATTAAACACTTTAACCCGTATCCTGTGTATGATTCTGTTCGCCATCATAGGCTACAACCTCTTCCTGATTGGAAACGAGTTTCATATGTCAGGGGAAGTCTCATCAACATTGAAGATACCCTTTTTCCCCATTGCCTATTGCGTGGGAGTTTGCAGCTTTATCGAGTGCCTGGTTTTTTTCTTTGATATCGTAAAAATCTGGAGGGGTCAATATGAATGAAGTTACTATAGGTATTATAGCTCTTACCGTGTTGCTCCTTCTTTTTGCGACTGGCATAGAACTGGGCTTTGCCATGGCGCTTATTGGATTTGCAGGTTTTGCCTACCTCAACGGTGTTCAGCCGGCCATGCAGCTTGTGGGCAGGGATGTATATGAAGTCATCACTAACTACGGCTACACGGTCTTTCCTCTTTTTATTTTAATGGGTCAGATTGGTTTCAACGCAGGCATAGCGGTAAGATTGTATGACGCCGCGCATAAGTTTGTCGGCCATATTCCGGGCGGCCTTGCCATGGCTACAGTGATTGGAGCTACCGGTTTCAAGGCTATTTGCGGTTCTTCCGCTGCTACTTCAGCCACCTTTGCCAGCGTTGCAGTTCCGGAGATGGACAGGTATGGTTATGACAGGAGGCTGTCGACAGGCATCGTTGCAACAGTAGGAACACTGGGGTGCATTATACCGCCCAGCGTTGTTCTCATCATATTCGGTATTATAACCGAACAATCCATCGGAAAGCTTTTCCTCGCCGGCATGGTGCCGGGGTTCATTATAGCCTTCTTTTTTCTCGGGATCATTTATGCATGGGCAAAGATTGATCCCAAGGTTGCTCCCATGTCGGGGCGGTCAACATGGAAGGAAAGGATGCGCTCGCTGCCCGAGGTTGCCTGGATACTGCTTGTTTTCTGTATAGTTGTCGGCGGGATCATGGCAGGCTTTTTCACACCTACAGAAGCAGGTGCAATAGGTACATTTGCCGTGCTTATTCTGGCAATAGTGAAAAGGAACATGAATTTCAAAGGCTACGTTAAATCCGTAGCAGACGCCCTTCGAACTGCCGGGATGATCCTTATGCTCATAACAGGCTCCGTAGTACTGGGCCATTTCATAACCGTTACCAATATTCCCCAGAATACAGCGGACTGGCTTGTGTCACTGCCTTTGAACCGTTATGTTATATTATTCTTTATCTGTCTTGTTTACGAAATAGGCGGTTCTTTCATCGACGATCTTGCATTCATGATACTTGCCACGCCTATCTTCTATCCGGCTGTATTAAAGCTCGGTTTCGATCCTATCTGGTTCGGCATAGTGATCGGCGTTGTAGTAATGATCGGCGTTGTTATCCCCCCTGTGGCCGTCTGCGTCTTTGTTGTAAAAAACATAACCAAGGAACCTATGGGGCGTATATATAAAGGCGTGACCCCTTTCCTGATTTCACTTGTAGTTGTCTGGGGTCTTCTTTTTGTCTTTCCCCAGCTTGCAACCTGGCTGCCCTCGGTGTTCTACAAATAAGCTTCAGTATAGGAGTATAAAAATTGTTATTTTCTCGGCTCAGATTTATGACTTCAATAAAAGCAGGCAATATGAAACACCAAATAACTCAACAAACAAAAAGGAGGTAACATTATGAGAAGAAAGGTCGTATTACTTGTTTTTGTCGTTTCGCTTCTGTTTTCAACGTATGCTTCAGCAGATGTAATTAAGCTTAAATTTGCGAATTATTTCCCGCCGACACACATGAATTCGGTGATGATGGGTAAGTTCTGTGAAGAACTTAACAAAAAACTCACCGGCAAGGTGGAGCTTACTCAGTATACGGGCAGTACTCTGCTCGGGCCCGACAAGATGGCGGCAGGGGTACTCACCGGTATTGCAGACATCGGGCTCTCAAATCTGTCCTATACAAGGGGACGTTTTTCCGTTATGGAAATAATGGAGCTGCCTCTCGGCTTCCCCAGCGCCTGGATAGCCAGTCATGTGGCAAATGACTTTTACGAAAAATTCAAACCGAAAGACTTTGATGCTTATCAGGTGCTCATGCTCAGCACGTCACCTATTAACGTAATACAGACCGTTGGTAAACCTGTAAAATCACTTGATGATATGAAAGGACTGAAACTGAGAGGCACAGGAAGACTTGGCGACATAGTTAAAGCCCTTGGCGGCACACCAATTCCTGTTGGAACGCCAGATCTTTACGATTCACTCAAAAGGGGCGTCATCGAGGGTGCACTGCTTCCTCTTGAAACATTAAAGGGATTCAAAACAGGTGAAGTAATGAAATTCGCAACTGCATCATGGGGTGTAGGAAGCGACTATTGTTTCTATGTTGTCATGAACAAGAATAAATGGAAAAGCCTTCCTCCGGATGTTCAAAAAACAATTGCCGAATTCTCCAAAGAATTTACCGAGAGATGGGCATTGGAATGGAACAACATAGACATTGACGGCAGGCAGTTTCTTATAAAAAATGGCGGTCAGATCGTAAACCTCTCCAGCGCAGAAAATGCCAAATGGATAAAAGCCACACAGCCTGTTATTGATGATTACAAAAAAGACCTGGTATCCAAGGGTTATAAGGCTGCCGAGGTTGACGGCTGGATAAGCTTTGTAAAGGAACGCATCGAATACTGGAAAGGTCAGGAAAAAGCCAAGAAAATACCTACTTCCTTCCAGTATTAATATTTCTGCTTAGAAACATAAAAGGGGAAATTCTATGAAGGAGTCCATTTTAGACGGAAAAATATTTTTGTTAGTGGATGATGAGCCGGATGTTCTCAAGATTTTAAGTGAGGAAATAATGGAAGCCTGCCCGAATTGTTCCGTTGACGAGGCTAATACTTATGAGAAAGCAATAAACAAACTTGAATCCACCCACTATGATTTGGTAATACTCGATATCATGGGGGTACGCGGTTTTGATCTTCTTGAAGCTGCCGTAAAAAAGAATATGAAGGCTGTGATGCTCACCGCACATGTCCTAAACGCGGAAGCCCTTAAGCGTTCCCATGAAATGGGTGCCCGAGGATATCTTCCCAAGGAAACACTCGGCGAAGTTGTACCGTTCATAGAGGATGTACTCAATTACAAATTCGAACCTGGCTGGAAAAGACTTTTTGAAAAATTACATGGATTCTTCACCGAAAATTTCGAGACAGACTGGGAAGAGAAAACAGGCATGAACTGGAGGGAATGGCAAGGGCCATCATAATAATGGTAGGAAAACGGAAATATCAAGGGCTGCCCCTCGGTGAGAAAGGAAAAGAGGTGGATAAGATATTCTCCGAACTAATCAGGAAGCTTAAAGCGAGCGGAAAGTACCAGAAGATCATGGGTCCCATGCTTGATCAGAAGTTTGATCCCTGGCAGCCATAGACATGGCGTTATAAGTTCAGAATTTGACAGAACCGGGTTTTCCGGCCAGGAAGACCCGGTTCTGTTTATGAACAAACCTTTTTTGCTATTTTACGGAAATGCTGTCCGTAAATCATCAAAGTTATAGCCTCGGAAAAGGATTTTCTGTAAAAAAACAAAGCCTTTGCGAAAAGTCTCCAGTAATACAACTGAGTTATGCCGTTTCCAAGAATTCCGATATACAGCATGGATTTCAGGAGGGCCTTGATCCGGCCTCTTCCTGTCTTCCGTTTCCCATATGGGGTGTGATATTTCAGAAATTCACATATCCTCTGGTAATAAGGTCCGGGACTGTATATGGTTTTAACAATCCTCTGATAACCTTCAATCAGCTTTGCCCTGTCCATTCTGGAAATAAAGTTTATACTTCCATCTGTATTATCCCCTGAGGCGATCAAATCAAGGCGATCCTCATCCTTCAGTCTCTGCCATAATCTCGTATTCGGCAAGGCATTCAATAATCCAACCATAGCTGTTACTACACCGCTCTCCTGGATAAATTTGATTTGTCTTGAAAAAATACTTTCATCGTCATTATCGAATCCGACTATATAGCCGCCAAGAACTTCGATACCTGATGACTGAAGTTTTTTAATAGCCGCTGTCATGTCACGCTTGCAGTTCTGATTTTTAGAACACTCTCTCAAGCTCTCCTCATTTGGAGTCTCCAGTCCAATAAAAACCTGTGTGAATCCTGCTTCCACCATGAGACTGACCAGCATTTCATCATCGGCAATATTTATTGAAGTTTCGGTAAGGAAATCAAAGGGATAATCATGTATTTTCAACCATTCAATCACATGGGGCAGCAATTCTTTAATGGCATTTTTGTTGCCTATAAAGTTATCATCAACAATAAAGATGCTGCCGCGCCACCCTCTATCATAAAGAGCCTGCAATTCATTCAGAAACTGATCTATGCCCTTTAATCTGGGTTTGTGTCCATACATGGAGGTAATGTCGCAAAAATCGCAATCAAAGGGACACCCTCTTGAAAACTGAATCATAATGGAGGCATAATCCTTTATGTTTATTAAATCCCAACGCGGAATAGGCGTCATTGATAAGGGAGGGAAACCTGAAGACCTGTAAATCTTCCCGGGATTACCTTGTTTGAGATCTCTAAAAAATTCCGGCAAGGTCATTTCAGCCTCGTTCAGTATAATATGATCTATAAGCGGCAGGTATTCTTCAGTCGTCCCGTTAAAAAGAGGACCTCCGGCAACAACTTTTTTTCCCATACGAAGGCATTCCTGTAGAATTTCAGATACAGATTCTTTTTGAACCAGCATGGCGCTTACAAAAATATAATCAGCCCATTGGAGATCTTTTTCCATAAGTTTGTGAATGTTGAGATCAACCAGACGAATCTCCCAGTCATCAGGAAAAATGGCGGCTACAGTTAACAACCCCAGCGGTGGAAAGGCAGCCTTCTTGGAGATATACTTTAATGCATATTTGAAACTCCAGAAAGTATCCGGGTATTTCGGATATACAAGAAGTGCTTTCATTGATTGTAATGACCGCCTCTTTTCCGGTCAATTGTTAAATAGTGGTTTTTGCTGTTCTATGATCTTCAAGTAAGGTGGATGCCGATGTAACGCAATCGATGTCTGAAATCCTTTGATAAAGCCGGAACATATATATTTAATTATAGCATATATAAAAAAATAAGTCTGAAATTTTATATATCTTAAAAAAAACTAAAATTTCACTCCCGGGGTTTTCCCTGATTGCGTTGCTCATGTGATGGTGTTATAATAATTATTAGTTAAAACTCCATCGAAGAATTGAAGGGGTAAACAATGAAAAAGGTTATTTCGTTTTTTATATTTTTTCTCCTGGTGCTCTCCTTCACTCTCCCTGCTGAAAGCTATTACAGAGGAGCCGGACATCTCGGCGGGTATCGTCACTACCGGTATTACGGATGGCATCATCCACGTTTCTTCTTCGGAACATCACTCATAGTACCATGGTATGTTCCGGTTGCCCCTCCTGTATATGTCTACACCCGGCCGGTTGTTTATAGCCCTCCAGCTCAAAATCAGGCCTATGCATATCCGGACCCTGAATTTATAGCAAAATATAAAAAGAGCGAGAACCCTCCCGGAGAATGGGTTACAGTGCCCGGCCAATGGGTGGACAATACATGGGTTCCTCCACATAAAGTCCAGGTTCCAATAAATCCTTAATATTTTTTACCGGAAAAGGAAGGGCGCTAAATGACAGGCGTGAAAATATTTGCACTATTTTTGATACTGTTTTTTGTTACATCTTCAAGCGTTGTGGCAGATACATTTCGATGCCCTGACGGGGACATTACTTCAACAGGGGATAATATCGGCGAGGTTGCAATAAAATGCGGACAACCGACTTACAAAACCCATCGGGTGGTTGAAAGCGGCTCGTATAAAGGTTTTACAACTATTGAAATAGATGAATGGACTTATAATATGGGGCCTCGTGATTTTGTATATACTCTGAAATTTCACAACGGCATACTTTCAAGTATAACATCGGGCAACTACGGCAAATAATATCAATATATAACACATTTCTTCCTGCATCCTGCAGTCTTTCTGCCGGTACACTCCGCCCCTATCCCCACTCTGTGACAGAGGAAAAGATCATATTTTAAAGGGTCTTCGGGTGAAAACTTTTTCAGGGCCTCTGTTATCTCCTTTGCCGCCCTGAATGTCGGCGTTTTACACTCCGTCCAGCCGATACATCTGCCAATCTTGAACAGATGTGTATCAAGGGGTATAATCAGATTTTTCTTATCAATAAAATCCCATAAACCGACATCTACCTCGTCTTTTCTTACCATCCACCGGAAATAAAGGTTCCATCTCTTCAATGGATTCGATTTTAAGGGTTTCGGGAAAAAGAAAGTAAGTTTATTGCTGTTTCCTAATAAATATTCCCTCGCCTCCCACAGCGCCTTTCTTGCGTCGCCATGATAAAAATGCTCGATCATCTTTCCTATGCCATTGAATTCATCCATAATCCTTTTCAAAACATTAAATAGATCAACAATATCTTCGTATTTCTGGAACCGGTAATATAAACCGTCAAACCCTGAAAAATCTCCTTTCTGTATAAACGTACCCGGATCACCACCCATGCGTTCGAAAACACCCGTAAGGAACCTCTTGAATAAATCAATCTTTCCATAGGCAAACTGGGAGGCAAGAAACCCCGCTATCTCTTTATTCCTGTTTTCGCTGTACCTGTGTACAAATTCAACAGGGTCATTATTGACAAAACCTTGCAGACTTTCTTTTTCGCTTTTGTATATTTCTTCCAGATTAATTATCCATCTCCATTAATAATTTTTAAAATTCATCATCCGCCGGCACAGTGCAGAGCCTGCGGTTATTTGCCTGTTGACGTCTGCCTGTTTGCTTTTTTACCGATTACTGTTAACCGATTGCTGACGTTATTTTTGCAGCATCATCTCTATCAGATGAGGGCCCGGCTCATCCAATGCTATTTTAAGTTCTTTTGTCAGATCTTCTGCTGTATCAACAGAAACAGCGGGCACACCAAAACCTGATGAAACCTTAACCCAATCAATGGGCGGATTGTCGAGATCGATGAGAGAACATGCGTTTGCACCAGGTGAGGTTATTCCTGCACGCAAAAGCTCCATTTTCAAAATGTTATAGCTCCTGTTGGAGCAAATCAATGTGGTTATGTTCAAAGATTCCCGCGCCTGCGTCCATAGAGCCTGAAGAGTATACATAGCGCTTCCGTCAGCCTGAAAATTAATGACCGGCCTCTCCGGACAGGCAATGGCGGCTCCTGTAGCGCAGGGTATCCCGTATCCGATAGCCCCGCCCGTTACCGTTGTGATGCTGAACATCGGCAAACCTGACGTGATAGAATAGTAAGGAAGAACGGTCGTAAGCCCTTCATCAACAATGACAGCACCTTCCGGCTGCACTGCAGCAAGAACAGCACATGCGGTATACGGCGTCAGGCTCCCCGTGGAAGGTCCCGGACGATTCGGCTTCGAGAGCACACTTTTGACGTCATATGTTTCACCTTCTACATGCAAAGCATCTGCAAGGCATTCCAACGCCTCAAGTACATTCTCTTTGCCCTTTCCGATTGTAAGTTTCCGTTGATGATCCGACAGTATAAAACCCGGAATGCCGTTATACCCGAAGAACGTTACAGGTTCTTTTGCGCCGGCAAGGATCACGGCTTCATATTTCGACAGCATCTCTATAGCCCCCTCCGGGAAATAGGGAATACGTGCAACATCCGGCAGACCCGAGCCGCGTTCCATATAACCCGGAAAAGTTTCTGCAAAAAGCATACACCCTGTTGCAGCCTTAATCCTGGCAGCAGCCATAAGACCGTTTCTGCGAAGCGCCCTTCCCCCGAGTATCATGGCAACCTTCCGATACTTCCGCAATGATCTGACAGCCTCCTCAATGGCATGATTGTCCACAGGATCAAATCGATAATCCATGACGCTAATCGCTTCAGATGCACATTGAGACATTTGAAAGTCATGGGGTACGATGAGGCTTGATATTTGCCCGTACATTGCCGCAGAAAGAGCTTCCGTTACATCTTTCGAAAGCGTGTCTGCGCTTTTTGAGGTTTTTACCCACCCGGACACTGTGCCCGATAACGTTTCGATATCCATTGTTAAAGGGGCATCCGCTCCCCTGTGCCAGCTTGCATGATCCCCGATAATATTTACTAAAGGTGTACCGGCCCGCCGTGCGTTGTGCAGGTTGGCTATACCGTTGGCAAATCCAGGTCCGTGATGCAGCAGGGTCATTGCCGGCTTGTCAAGCATTCGACCATAACCGTCTGCAGCGCCCGTACAAACACCCTCAAAAAGGCCTAAAACAGTCCTTATGCCCAACACTGAATCAAAGGCACTCAATACAGGTATCTCTGTGGTGCCGGCATTTACAAAACACACCTCAATCCCTGACTGTATGGCCGTTTTTACAAGTATTTCAGCGCCTGTCATCGAACTCCGCCATGAAAGATGTGTGATTTAATATCAACAATTCGCTGTTTTCAGCCTGTCTTTCCATTCAGCAACGTGTTGTTTGAACGCTTTGCCGGCTTCTTCCACGCTGTCATTCCACTCATCCCATTCCCATATGTTAGGCTTTACACCGTTGCCCGTAATTCCTATCTCTTTCATATGATCCGTTATCTTTTCCCTGACCTTTGTCTCCCTCTTCTCCATCTCTTCCAGAAAACGTTTTTGCATCACTTCTATCTCATGGTTGAAGGGCTCCCTCAAGCCGGTTCCTATGATATTTAACAATTCGAAAAGGCGCTCATTTCTGCTTTTAATATCAAGTCCGTCTATCAACCGGTCAATTAAAATCGACTTCTTCCACTTTTCGTCGCCTTCAATTTTCTCGATCTCTCTGTTTACACCGTCGCTCTCGATAATCCCCTCGCGATATCTTCTCAATACTGCCTTGACTTTCTTTTCCGTCTCTTTTAAAGCTAAGGATTTTTTCTCTTCCTCATCCATGACAAGACCTTTTGTCCTCTCCATGGCCAACTCTATTGCGCTCTTTATTACTGCCATCTTACACTCCTGAAGTTTTGAACATTAAGAAACTGAGAAGATAAAAAACCTTCCACGATACGTTGTTTTTTATCTTATTTAATCAATTCCGCTGCAATTAACATAACATATAATTATATGTACTCAAAATTTACCAGGTAAGCATCATCTTTGTCATAAACCTGCGGGCTGTATTCCACGACAAGTGCATCTTCAAGCCCATAGAAGATATGTCCGCAGTTTGTCTTTACCCTTATCCTGTCGCCTTTTACCAGGATAAGCTCTTTCTTCCTGAGAGTCTCCATATTCCGGAATATTGCACGAATCCTGCCCTTTATCACATAAAATGTCTCTTCCTTTTGTTTATGAAAATGGCTGCCCCTGTAGAATCCCTTTTTTAATTCAAAAAATGCCAGATGTCTTATCTCTTCTTTATATGCAATCTGGACAAATTCTCCCTTTTCTTCGACCCACCGTTTTACACCATCTACATCCTTTGTGTTAGGAAGCTTTTCTATCGTTACCATATCCATAATAACCTCTCACTTAAAAAGGCAAATTTTAAACATAATTATAAAATGCTACATTGAAAGGGGTCAAGGAAAAGCGTGTCTGGTGTATAAAGACATTTTTGTGTTCGGTCAACAGTATGTTCAGGGAAGGGCATCTGCGCTGTCCCGAACATACTGTTGACCAACCAAAAGAAAATAGATAAACTCTTAAAAAGGAGGATGGGAATGCAAGCTGATCAGAATGATATGATAAAGGACGCATTGGCTTCGGACGCAAAATACGCAGCTATTGCCGACGTATCAAGCATCGTTTTTCACGAGAGTTTCAGGAAGGCTTGCGAACAAAACCATTGCGGAAAATACAATACAAACTGGATGGGACCTCCGGCAATCGGCCCCATCAATGAACTGATCAGGAAAGTGCGAAAGTACGGGAAAGGCCTTTTGTTCCAGACAGTATATCAGGGATCAGGCTCTTTTGATTACAAAGGGATGATAGAAGGCATGAAATTCCATGAACAGGTCTTCAGAAAACTTTTAGAAAGAATCAAGACAAATTATCATCTGAAGGAGATTCTTCCGTTGAATGCAGGTTGCTGCGGTATTTGCAAGCGATGTGCTTATCTGGACAAGGAGCCGTGCAGGTATCCTGATATGGCAGTTTCTTCCCTGGAGGCATACGGCATCGATGTGACAGCCCTTGAAAAAGCTTGCGGAATCCCTTATTACAACGGAAAGAATACCTATTCTTTTGTCGGGCTGATTTTGTTTAATGCTTAACTTATTCCAATGAAAAGTATTTTGTCTTTTTTCTTGTGGATATAAGCCGATTCAGCTACAATTGCAAGGAGGTTTAATGAAAGGATATGCACACATCAAGCAGGAAGCTTTTCCGGTTCACACACTGAAAAGGGTTGACCGGCCAACAACCATGATTATGGATGAGAAGGTTGAGAGAACCGACGAGAGAGAACAGGGATTCAACAGGGCCGGGAGAGGGGATTTTGGAAAACACGTGCAGGAACAAAGGCTGCGCTTTGTAAGAAAACAGCCTCTTTCCGGGGCGCTCCTTCAGATGGAACTCATTTTAAAAAACGTTGTGGATGGCGTTGCGGCGTCGACCAAGGCACCCATGACAGATGATCCGCAATTTTTGTCCCGTCATATTAAAGAAACCGCCTATTTTTTGAGAGCTGATATGGTCGGTATTTGCGAGCTGCCTTCTTACGCGGTCTATACTCACAGCGGAGGAGACCCGAGAAATCCGGATGATGAAGGTAAACCGGTTAATCTTAACCACAAATATGCTGTTTCCATCCTCATTGATCAGGGCTGGAGGACATCGAGGGCCTCAACAGGCCATGACTGGATAAGCAATTCAATGAGTTTTATGGGCTATTCAACCAGCGGATTCATTTCATGCATACTTGCCGATTATATACGCAGACTCGGCTATCCTGCCAGAGCTCACCACGCCCTCAATTATCAGGTTGTGGTGCCGCCCATCCTGCTTCTTTCGGGTCTCGGGGAAATGTGCAGAATAGGAGACATTGTTCTTAACCCCTTTTTGGGCTCGCGCTTCAAAGCAGCAGTGGTAACAACAGACCTGCCTCTTGTCCCTGATAAGCCTATCGATTTCGGGCTCCAGGATTTTTGTTCGAAATGCAATAAGTGCGCCCGGGAATGCCCCGGTAATGCCTTAAGTGAAGGCGAAAAGATCATATTCAATGGATACGAAAGATGGCCGACAGATGTGGCGAAATGTACCGCCATGAGAGTCGGCAATATGAAGGGGTCGGGATGCGGAACATGTATCAAGGTCTGCCCATGGAATAAACCTTACACGCCACTTCATCGTGCTGTTGGCTGGACCATGAGGCACTCAAGTCTTGCCAGAAGGTTTGCCGTATGGGGGGATGATATCCTGGGCTACGGGAAACCTCGCCCTGAAGAAAAATGGTGGCTCGATCTGGAAAGCGTGGAAGAGGTAATGCAGGTCGCCGGCTCAAAAAAGCCGTAAGACATCCTTGTCATTCGTCAAACATCATCAGGTCATTCAAAATTACCAACATCAGTGCGTGGAGATTGCCCCACAGCACAGCTTCGAGCAACCCATTAATTGACAGGGCCGCAGAATAAGCTTATAGTGTTTATCAAGTAATAAAGTTAATGATCAAAGTTAGTGTGAGATACTTATTTAACAGTTTGTCCAAAACGTTCCCCTAACGAGACAATATCCGGTCATATTTTGCTTTAGCTACTAATCTAATTAATAAAGAAGGTATCATGAGTTTTAGTTCATTTAAGCTTCATCCGCAAATAGCGGCCGGCGTCAAGGCGCTCGGCTACCAAATCCCAACCCCTATCCAGATACAGGCAATCCCGCCTGTCCTTTCAGGCAAAGATGTGATGGGTCTTGCGCAAACCGGAACAGGCAAAACAGCGGCATTTGTATTGCCGATCCTGCAGCATCTGCTCCCCGGCACATGCGGCAAGGTACGCTCCCTGATTATTGCCCCCACACGCGAATTGGCAGAACAGATCCACGTATCCATCGGAAAATTAGGAAGGAACACACACCTGACAAGCTGTACGATATACGGCGGTGTAAGTGTAAATCCGCAGGTCCTGAAGCTGCGTGCCGGAGTAGATATTGTTGTTGCCTGTCCAGGCCGCCTGCTCGATCATATTAACCAGGGGACGATCAACCTTGCAAACCTGGAAGTCCTGGTACTTGACGAGGCGGACCGGATGTTTGATATGGGCTTCCTCCCGGATATCAGGCGTATCATCAAGCAATTGCCCAGAAAGCGGCAGACGTTGATGTTTTCTGCCACAATGGCTGACAGCATAAGGAAATTGACGGACGAGGTACTCAACAATCCGGTTACGGTAAAAGTCGGTCATACAGCTCCGGCCGGCACAGTATCCCATGCACTTTATCCCGTTGCACAGCATCTGAAGACAGGGCTTCTTATGGAACTTCTCAAACAGACCGATACCGAATCAATCCTGATCTTTACACGCACCAAACACAGGGCAAAACGCATCGGTCAGGAATTGCAGAAGGCAGGATACAAGGCTGCATCGCTCCAGGGGAATTTGTCGCAAAACAAACGTCAGGATGCCCTTGACGGCTTCCGGAACGGTTCATACCAGATACTTGTGGCAACAGATATTGCAGCCCGCGGCATCGATGTGTTGAGTATATCTCACGTCATCAATTATGATATGCCTGATACGACGGATGCGTATACACATCGCATAGGCCGCACCGGACGCGCAGCTAAGACCGGCGATGCCTTCACCTTTGTCAGCCCCGAAGATGAACCACAGGTCAAGAGTATCGAACGTGTGCTGAACGGAAAAATTGAGCGGCGTTTACTGAACGGTTTTGATTATACAAAACCGGCACCTGCCCGTGATATAGAATTCGCGCGGTCACCACGGCCGCCGCAACGACCCGGGAACAAGCCGAAGCCAAAGCAGACCGGCGTGCACACCGATGGGGGAAGAAAATCCGGAGCAGACTCCGCCAGACCGGTACACAACGGAGCCTTTGGATGCAAAGCAGCAAAGTCAGCTTCATCAGAAAGGCAACCCAACAGGAACAGGACAAGCAAATCGCCCATGCGCTGAAATAACTTGTCCTGTAAAGACAGCGGAAGGAATCTCATGCCCAACGACCCGCTCCATGGCATCACCCTGGAAAACATACTTAAACTGCTTGTGGAACATTACGGATGGAAAAAATTGGGTAAGATCATTAACATCAGATGTTTCAACAACGATCCGAGCATCATGTCAAGCTTGGCTTTTCTGAGAAAAACCCCATGGGCCAGAAAAAAGGTTGAAGACTTATACTTGAGGATGCATAAGGCAAACAGTTAATAACAAGGCAGCGACTTTACTATAAGAATGTCCGCAAAATTATAAGCAATACCCCTCCTGCTTTCGGCTGGAAAGACTTCACCGATTATTTCTATAGAGTTCTGAAATAGGAATGTTGTTATCCGGGGACAGCCCGACACCGATTCTTATCCTAATGGAAAATATGGGATTATGCGTTATTTTCAAAGAAGATAACGGCTCTTTCCTTTGCTTGTTCCATACTTTTGCTGCTTTGGATACCGGAACTCAGCAGGTGTCCGAATTTATAGTTTCTTGCAAAATAATGGGTAAATTTCTTAAGCCTGCCCAGCCGGCGTTCAGGCCGGAAAAGCTCGTTGACAAGATCTGTAAAGTTGCCATAGACCACGGGCAGGAACACTGCCGGTTCCACAACATCGCAGCCGTAAAGTTCTCGGGCAATTTCAGCAAAAAGCCAGGGTTTAATGACTGCTCCTCGACCAAGCATCAGCCCGTCGGCGCCGCATACATGCAGACAATCTTTTGCGTCCTGCACTGTAAATATCCCCCCATTGGCAACTACGGGAATCTTGAGCCATTCTTTTATTCTGGCAATCCACTCCCATCTCGGCCTTCTGGCAAATGTTTCCTTCTTAAGCCGGGCATGAACCGAGAGCATATCAATGCCTTCATCTTCGAGCATAGTGCAAAAGTCCTTCAATGCCTGTTCGTCAAGTTCGACACCGAGCCGGATTTTTGCGGTCAGGGGCAGTGGCGTGCCTTTTCTTGCCTCAGCCACAATTCGGCGGACATTTTCCGGCTGTTCCATCAGCGCAAATCCCGCCCCTAACCTGCCGACAGACCGGGCCGGGCAGCCCATATTCAGATCAATAGCGTCGGCTTCAAGTTTTTGAAGGGCTTCTATGGCCGGGGCAACCTCTCTGTTTGTGGAAATCAGGAGCTGATAGGAAAGTGGTTTTTCCAAAACAGTCCTTATCAGGCAAGGTGAAATTCCGGGATTCTCAGTGGGCAGGCTTTTTGCCGAGAGCATTTCGGTTGATAAGAGACCGACACCGCCAAATCCTGAGAAGATCTGCCGGAGGGCACTGTGGGTAAGGCCCGCCATTGGAGCCAGAATCAGTGGGGGATAGAGATTAAGATTCCGAATTTGAATTTGATGGATGGGTATACTTTTAATGTGCCTTACACTCGTTTATTTCTTGATCCTATACTATATACCCCTCAGGGCTCTATGGCAAGAGTGCCCTTTCCCACATTACGGATACAAAGGAACTGTCCATAAATAAGAAAGAGAAAGAAGCATAATATTCATAGAAAGCGGATAGAAGCACAGCAGGATCAAAATGGTATGACAAATGACGCATCGGCATAGGGGACGCGAAATAGGCAGCCGTTGCCGATATATCGCGTCCTATCGCCAAACATATTTTAAGGCTCGTAGTATATGGGTTTAGTCAGCTTCTTTACAGAAAATTTCATTAAAATATGATGGCCGTCGTAGTCAAGGACGCGCAGGTCATCGGTCTGTTTAAGATCACACATGATACTGGTGTAATGTGTTCCATACTTTTCTTTTATTTCATCTTCGGGAATTTCAAAGGCGACAAATTTTTTGATTCCTTTTGTGGATAATTTCTCAACAAACTTTGGATTGGTTAGAGAATCGTATGATGTGAGGAGTAAAATTGGCCCTGTACCTGAAAAAATAATCGCTGCCTTCATAACACATCCTCCTTTCAATTGATTGAGAAACGTTTCGAGCGTTTCAGTTGGTTGGAATAATACTCAATCAACGCAGCATAACGACTTAAATCAGTTTTGTTCATTTCGCTCCATTTATCTAATCTTTCTTTTATCATATAGTAATTATATAAAAATCTGCTTATTTGTCAAGGATGGGGCAATCTGCCGGCTGCGGGGTTCGGCTTTCTGCTAAAAAATCCTTTACTTTAGGCTAAAAAAAATTTACATAAATGATCAAAAAAACCGTCAGGAGTAAAAACATGGTAAAACCGGCTTCAAGGGTTGAAAAAATCCCCCCCTATCTGTTTGCAAGGATTGATAAAAAGAAGGAAGAGGTTCGAAAAAGAGGAATTGATTTAGTAGATTTCGGGATTGGCGACCCTGACATTCCAACACCAAAATATATCATTGATAAAATGATTGAGGCTGCTTCTGATCCGAAAAACCACAGATACCCGAGTTATGAAGGCATGCTGGAATACAGACAGGCTGTTGCACAATGGTATCATAATAGATTTAATGTCGAACTCAACCCCGACAATGAAGTGGTTGCCTTAATAGGTTCAAAAGAAGGCATTGCGCATATGCCATGGGCTTATCTTGAAAACGGTGATATTGCCCTGATCCCCTCCCCGGGTTATCCTGTTTATAGAATCACAACCCTTCTTTCCGGCGGTACACCCTTCATGATGCCGCTAAAAGAGGAGAATGGATTCCTCCCTGATTATGATAGCATCCCTGAAGATATTCTGGAAAAAGCAAAGATCATGTTTATAAACTACCCGAACAATCCTACAGGCGCGTACGCAGATGATGCATTTTATGAAAAGACAATTAATATTGCAAAGAAATATAACATCCTCATCTGTCATGATGCAGCATACAGCGAAATTGCTTATGACGGCTACAAGCCAAAAAGCATTCTTGAATTTGATAAAGACAAACAATACTCCGTGGAATTTCATTCCCTCTCTAAAACATACTGCATGACAGGCTGGAGAATAGGCTTCGCCGTCGGTAATAAAGACGCCATATACAACCTCGGCAAATTAAAAACAAACATAGATTCAGGGGTTTTCCAGGCTATTCAATATGCTGCCATTGAGGCGCTTACAGGAGATCAGCGTTCGGTAGAAGAAATCAAAGGGATCTTTCAGAAAAGAAGGGATCTTGTCGTTGAAGGGCTCAACTCCATTGGAATTAATGTTCCAAAACCGTTGGCAACTTTCTATATATGGGCGAAGGTACCTGAAGGCTATACATCGGAGAGTTTCTGTGAGAAGCTTTTAGAAGACGCAGGCATAGTTGTGACTCCCGGCAATGGTTTCGGAGATGAAGGAGAAGGGTATTTCAGAATCTCAATCACAATCGGTGAAGATAGAATCAGGGAAGCAATCAGGCGTTTAAAATCAATGAAATTATAATTAAATTGCCGCCGGTTCCTGCCGGCGGCAATTTACTGTCTATAACAAAGTGTCCGCAAACTTTTACATATTTATAGTTAAGATTCCTTTCCGCCTACTACAATTTCCGGGATTCTCAAGGTAGGCTGAGCGTCAGATACAGGAACGCCCTGGCCGTCTTTTCCGCATGTGCCTATTCCAAAACCGAGGTCATTCCCTACCATATCAATTTCCTGGAGCACCTGCAGTCCGTTGCCCATCATTGTTGCGTTTTTGATCATTTCCCCAATACTGCCCTTTTCAATTTTATAGCCTTCCTGTATCTCAAAAACAAAATCGCCCCTTACCGTATCAACCTGTCCTCCGCCCATTTTTACGACATATACTCCATCATCAACAGAAGAGATGATCCGTGCGGGATCGTCTTCCCCGGATAAAATCATCGTATTGCTCATCCTCGGGATAGGCTTGAACCTGAAAGATTCCCTTCTCCCGTTTCCGGTAGATCCCTTCCCATATTTCATTGCGTAGAACCTGTCAAAAAGATAATTTTTTAATATTCCGTTCTCGACAAGGACAGTTCTTTCCGGGACAATCCCGTCATCGTCAAAGGCATATGTGCCTCTCATATTGGGAAGAGTCGCGTCATCGACCACACTTATTAACCGGGAAGCTATTTTCTGTCCAAGCATCTCCTTATAACAGGAAAGTCCTTCCATGGCAAGATCAGCCTCAAGACCGTGGCCTATTGCCTCGTGGATCATAGTACCGCCTGCTTCGGAGGCAAGCACAACGGTTTTTACGCCCATTGGTGCTTCAATCGCATCAAGAAGACCTGACAATCTTTTTACCGTTGTTTTTACAAGGCCTTCAATCCTTTCATCCGTAAAATATTCATATCCGTAAAAACCGCCTATTGAGTCATAAGCGGTTTGAACATCGCCATTTTTTTCACCTACAACAAGTACGTTAAGAACAATCTGGCGCCTTTCGTCTTCAATGTTTCCGCCATCGCTGTTGTACATATTCACACTTTGTATGGTATCTCTGTATATAATTCTTACCTGTTTTACCCTCTTTTCTTCAGCTCTTGCCATCGCATCAATATGCTGGAGCATATTCAGTTTTCCTTTTAGCTCAACATCTTCGGGACTGATTAAAGCAGAAAATGGATAGACAGCCTTAGTATAGTTTCCTTTCTTCACGGTTGAACTTTGCTTCCCCTTTGAAAATCTACTGAGATCCCTTGCAATTTCAACAAGCGCTGTTTCTTCAAGCACATTGGTTGAAGCAAAAAATGTTTTCCAGGGTTTTATTGCGCGTATGCCAACCCCTTTGTCAATGCCCTTTTCAATCTTCTCAAATCTTGAAGATTCGAGATGTAAATGATTATAGCTTCTTTCTTCGACAAATATATCGCTGAAAAGCAGGTCTCCTTCCATGATCACCTTTAATATCCTGTCAGTGTCAAACATCAGCAACCTCCTGGAAAATAATCCCGTAATTAGACATATCTTCTGTAATAAATTTTATCTCCTTCTCAAAATCTGACGGATAGATGATTTCAATAATTCCTTTGTCTCCGTCCAGAACAGAGAAAATTCCAATATCCTCATAAGATTCCAGAATTGATTTAAAAAATCCTATGCCTTCTCTGTTAATAATATATTTTTTGGTTTTTTCCATCTATTTTCTCACAATTCAGCAACCGTAAGGGTTGTCTGGTCCAAGCTTGTTGTTTTTTTAACCTCTTTCCTTCAGCATTTCAACAAATGCTTCCAATCTCAATTTTGTCCTTGAATCGAGCTTCCGCGGGAGATCCCCTTCGATTGTTATAAATGGAACCCCGAGGACATCTCTTAAAATCACTTCTTCCATAACCCTGTAGCAAAATGCCTGAACATAATGTATCAGGCCTTTGATTTTACGCCTTTTTATCTCTCTTTTAATATCCTCGATCCTGAAGAAAATCCCGTAAGGATATGTGTAAAGACTGTATCTTTTTACTATATTCATATCCCTGGAAAAATATGGCAGCGAAAATTGTCTTTGGGTTTCATTGAAGGCTATATGAACACCGTTTTCCTCAACAGCATCATGCAGATCGATAAATATGGGCGGAACACCGATATATCCTATATTTATACTGTCATTTCTCTTCCTTGTCTTTGCGGTTTCGATAAATGCTTCAGCCATGTCGTTGTATCGATTATAATCCCCAAGCATATCAGAAGCCCTTACGAGCCAAAGATGGTTTTCAAAGCCTGTAACAACTTTTTCCTGCCACGTCATCCTGTCTATCTCTTCAAGGTTTAACCTTGCCTGCTCAATTCCTTTTTCAACCTCAATAAGCACTTTTTTCTCAACAGACAGTTCGTGTTCCAGTTTTTCTATTTCCCTTTTCAAAACCTTTCTGTCTCTGTCGTAAGGATAAGAAAAGGGTATTACCTTTATGCCCTTATATGTCAGTATCTCTGCCAGAGCCTGGGTATTGCTGCAATCACCTTCCATTACCGTTATTACGGTCTCAATACCTTCCTCCATAATCACGCCATATATACCTTTTATCCAGTTACACATACTTTTAGGGAACCCGTCTTTCTCGGCCCTTTCTATGAAATGCATAGGGTTTTTATCTGTTATAAAAATATTATTAAGATCACAGGGGATAAATCCTCCTGCAAAAATAATTTCAACAGGAATCGTAGTGGTAAAACCGACTATTTTTTTCCGCGTCATTTTCGGCCTGCTCAATGGTTTGTAAGTATTTTATTCAGACAAAACGGGCGCATAAAGAGGTTATTCAATGTTTTATCTTTTACCGCGAATAACTATGCTTGCAATATACAAAATAACTGCCAACATAATGAATGTTAATGAATTGATATTGTTATAAAAATATATGCTTTTTAATGTATGCAAAAAACAAATAAAAAAGCCTGTAGCCCAAAACCTCATAATTCTGGATATCTCGTTACGGCTGATACGTTTTTTAGAAAAACCTGAGAAAATGCCCTGCATATATTTTGTGAAGTGTGAATCGGGAAACACCTGCGGGACATCCAGCATATATTCTATGTAAGGTTCATTATGGGTTGCAGCAAGAAATTTTTCTTCTTTTCTCAGGGTTGGCCCATAAACCCAGAAAAAAAGAAAGGGATATACGAGCACTAAATAAGGGTTACCGCTTAAAAGGCAGAAACTGACATCGATTAAATAATTAGCCATGTAATACGGGTGTCTTACTACCCCGTAAATTCCATTATTGCACATGACAACATTACGTATAAGCACTCCTTTAGTAATGAAATGAACAATGCATCCCGCCCCGAGTATAAAAAATGCTACTGTTATCTCGATGTTATTAACGCTGAATAAGATAACTGATATATACGATAAGAATCTGATCAGATTTCTCAGGTTGCCCCTGTTGATCTGGTGATTACTTTCTTTTCCCATAATTTTGATGAAAGTAAAATATTTGTATCTCTTTGTCAATTGTTTTCAGATTGAATTGTTTTTTGCTTGACACACAAATCCTTTGTGTTGATATATATTTTCACAAGTGAAGATGAATATATTTAATCCTGAACAGCTTAACAAAGAAGGGCTTAACAATAACAATTGGATTGAACCAGTCATTCTTATTTTATTAAGCACTGTTCTGCTGTTCACAGGACTCTCAATACGGTCCCTGTGGGGATCGGAAGGTCGCTGGGCGGAAATTGTCAGGGAAATGATTATGTCCGGAAACTATTTTTTGCCCACAATAAACGGGAAAGTCTATTTTGATAAGCCTTTATTGAGTTACTGGATAATATTACCATTTTCATTTAAAGGCGTTGTAACCGAACTATCCTCAAGGATACCGAGCGCAATTTCAGGGATTGGCGTTATTTTATTAACTTTTACAATAGGCCGCCGTCTTTTCAACAGCAGGATCGGTATGGTATCGGCCATGCTCTTATCAACCTCCGTTATGTTTGTATTGTGGTCGAGAACGGCATCTGCTGAAATACTGAATCTTTTCATGATATGGCTGGCATTCCTTATTTTCCTTACCGGTAATGACGGTGGTCGTCTGATATATATTGTTTTACTCTATATTGTTGCCGCCATAGCAGCATTCTGCAAAGGACCCGTTGCGCCTGCTGTAATTTTTATTTCGATAGGATTTTACAGCACAGCTGAGTTTTTCATGAATCTAAGAAGTGAAAGATTTACCCGTACTGCCTTTAAAAAATGCTTTTCTTCTGAATTCTGGTGGATATTTTCCTGGAAGGGTCTTCTGGGACTGTTTGCAGGCTTGCTCTTTTTTACAGGACTTCTCCTTCTTCCGGTTGTCCTGAGCGGTTCATGGCAGTCTGTCGAACTTATGTGGAGGGAAAACGTTCTGCGGTTTTTTCGTCCCTTTGACCATATTGAACCTCCGTACACATACCTGAAATACATACCGCTTTTTTCTGCACCATGGACATTTTTCCTGATAGCCTCTATCTGGGATATAAAAAGTTGGAAGCATGACCGGCTTAGCCGGTGGATTACAATTATAGCAGTCGCAATATTCATATTTTTTACAAGTTCAGGTTCACGGAGAAGCTACTACATACTGCCGATTTTACCTGCATTAGCCATAATAACCGGCAAAACGATAGTTGATTGGTTTAGCATGACAGACCCTTTTCAAAAAAGAATCATCCATACAGCGGCCCTGCTTACTTCAATACTGCTAACACTGGCCGGTATCGGGCTTTTACTCGCATACTTTCGTATCGAAATTCCCCGTCATGTATCCCAGCTCGCTCTAGGGGCAATTGCTATTACAGGTGCAACGGCTTCGTTTATCCTGTTCATTCGTAAAAAATCCTTAAAAGGCTTAATAATACTATTTTCACTTATTTTTATTATTGAGCTGTGGACCTTTACAATAGGGATGGCGGCAGCTGAAAGCAAGCGAACATTAATGCCGTTTTCACAAAAAGCTGCTGCCCGTCTTCAATATGTGGACGATAATAAAATTGCCTTCTATCAGGTCGGAGATTCAGCGCTTATCTTTTATCTAAAGCGAAACAAGATAATATATTTAAATAATCCTGACGAGCTCAAAGAGTTTATATATAAAAACCCTGATGGTTTTATAATTGCCAATCTGAGTGTTTTACCGACATTTCAGCGTGAAAAATATCTTGAAAAAATCGTTCCCATTATTACAGAAAAACCTGTTCTGAACAGGAAGGACGACCCTCTGGCTTTATTCACCTTATCAGATAAATAATTAATTCTCGATGTTTTTGAGAAAGTAATACATCTCTTTAAACTGGGATGGCTCTATTTCTTCTGCACGTATGCAATATGGAAAGCCCATTTTTTCATAAAGGGCTTCCGTGTTTTGTTCGCCATGACGCTTTATCAGCGAATGTTTCAATTGTTTCCTTTTATTCTGGAAACAGTTTCTTACAAAATCAATCAATTCGTCATCGGTCCCTTTTTCGTTCTCTTTAAAAACAATGGAAAGCAAAGCGCTGTCCACTTTCGGGGGCGGGATAAAGACCCTTGATTTTATATAAAACAGCACTTTAACATCAGCAAAAATCTGGCAATCTACAGAGGGCGCACCATATGTTTTGCAATGCGAACTGCTCACAATTCTTTGTGCTATTTCTTTTTGAACTGTTAAAAAAGCGCTGTCTATAACCGATCTTTCATTGAGAATTTTAAATATTATCGGACCTGTAATTTTATACGGGATATTTGCTACTATTTTTATATTTTTCTCTTTCCTGAACTGCGCCAGTGGAATCTTCAGGCAATCGCCGTATATTACCTTAATATTGTTATATTTATTTTCAATAGGATCAAGATATTGTGCGAATGAACTGTCAAGTTCAATTGTAAACAAATAACCTGCTTTTTCCGCAATTTGTGCAGTAAGGTCTCCATGACCTGCACCTATTTCAACAATAACATCCTCTTTGGTAATATTCGCTGAATGAACTATTTTACGGAGGAGGTTCTTATCCTTAATAAGATTTTGTGACAAGCTTTTTTTAAGCATAATTTATAGATATCAGAACTTGAAACGTAGGACACATAGTTAAAATTACCTTAAAAACTTTAAATCAGTCTCATTACAATCGAAGTTAAATCATCTTCATCCTTGAAAATGCCTTAACATCAAGCCCTGAAGTTATCCCCCTCTGAAAATGTCTATATCCTGTAATTGCAACCATGGCACCGTTATCGGTACAAAATTTTGGCGATGAGAACAATGTATTTAACAGCTCTTTCTCCCCTTTTTCAACAAATATTTCTCTCAATCTATTGTTTGCAGCAACTCCGCCGCCCACAATTATTCTCTTGACATTGAAATCCTTAGCGGCTTTTATAGTTTTATGCGAAAGAACATCGCAAATAGCTTCCTGAAACGACGCAAGAATATCGGACATATTTTCATCGTTTATACCATGTTTTTTAACATAATTCAGAAACGAGGTTTTTAACCCGCTGAAGCTGAAATCATAGTCATTATTATCCATCATCGGCCTTGGAAACTGAACATATTCTTTATTGCCTTTTTTCGCAATATCCTCTATTGCCTTCCCGCCAGGATAGCCGATACCAATGTATTTTGCAATCTTATCAAAGGCCTCTCCGGCTGCATCATCTCTTGTGGTCCCGAGCACTTTATAGACGCAAAAATCTTCCAGCAGCAGGATAATTGTATGCCCTCCTGAAACAACAAGGGCTATATAAGGAAAATTTGCTTCTTTCTCAAGAAAGATGCTCATTGCATGGGCTTCTACATGATTAACGGCAATGAGCGGTTTATCTATGGAAAGCGAAAGCCCTTTTGCAAAACACAACCCCGCAAGTACGGATCCAATAAGTCCCGGACCGGAAGTCACACATACAATATCTATATCCTTTGCCTCAATGTTTGCTTCTTCCATTGCATTACGAAAAATAATATCTATCAATTCTATATGTTTTCTCGAAGCAATCTCAGGGACAACACCGCCAAAAAGTTTATGGATATCAACCTGGCTCGATACAATATTTGAGAGTATTCTTCCCCCGTCGTTTAATAAGGCAATGGAAGTATCATCGCAGGAAGTATCTATGCCGAGTATTATCATCAAGTACTATTTTAGATTTTGAATTTTAAATTTTGAATTTGAAAATCTTCAATCCATAATCCACAATCCCTAATCTGTATAATATTCCTTTCCATTATATTTTATGCATTCATCCAGCTCAGCAAAACTCACGAAACACCTTAAATACTCAACCACCCCTATATTTCTTTCCAGAGTATTTTGATTTTTTCTTTTTTCTTCAAATCTTCCATGAAAGATCTGAAATATTCTCCCTTCTTTTTAGCCACAATATAATTTGCATAGTCTTTTTTATTCTTTTCCCACTCCTGCCTTTCAGGAGCCTTCTCATCCTTGAATGAAAAAACATAGTATTTGCCGGAAACTTCAACAGGTTTGTTATATGTCATATTGTCTCTTGAGAGGGACAGAACATCAATATTTTCTATAGGTATGCGTCCTATTTTCGGGATATCATCAACATTTCTATGGATAAGACCTGTTTCATTCTTTGAGCTAAAAGCTTTTTTGCTTATTGCCTCCTCGGCATTTGCTTTTGCAAACATCTTTGCTTTCCCTAAGACAATTTTCTCTTTAAGTTCTTTCATAATAACAGCTTTATCAAAGGGCTTCCCCGCTTCCGCATCGATTAGCTTAAATATATACGATTTTGAATCAGCTCTTACGGGCAATGAAATATCCCCTTTCTTTAAACCCTTAATCCATTCTTCTATCTTGACATCTTTAAATTTCTTTGGAAGCTCACTTTCTTTTAATGTTCCGGTATCTATAACTTCCAGACCGTTTTTTTTACCATAAGCATCAATATCATTAAATTTTATCAAGTCCATATAAACAGCATCATCTTTGACAGTACTTTTATCGTCAATCATAATGTATTTCAGCCGGTAAATATTTTCACTTTTAAATGCCCCTTTTTCCTTTTCATACATGTTCTCAAGCTCTTTTTCATCTGCACTCACTTTATCTTTATAATCCAGAGGATCAAACTTTATGTAAGACAAATTAATGCTGCCCTTCTCTTTCACATAGCTTGTCCAAAGATCTGCTTCATCATAAAATATTCCATTATCGTTTATTATATTGGTAACTTTCATTATGGCAAGGGCAGCTTTTTCCGATTCTTCAAATTTTTTAGGGTCCATCCCATTCCTTTTCAATATTTCCAGGTAGACCTTTTGACTGAATTTACCATCCCTCCTGAATGCATCTATACTTCCGATATATCCATTAAATTCAGCATCAGACACTTTTATGCCCATATCCTTTGCCTTTAAAAGAAGGAGATGCTTATTGATAATCTCATCCATTACCTTCTCTTTAATTTTCAATTCTTTAAGCAGATTTTCATCAAGTTTATCTTTATAAATAAGCCGGTAGGCATTGAAAATGTTTTTGTATGTCTCCTGATATTCCTCATAAAATATTTTTTGCGTTCCAACTTCTGCAATAACCTTCTCGCCCTCCCTGAAGGAACCAACCCCCCAGAAAATAAAAACTATTATAATCACTCCAAACAGTGCTTTAACTAAATATCCGGTTGCATACTTTCTCATAAATCTCAGCATTTTGACTCCTCTATTGATTTTGATGTTCTAAAAATAGTATAATCAGTCTGCTTTTTCAATATTTTAATCATAAAAAAGAGGCAATAAAAATGCTCGAAACACTTTTTGGCTTTATTTCGAAAGATTTGGCGATAGATCTCGGCACTGCAAACACACTTGTATATGTCAAAGGAAGAGGTATTGTATCAAATGAGCCATCTGTAGTAGCTGTCCATAAAGACTCTAAAGGTACAAAAAAAGTAATAGCTGTCGGTGAAGAAGCAAAAAAAATGCTCGGAAAAACACCGGGTAATATTGTTGCCATCAGACCCCTTAAAGACGGTGTTATAGCTGATTTTGAAATAACTGAGGCAATGCTCAAATATTTTATTCAAAAGATACACAATAAAAAATCATACGCAAGGCCGAGGATTGTTATATCCGTACCGTCCGGAATTACACCGGTTGAAAGAAGAGCGGTCAAAGAATCGGCTGAATCAGCCGGTGCAAGGGAAGTTTACCTGATAGAAGAACCTATGGCCGCAGCAATCGGCGTGGGTTTGCCCATAACGGAACCGAGCGGCAATATGATAGTCGACATAGGTGGCGGAACCACAGAGGTTGCAGTAATCAGCCTTGCCGGTATAGTATACTGTAATTCGGTAAGGGTCGCAGGTGATAAAATTGATGAGGCAATAATCCAATATATTAAAAGAAAATATAATCTTCTTATTGGAGAGAGGACTGCAGAATTAATTAAAATAAATATCGGCTCGGCATATCCTGATCCTGATGGTGAGGAACTTACTATTGAGATAAAAGGTAGAGATCTTGTCGGCGGGATACCTAAAACCCTGGAGATTTCATCAAAAGAAATCAGAGAGGCAATATCCGAACCTGTAAATGCCATTGTAGAGGCTGTAAGAATAGCCCTTGAAAGAACCCCTCCGGAGCTCGCCTCTGACATCGTTGATAAAGGCATTGTAATCAGTGGAGGGGGGGCATTGTTAAGAAATCTTGACCTTTTAATAAAAGAAGTAACAAGGCTCCCTGTCATTATTGCAGAAAACCCGCTTACTGCCGTGGTGGAGGGGACAGGCAAGGCTCTTGATGAAGTGGCTCTTCTTAAAGAGATTGCAACATACTTTTAAAACAGTGGAGAATTGAAAACCTCTATTATAATAATTACTGCCGTATTGGTACTTGCATTTTCTTTCTTTATCTTTACAAATACATCTTTGTTTGTAAATGCTTATGCAAAGGTGAGATGTAACATTGGAGAAGTTGCAGGTCCTGCTTTAAAATTAATCGGCAAACCGGCAAACCTCGTAAAATACCTTTTTGAAACATATGTAAACCTGCTAGACGCAAAAAAAGAGAATGTTGAGTTAAAAAAGAAGCTCGATGTATTACAACTTGAAAATCAAAAAATCCCTGAACTGGACAACGAAAATAAAAGACTGAAATCAATCCTGCATATTGCGGAACAGAATCCCAATAAAATGATAGCCGCAAGAGTTATAGGAGAAGACATTAAGAACTGGTTCAGATGTATCATTATAGATAAGGGGAGGGATGCCGGTGTAACGGAGAAAATGCCCATCATCACACCAAAAGGACTTGTGGGGCAGGCAGTGGAAATCAATAAATGGCATTCAAAAGTCATGATAGTTAACGACACTAATTCCTCAGTTGATGTGTACATTGAAGGGAAAAATTCAAGAGGAGTGCTCGAAGGCACCGGAAAGACCACACTCAAGCTGAAATATGTTTTGAAGAATGATGAAGCAGCCATCGGCGATAAACTTATAACCTCAGGGAAGGACAGCATCTACCCGAAAGGGCTTCCAACCGGCATTATAATTACCGTAAACAGAAATAACCCTGGAATATTTGCCGATATAGATGTTATGCCTTTTAACAATTTTAAAAGACTTGACGAAGTTCTGATAATAAAAAAACGATGAAAATATCCTTGTATATCCTGACGGGAATAATTTTATTAACAATTGAATCTTCGCTTCTGTCTTTTTTTCCGGTTGAGTTCTTTAAGCCCGACCTCGGTATGCCTTTTGTTATTTATACAACTTTTTTTTTAGGTCCTCTGCCGGGATTTATTACGTCACTTTTAATAAGTATATTCCAGGAAATACTTTCAAACGCACCGCATGGTTCTATTATTTTTACAAAACTCTCGATATTTCTTCTGGCTACTTTTATGAAAAGTAAACTCTATATCGATTCTAAATATAGTTTTTCTTATATCTGCGGCGGCTCGGCGGTTGTTGAATCTTTTTTATTTCTGGCATTATCGGTTCTTTCTAAAGGTGAAACAAGTAATATTATAAATGTAATATTTTATACAATCCCGAATGCTATATTTACCGGTTTTGTTTCAATTTTTATTTTTTCGTTGATAGAGTCTTTGAACACAAAGCTTCTCAGCAAAGAATAAAGCAAAAAAGAGGAAACGGCTTGGAAAACTTTGTTAAAGACGATACAACCCAGGAAAACAGAAAGTACAAATGGTGCAAGTGGCTATTAATATTCACAGTAATCATTCTTATAATCAGACTATGGGACCTTCAGATAATGAAAGGCAGCGACATGAGGAAGCTGTCCGAGCAAAACCGCATCAGAATAAAAAAGGTTGTTGCGCCGAGAGGCATGATATATGACAGGACAGGTAGGGTCATGGCCGACACAAGACCGTCTTTTAACATGTACATCACACCTGAAGATATCAAAGATTTCAACCAGACAGTTGATGGTCTTGCCAAGCTTATCAATATAGACAGAGAAGATATTATTGATAAGATGAAAGTTGCCAGTGGTTTCCCACCTTCTTTTCCGGTAAAAATAAAATCAGATATTTCCATGGATGAAGTTGCAAAAATTGAGGCAAGTCGTATATATCTTCCGGGTGTAACTATCCAGATTGAGCCGAAAAGAAATTATCCATATGGTAAGATGATAGCACACATGCTCGGCTATGTTTCTGAAATCAGCGATGAAGAGTTAAAAAACAAATCATTAAAAGATTATTCGCCTGGTGATAATATCGGTAGATATGGGCTAGAAAGGGCTTACGAAACATATCTCAGAGGAAAAGACGGGGAAAAACGGGTCGAAGTTGATGCAATGGGCAGAGAAGTGAGAACCCTTGAAACAATAGAAGCAATTGCAGGAAATAACTTATATCTCAATATAAATCTTGATATTCAACTTGCCGTTGAAAAGGCATTTGAAAATAAAAAAGGGGGGTGTATTGCTTTAGAAACAAAGACCGGCGCCGTTCTTGCCCTCGTAAGCAGACCTTCTTTTGATCCAAATTTATTTGCTTCAGGCATTACAAAAGAGGACTGGAAGGCCATTACAACCGATAAGACGCATCCCCTCCAGGACAGGGTTATTCAAGGCAGATATCCTCCGGGTTCTACCTTCAAAATCGTGTCAGCCGTGAAAGTCCTTGAAGACGGGATAATCAATGAAAAAACCGGTTTTTCGTGCAGGGGTGGATTTCCTTTCGGCAACAGGGTTTTTAAATGTTGGAAAAAAGGCGGTCACGGGAGCGTATCCATGCACAAAGCTATAGTAGAATCATGCGATGTCTTTTTCTACAATGTGGGCTTAAAACTCGGGGTGGACAGAATCCACGCGATGTCTGAAGCAATTGGCCTGACAAAAATTACAGGTATTGATCTGCCCGGTGAAAAGAATGGTCTCGTGCCATCTACTGCATGGAAGCAAAAGACATACGGTCAGCCGTGGTATGAAGGAGAAACGGTTTCGGTTTCCATAGGACAGGGGGCAGTATGGTTAACACCGGTTCAGCTTGTACAGCTCTCCGCTTTTGTTGCCAACGAAGGAGTAACTTTTAAGCCACAGATAGTCAACAGAATTGTATCCCTGGAAGGGAAGACAATAAAAACATTTGAGCCTGTCATGAACACTAATGTAAAGATTAAGAAAGATGTATTCCGGATTGTTAAAGAAGGTATGAAAGGAGTTGTTAATGAGGGAAGCGGAACAGCATATGGGTCCCGTCTCCAGAATATCAATATTAGTGGAAAAACCGGTACAGCCCAATCAGTCGGCGAGAAAGGCAAAAACCTTGGCGACCACGCATGGTTCATAGCATTTGCCCCTGCAGAGGAACCGATCATCTCCATATCTATACTTGTAGAGTACGGCGGCCATGGATCAAGTGCCTCAGCTCCTATTGCAAAATTGATTACTGAAACTTATTTCAAAGAAAAAGTTGAAATTAAAGAAGCGAGAACCCATGAAAATAGATAAAAGAAGATTGTACCATCTTGACTGGTATCTCATTATCAATGGTCTTATCCTGTTTGCTATCGGTATCTTCAATCTCATGAGCGCAACCAGTTCCTTTTACAGCGGTTCTTACAACTTTATCTTGAAACAGCTTATTGCATTCTTAATAGGCCTCATACTTATTTTTGTAATCATACAATACGATTACAGGGTAATAGCAAACCATTCGAAATGGTTCTATTTACTGGCTATCGCTCTTATCTTGCTTGTTTTGATGATGGGGATGATAGCAGGAGGTGCAAAAAGGTGGATAAATGTATTTGGTATCAGCATTCAACCGTCTGAGCTCATGAAACCGATTCTTGTGCTTTTCCTTGCCAATATGCTCTATGAAAAAAAGAGGGCGGGCCAGGCATTGAGCTTAAAGGAGATATCGATGCCAATGCTTGCCACATTGATACCTTTTATCCTTATCGTGAAACAGCCTGACTTGGGCACTGGCATTATTATTGTGCTGACATCTCTTTCCATCCTCTGGTTTGTTGGTTTAAAAAAATCTACCTATGCCCTCTTGTTAAGTGTCGGGGCAATTATTCCTTTTATTGCATGGCAATACCTTATGAAACCATACCAGAAAATGAGGGTGCTTAGTTTTATAAATATTGATGCAGATCCTTCAGGATTCGGATATCATGCAAAACAGGCAATTATTGCGGTCGGTTCCGGCAAATTTTTTGGAAAGGGTTATATGGCAGGGACTCAGCATAAACTGCAGTTTATACCGGAACATCATACTGACTTTATCTTTACTGTTTTTGGAGAAGAATGGGGGTTCCTTGGCTCCATAATACTCTTTCTCCTGTTTTTATCTTTCATATTAAGGTGTTTAAAGGTTGCCCAGAGTGCACACGATGAACTTGGCTCAATCATTGCCTTCGGCGTAGGCACGATTATATATCTTCAGTTTGCCATAAATGTTATGATGGCGATCCATCTTGCTCCGGTTGTAGGTATTCCGCTGCCGTTCATCAGCTACGGCGGCTCATCAATACTTTCCGTTCTCGTTTCAACAGGGTTAGTGTTGAATATAAGCATGAGAAGATATATGTTTTAGATTACTCTGCTATCACCCACGAATCAAGCATAGTCCTGACAATTGGAAAATATTTATCGTATTGTTCTGCCTGCGCAGAATATATCCATACATGAAATAATTCTCCGTTTTTTCTGGGTATTGCCATTATTAACTGTTTATATTTTTTATCCTTAAAAATGTATTCAGCAATAAATTTTTTGCCTGTCAAACTTACACCATTTTTGTTGTATGTATATATTTCGGCAGGAAAAACCTCTGCGTGTTTCGTTATTCTCAACTGGTTCTCAAAATCTGCAATAACAGCATTAATGTCTTTATACTTTCCTCCTTTAATCTTTGTGGAAAGTAAATTCTGAACACCTACTACAGGAGCATTTGCATTTGTATCTGTTTTTTTTGCAAATACAATTATATGCGGGGATTTTTTTACATAAACCCAATCTTCAGGATAAGTCAATGTGTATCCGTATCCACTTTCCTTAAATACATTGTCAGCAGCAAATAACATTGTAACAAAAACAAAACTAGATAAAAAAACAACACAAAGAAAAGTTACGTATACCCTTTTCATGTTTCACCCCCTGATTATCTATAAATGTTAAATTTTTTTACGGGTTAACCGGAACCCAAGCCTTATGAGCAGGCACCCATTTTCCGCCAATCCACTGACCCGGTACTTCAACCCATTGCCCGGGAGGCGCCTGTTGCGTATCCGTGCCCGCATAAGCCGGCCTTTGTTGTTTCGCCGTCTTTTCCTTCTGATAATCCATCTCATGGCCCACAAGACCACCTGCAAGGGCTCCGCCTGCTACACCAATTAAGGTGCCGGCAGTGTTTCCTCCAATTAATTGACCGGCAATTGCGCCAAGACCCGCACCAATTGCTGCACCCTTTGTCGTATCACTCATGCCCTCTATGGATGCACATGAAAAACCCATAAATCCAAATGCAATAACCAGAATAAATGCGTAGATTTTTTTCATCCGGTATCTCCTCCTTTTAGTAATATTAGTGCGACATGATACCTTGTTTATATATAATGCCACAATAAGCCAATTGCAAGTAAATAAAATACATTAAATGTTATTGGGCTGTATTTGGAATTCATCACAACATTTTTAGTTTTTATGGTAAAATAACTATCTACATAACCCATAGCTACAAATAAAGATTCTTTGGAGGACATTCATGGAAAGAAGATTCGAAGCCGAAGCACAACCGGATGAAATTACTAAGCCTGCAAACATTGATTCGATTCCAGACCTTATCGAGTTCGTATCTGTCCGTGTACGGGAGGCATGTTTTGAGGATGAAAAAATCAGGGATATAGGTCTTGCTGTTGAAGAGGCCCTCCGGAACATTATAAGTTTCGCCTGCCCAGATGGAAAAGGTGAAATCAGGATAACCTTTAATATACATGACAGCGGCACACTTCTTATCGAAATTATAGATTCAGGAGTGCCTTTCAATATGCTTTTAGCCGGTACTTTCAATGAATTAGAAGATTTCTTTGAGCCCGGGAAAGTGCCATCCAACAAAATGATGAAAAAGGCGATTAAAAATATAGAATACAGAAGAGGTGCGGATAGAAACACACTCCTTTTTACTGTTCCGCCCAACTCTGCAGGCACAAGATAATGATTCAGCCATAATAAAAGAAATACTAGTTTTACGGGAGACTGTATATGCCGGAACTTTTTGAATCATCATCTATTAAGAAAATGATGCTGACAAACCGCATTATCCGCTCAGCTACATGGGAAGGTCTGGCCGGGGAAAACGGTTCAGTCACCCCAAAACTGATCGACTTGTCTGTGCAGCTTTCCCGGGGCGGGATCGGCCTTATCATCACGGGTCACGCCTATGTAAGCCCCGAAGGACGGGCCACCCCATGGCAGCTTGGGGTATATTCCGACGAAATGATCCCGGGGCTAATGGAAATGACAAAAACTGTCCACGGAACAGGCGGAAAAATTTTAATGCAGCTTGCTCATGCAGGGTCTTACGCAGCCTCGCTTCTCAGCAGACTTGATCCCATAGGACCATCGCCTGTAAAAAGTAAATCGGGATTAATCGGAAAGGAAATGACCCTGGAAAACATAAAAAAAGTAATAAAGGCCTTTTCCGATGCAGCATTGCGGGCACAGGCTGCCGGCTTTGATGGCATACAGGTTCACGGAGCCCACGGTTATCTTTTGAGTCAGTTTCTTTCTCCTTTTTTTAACAAGAGAAAAGATGAATATGGAGGAGATATTGATAATCGTACAAGGTTCGCCATGGAAGTTTTTGAAGCAATCAGGATTGCTGTGGGCCCGGACTTCCCGATACTTATCAAACTCAACTCCGAGGATTTTCTCACAGACGGCCTCACTTTAGAAGATATGCTTTATACAGCAGAAAAACTTGGGGGAAAAGGAATCGACGCTATCGAGATGAGCGGCGGAACAATAGTTTCAGGCAAGAACATCCCCTCACGCCCTGCAAAACCTGATTCGGAGAATCCCGAAGTTTACTATGAAGCAGCAGCCAGACAATATAAGAAAAAAATCCGGACGCCGCTTATACTTGTCGGAGGTATACGCACCTTTGAAACAGCTGAAAGGCTTGTCACTGAAGGAGTGGCAGATTATATCGCTCTTTCAAGACCTCTTATCCGCGAACCCAACCTCGTTAAACGCTGGGGATCCGGTGACAGGAGACCAGCTTTGTGCGTATCCGACAACGGATGTTTTAAACCCTGCTTTAAAGGAGAAGGTATCTGCTGCACTGTAAGGGGCCGCTTTGAGGAATGATTTATGCGCCGATTAGATATCTGAATTTTAGGATTTACAATTACCACTGAGGTGAATTATGAGCAGCATTAAAGACATTGCCGGGCACAAACAGGTCAGTGATGCTCTTCTTGAAACCAAGGAAAGGCTTCAGGCCATCATGGACGCCTCGCCAATGGCTATTTCCTGGGCTGATTTTGAGGGAAATCTCGAATACAATAACAACAAATTCCGGGAGCTTTTCGGGTACACAATCGAAGACATTCCCACTATCCGGGAATGGCGCCGCAGGGCATACCCCGATCCCGCCTACCGTGATTCTCTGCCCTCTTTATTTAACTCTTTAATTGAGGCGCAAAAACAGGACAGAGAAATGACGCCCATTGAAATTACCGTTACCTGTAAGGACGGCTCTATACGCCACGCAGCACAGATGGGAGCGCTTGTCTCCAACCGAATCCTGGCTATCTATAACGACATTACAGAAAGTAAGAAAACTGAGGAAGCGCTTCGTGAAAGTAAGGAAAGGCTTCAGGCCATCATGGACGCCTCGCCAGTGGCTATTTCCTGGGCTGATTTTGAGGGAAATCTCGAATACAATAACCGCAAACATTTTGAACTCTTCGGCTATACAATCGAAGATATTCCCACTATCCGGGAATGGCGCCGCAGGGCATACCCGAACCCTTCCTACCGTGATTCAATCCCTTTTTTATTTAACGCCATCACTGAGGCGCAAAAACAGGGCAGAGAAATGACGCCCATTGAAGTTACCGTTACCTGTAAGGACGGCTCTATACGCCATGTAACACAGATGGGGGCACTGGTCTCCAACCGAATCCTGGTTATCTATAATGATATTACAGAGTTAAAACACTACCAGAATTTTTTAGAAAACCTTTCTGCTACAGACGGTTTGACCGGCATTTCCAACCGGCGGCGTTTTGACGATTTCCTCGAACAGGAATGGCGACGGGCAATGCGCAGTAAAACACCCCTGTCGCTTATCTTAATGGATATTGACCTGTTCAAGGGATTCAATGACAACTACGGTCATTTAGCCGGCGACGACTGCCTCCGCCAACTTGCACAGTGTCTGGCCGGAATAATCAGGAGATCAATCGACCTTGCTGCGCGTTACGGCGGAGAAGAATTTGCCTGTGTATTGCCCGATACAGATTTAGAGGGAGCTATGTGGGTTGCAAACCGGATCCGGCAAAAGGTAAACGAAATGAATATTCCCTACACCTTCTCTTCAATTGCAAACCATGTAACAATAAGCATGGGCGTTGCAACACTGGTACCGGTACCAGGACAATCGCTTTCGGATTTGATTCAGAATGCTGATAATCTTCTTTATATGGCTAAACAGAACGGACGCAACCAGATAAGGGGTGAATTGTAAGATCCTGATAATACCGATGTTCTCATTTGAATAAGCAAATAATTCCACATGATTACAGGACAGTGAACTGAAAATGTACGGACTATATTTAAAAAGGTCACTCACTTATTGTTTATAATAGCTGTACTATCATTTATCTGCGGCATATATTGTGAAGTTTTATACACTTTCCGTCTTAATATAATATTTCTTTTATTTTTTATATTCATTTGTTTAATTCCTGTCATCATCAATAAAAAAACCGGATTTTCAGCTTTCCTTGTTATTCTTTGTTTTTTTCTTACAGGCGTTATAAGAACCGGGATTGTCACAGCAGAAAAAGGACTTATTAACAGTGGTCTCACAGAAGAAAATGAAATTTATGAAGGTTATGTAACAGATTCTTCAAAACATATCAAAACGGTCAGGCTTATAACACCTTCCGGTCTAAATAATATGAGAGCGGCTTTTATAACGGATATGGATTTAGACATCGGCGACAGGATCCGCACCTACGGCAAAATAAGGGAACTGTCTCCCGCTTTTAACAACCCTTTTACTATATCGTGGAAATGGCTGAAAAAATTGGAAGGGATCAGCTATGAAATGAAAGGCGCGGTGATTACCGTTTTACCGGGGGGAAATTTTATACAGACGCTGAGGAATAAAATTAAAAAAACCGTTGAGGATTCCGGCGCGAAGCAGCAGGACATAATAAAAGCACTTACCATAGGCGATAAAACATCACTTAATGAAGATACTTTAAACCTTTTTCTTAAAACAGGGACTTCCCATATTCTCGCAATATCAGGCCTGCACGTCGGTATAGTAACAGGCTTTTTCTTTTTCATACTCCGGTGGCTGCTTGGAATATTCCCCGCATTCAGGCTCTCTGGCAGACATACAAAATATGCATCAATTATGACAATCCCATTCCCTTTTATATTTATGGTAATTTCCGGCTCAAGCATATCAACAGTCAGGGCAATCATTATGATAACGGTCTTCATGCTCTCCCTCTTTTTTGAGAGGCAGAGAGAAATTACAAACACCATTGCAATGAGCGCCCTCATCATTCTTCTGATATACCCCCACTCCCTGTTTACCCCCTCTTTTCAGTTATCTTTTGTAAGTGTTCTTTTTATAGTGATAATCATGGGCAAACTATATCCACATGTAAAACTTAAAAATACATATATCAAATGGCTTTCAACATCTCTTCTGACAACAGCGGCTGCAACTATTGGAACATTGCCCATCGTTATATATCATTTCTACGGCATTAATCCTTTCTGTATGATCCACAACATGATTTCAATTCCTGTGATGTGCATGATTTCCATCCCTGTCAGCTTTTCAGGCATGATACTGCCTTATGGCGGGTATTTGCTGCGTCTTTCAGGAGAGCTTATAAATCTGAACATCACTGCATTAAGTTACCTCGATATAGGATATATATTCCCGATTATAAGACCGAACTTTTTTGAAATGCTTTTATTCTATGCACTTCTTCTTTCCATAATTTTTTTTAAGAAAAAGCTCGTTCCAAGTCTCCTGTTTTTCATTATAATTCCCCTTACAATAGTCCATATTTCAATTGCCTGCAAAGATAGATTCAATAATAATATTTCTCTGAATTTCATAGATGTCGGGATGGGAGAAGCCATCCTAATAGAAGCACCTAATGGCGTGAGAATGCTTATTGACGGCGGAGGTGATTTCAGGGGTAACTTTGATACAGGCAGAGCTATCGTAACGCCAATCCTTCTGTCAAAAAAGATTCTCACATTAGATTATGTAATCAACACCCACCCGCACAGTGATCATACCGGCGGTCTTCCACACATTTTAAACACTTTTGAAGTAAAAACATTCGTTACAGGGGGTTATCATACAAATGATTCAGCATTCATAGAAATCCTAAAAATAGTAAAAGATAAAAATATAGATTTTCAGGTATGGAAAAAGGGCAATAAAATCAGCATTAATAATGATGCACAAATACTTGTTATGAACCCTCCGCAGGATTTTTCAGGATATGATCTGAACAATGCATCACTTGTTTTGAAATTTATATATAAAAACACCTCCTTTCTCCTTACAGGAGACATCGGATCAGAGATTGAGGAAATACTGATATTATCGGGTATGCCTCTTGCTTCAGAGATCATGAAGATACCCCATCACGGGAGCAAATATTCGAGCAGCTATCCGTTCCTCTTTGCAGTCAAACCGGTCATAGCCGTATTAAGCGCAGGAAACGGAATAACAGGGCTGCCGTCAGAAGAAGCAATCGGTAGGTATAAAACACTCTCTATACCCGTCCTGAGAACTGATAAAAATGGATTTATACAAATAAGCTCTGATGGAAATACGATTACCGATATCAAATCATACCGATAATAATGTTTTGTCAGGTGCCCGGATATCGGCTATAATATTAAAAAATAAAAAGAGGAAAAACTATGAATGAAAATCAACATCTTTCAAGGTTTGAAGTTTGCTTATCTGATGAACTACATACAAAACTGATAAATGCAGCAAAACGCACAGGCTGTACAGAAACCGACCTTATAGAACGTGCGCTCCGCAGGTTTCTTGCTTATAAACATACCGGTACTGCCGTCTACCTTTCTGCACCGATAAATGCTCTTGTAGAAGGGTTTTATGTAGAAAACACTACCATATCGGACATAAAAAAACACGGCGATTTCGGCCTTGGAACCTTTAATTACTTAGACGGCGAGATGGTTGTGCTTGACGGGAACTTCTACCAGATAAGGTCTGACGGAAATGTATACAGCGTTGATAAGAATGAAAAGTCGCCTTTTGCCTGTGTGACCTTTTTTAATCCCGATACATATGACGATGTTGTTAACAGCGTTGATGCTTCGAAATTTTACGATTTTCTCAATAAGCTTATTCCCTCTGAAAATATGCTCTATGCCATCCGTATTGACGGTACCTTCAGCCATGTGAGAACGAGAGCGGTTCCGAAGTCGGAAAATTACAGGCCTCTTGTGGAAGCAACAAAAAACCAGCCTGTTTTTGATTTCCACGATGTTGAGGGCTGTTTGGCAGGTTTCTATACGCCGCGGTTTATGGAATCTCTCAATGCCCCGGGTTATCACCTTCATTTTCTCACTAAGGACAGGCAGCATGGCGGCCATTTAATCGAATGCGCCATGCAAAATGCACGTATCGGTATTCAGCATGTGCCGGAGCTTGAAGTGGGGCTGCCTGTCACGCTTGACTACCTGACCGCTGATCTTACACGGGATATCGGCAAAGATTTGGATAAAGCTGAAAAATAAAACATTATTGAAAGGGGAAAAGCTATGCGTAAAAAAGGGGCGGCAAAGGCAAGGAATGGGGCTGAATTATTAGTGCAGTGTCTTGAGGAACAAGGAGTCAAATACATTTTTGGTATCCCGGGAGCAAAAGTAGATACAATATTTGACGTGCTTGCAGATCATGGCCCAAGACTGATCCTGTGCCGCCATGAACAAAACGCAGCCTTTATGGCAGGGATGTATGGTCTTCTGACCGGTACACCAGGGGTATGCCTTGTCACTTCCGGGCCAGGGGTAACAAACCTTGCTACAGGGCTTTCTACGGCAACAACCGACGGGTATCCCCTTGTTGCCCTGGGAGGAAATGTAAGGCGCGGGATGAGACATATCAAAACGCATCAATGCCTTGATAATGTGGCGGTTATGAAACCGGTTACAAAATATGCCGTCGAAATCTATGACGGGAATATTATACCTGAGGTTGTAGCAAATGCATTCCGGCAAAGCATGATGCCACCACTGGGAGCCACATTTATCAGCTTGCCCCAGGATGTTCTCATGGGGAATGTTGACGCCTCTCCAATCAAAACAAATCAACCGGGGAAGGAGGGAACAGCATCCACAGAACTTATCAAAAAAACCGCTGAAATCATAAATAAAGCAAAAATGCCTGTTATATTTGCAGGTGTTTTCTCAAGCAGACGTGAAGTAACAGGTTCATTGAGAAAGCTGTTAAACGAATATCCTATGCCACTTGTTAATACATATCAGGCGGCAGGCGTGCTCCCCCGTGAGCTCTTTAACTGCTATGCCGGAAGTCTTGGATTATTCCGGAACCAGCCCGGCGACAGACTTTTAAAAGAAGCGGATGTTGTTATAACCGTTGGATTTGATCCTGTGGAATATGATCCTGAAGTCTGGAACAAAGACAGAAAAGGTATCATAATAAGTATTGATGAACATATTCCTGTTATCGACAGGTACTACCAACCGGAACTTGAACTGCTTGGTGATATGGCAGCCAACATCGATAAACTTTCAAGCCATCTCGCAACACGTTCCGATGACCCTACGGCAAACCCTCTTGTAATGCAGGTTCAAGATTCCTTGCTTGAAGCAAAACAGCAGGGTGCACGTCAATCAGGTTTTCCCGTTCATCCCTTGCGGCTCATCTATGAACTTCGCAATCTTATAGGCGACGACGTAACTGTAGTTTGCGATATAGGATCTATTTATGTCTGGATGGCACGTTATTTTTCCATATACGAGCCGCACCGATTGCTCTTCAGCAATGGACAGCAAACATTGGGCGTTGCCCTTCCGTGGGCCATAGCGGCTACGCTGGCAAGACCCTATGAAAAGGTGATCTCCATGTCAGGGGATGGAGGATTCTTGTTTTCAGCAATGGAGCTTGAAACAGCAGTAAGGGAAAAACGTAATTTTATTCACTTAGTCTGGCGGGACGGGAGCTACGATATGGTAAAAATACAGCAAAAACTCAAATATGGACGCTCCTTCGGTGTAGATTTTGGGCAAATAGACCTGGTAAAGTTTGCAGAAGCCTTCGGTGCACAAGGGCTGCGTATAGATAGTGCCAACGAAATAACCCCGGTACTCTCAAAAGCCCTTGGTATGAGCGGTCCGGTCATTGTGGATGTACCTGTTGATTACAGCAATAATGAGTCCCTATGTGAAGTCGTAAAAGAAGATGTAGGAAATTAACAAATCATGCAGGTTGGGAGCCCATTTATTCCAAGTCGCATTCAAAAGCAGCACACCCAAGATTATGCCCAAGCAGCTAAGAGGCGTTGACGCAGGCACGGGCATCCGCTTGCATCAGATGTTCCATCCCCCTAATCTAATAACTATGCAATAATACTTATTTAATGGCATTTATTGATCTTATACTATAGACATGTATAATAGATTATAATACTTTATATCTATTTATAAATATGATATATAATAGACATGTACATAACGGATGTGCTCACAAAGACAAAAACAGGGAAAATATCTCACCGTTGTACCCTCCTAAGAGAAGCATATCGAGAAGATGGAAAGAACAAGAACCGGACTATTGCTAACCTTACCCATTGTGATCCGAAAGAGGTGGAAGCACTCAAGGTAGCATTAAAATATAAGCATGATCTTACAGAACTTACTTCTTTAAAGGAAGTTGAATTACGACAGGGACTGAGTATCGGGGCAGTATGGCTTATTGCCAGAATTGCTAAAGAAACAGGCATTGAAAAAGCGCTGGGAACAGATCGTCAGGGAAAACTTGCCCTCTGGCAAATCTGTGCGAGGATAATTGATCAGGGTTCCCGCCTATCAGCAGTGAGACTCGCGGGCGCCCATGCCGCCTGTGATATCCTGGGATTAATAGAATCCTTCAATGAAGACCATCTGTATGAAAACCTTGCATGGCTATCCGATCACCAGAGGGCTATTGAGGATCGTCTTTTCCATACACGGACAAAACCTGAACTCTTCCTGTATGATGTTACAAGCAGCTATCTGGAGGGAGATCATAACGTATTTGCCGAATGGGGCTATAACAGAGATAAGAAGTCGGGGAAGAAACAGATCGTGGCAGGTCTTCTTTGTGATGAAGGCGGAGAACCGGTATCTGTTGAACTGTTCAAGGGTAACACCCGTGATCCGTCTACTTTTGAAAACCAGGTGAAAAAAACAGTTGAACGCTTCGGGTGCAACCGGGTTACCTTTGTTGGCGACCGGGGGATGGTAAAGGGCGGACAGATTGAAATACTGAAAGAAACAGGGTTCCATTATATTACCGCCATTACAAAGCCTGAAATAGAAACCCTGCTAAAGAATGGCATTATTCAGATGGAACTGTTTGAAGATATCCTCTGTGAGGTGGTACAAGATGAAACCCGTTATATCCTCAGACGTAATCCGGAAAGAGCACATGAGATGGGAAAGATTCGTACCGGAAAAAAAGAAGCTGTATTAAAGCTGCTTGATGAAAAAAACATTTATCTTGCAAATCATCCGGGGGCGCACATTGATGTGGCAATACGGGATGTTGAGGATAAGATAAATCGTCTCAAAACACA